>Ga0099364_10015431_pt1 | contig 10071 bp, 13 predicted proteins | sample TergutTh196P3_FD_73070 | JGI IMG/M metagenome (GOLD analysis project Ga0099364, IMG submission 73070) | Microcerotermes parvus P3 segment gut microbial communities from Pointe-Noire, Republic of the Congo - Th196 P3 | ecosystem: Host-associated > Arthropoda: Insects > Digestive system > Gut ...
CTTTGGCAATGCGGGTGGTGGCAAGACGGCGAGTATTCTGATGACGCTTATGAGTAGTGCTCATCGTCATGGTCTTAACGAGTTTGAATACTTGTGCGATATTTTGTCTCGGTTATCGGATTTGGGCAGTGAGTCGGCGATTCGGGATTTGCTTCCCAACCGTTGGATGCCGCGCGGGGCCTAAAATCGAAGGCCGACAATGCTCCACAAGGATTTTACCACGATCTCGCTCCCCGACAACAACGCCCTTGCTGGAGTAGATACGAAAATTGACGATCCATTGCTGTTCCTTTTTATGATTGCGATTGCAATTGTTTTCCCAAATGAACATCTTGCCGGGTTTCACATCGCCTCGGTTACAGGCTTTGGCATATTCTTCAAACATGCTCGGATACCTATTTTTGAATTGCAAGGCAAGCCCTTTGCCCATTACGCCGACACAGTTGACGGGGTTGACGAGTGCCGCCGCTTTGGTACGGAAAATATCTTCGTGGTCTGTTGCAAACATTCGTCGATCTCCTTTCTTGGCAAAAACCGGCCAAGGCATTCGGACGGCAATCGGGTCGTTGTCAATGGACACATTGCCGCAATTTTTGAGCGCAAAGTTTATGAGCCATTGTTCTGCACTATATTTGTCGCTGAATTTTGGCGATGCACTAAAAGCACACAGTTTCCATTTTTTATTCCAATAATGAGCACAATAAACAGGACGATCCGGATCAATCGGTTTCTGTGCCGCCACAATCAGCGTATAAATCTTGTCGTTCTGATGGATTTGGCAGAGAACCCCATCGGCTTGGATATTTTTCCGCTCGATCATTCCGACACGAAAACAATCCATGCCGATCATATCGGCCAACTGACACAGCCAAAGGGCTTTTTCCCAGTCGTCTTTTACTTGCACCTCTTCAAAGGGCGTACCCTGAAAAATCTCTAAATTCGTAGCGAGATAGGCCCCGCACTTTTCACACGACATCGGGGAATCTTGATAGTCGGACACAACGCCGTTGTAATAATGGTGATCTTCGCGTTGTTTTTCTCTGTCAATCAATTTATAGTAACACTTTTCACACAGGGCATCGAATGAAATGCCACCGCCCGAAATGTAGTATTGATCAGACAGTTGCTGTTTTGTAATTGTCGCATTCATTCTCCACCCCATTCGGAAAATTCGTTGTGAACTGTGGCGGACCAACCGAACAGTTCCTCTTTAACTTTCGTACAAAAATTGCTTCGGCAGTACGGCAGATACTCGCAAGCCTGCCCCCATTGATAGCAAACGCCGGTGTTGCGCAACCAAATATCACGGCTCCGCACGTCGAGGTACATCTGCGTAATCTCCCAGATTTCCTCTTGGATCAAGTCCATTCGCTCCGGCGGCAATTCGACGACGGCACGCTGAAACTTGTCTGCATCGGCATACCAGTCCGCCAACCGAGCGGCAAAATCTTCGTCGGATTCCGGCACCTTACGCTTAATGTTCGACTTGCCATTTTTGTTTTTCGCACAGGATTCCGCATATCGAGCAGCGAACTCCTCTTCCGTTTCCGTTTCAAGATTCTGTTTGAGTCCCGATTTCAGTAACACGTTATGAACAGCCCCCTTGATCGGCAGACCGGCTTGACGCAGGAAGTAGACATAAACCGCCATTTGCGTGTCCATTTCGATCTGCTCAATCCAGTTTTCCGACAGACTCTTTCGTGTCTTGTGATCGACTGCGTACAGTTCGCCATTTAACTTCACGATCAGGTCGACTTTGCCTTTGATCGTGAACGTCCGCGACTCCCGGCGGGATTTCGGGTTAATAATCGTGCCGTTAAATACGTGTTCGACGGCTTCGACTTCCCAATCTTCCGTCGGATAGCGGTCGATGTATCCGGCAACCATTGCACGGACAATTTGCCATGTTCGTTTGACTTCAATGTTTTCGTTGCGCTCTTTGCACTGATCGTCAATCGTTTCCAGAGCAATTCGCCGGGCAAGGTCTTTGTCTCCGATTCCGTACCACATTTCGAGGGCACGATGGACGACGGTGCCAAGGTACAAGGCATCGGCATCGCTTTTGAGCGGTACAAGTCCGTCTTCATAACGGTTTTTGTACCGCCGCTGACACGACCGAAACGTATTCAAACTGGAAAAGGTCAAGACCTGCTTTTCCTTGGATGGGGCCGTTTCCGTATCGGAAAGTGGGCTGGCAAAATCAATCATAGGATTTTCCTTTCGTAATTAGGCGGCTTTGGCCTTTTCTTTTTCTTTGGTTTCCCAAAACTTGCGGAGCAGATTGAAAGTCGTCTTTTCGCCGCCTTCTCGATTATCGCACAAAAACCAATGGACATTCGAAAAAAACAGCGACCACGATTCCATCGTTCCGATAACGGAGTGAGGATGCAGTTGCGACCGCCAGTCATCGTGAAAAGCGGACGGATTCAAAATTTCCTTCCTTGACGCTTCGACGATTACCGCCGCAAAGGTTGCTTCGCTCATTCGGCGAAACTCGTTTTTAAATTGTTTTCGTCTCTGTCCAAGGGTGAAAAACAGGTCTTGGAGTGTTTTGCGCTCGATCATTATTTCGTTTTCGCAACCGAGAATCGTATAATCGCCGGTCTTTATGTACGCATATCGAGTCAGCACGATCCGTTTTTCCGGATCAAGTCCGCTGAACGAGTACGGCAATTTTTCTCGTTGATCGATCAAAATTGTGAACGGCGTAAATTTCAGTTGCGGTTTTCTCATTGCGGCCGCATTTCTTTTGTTTTCATGCAATTTTCAAACGTTTCATCTCACGATTCCAAGCGTCGGAAAATTCCCGCCATTGTTGATGGCCGATTTCCTCGGCAAGGAAGGTTTTTCGGTTCCACATATTGGAACGCTTCACCATTGACTCTGCTGTTGCCATATCGCCGAGGAGATAACATTCCCGTTGCGCCCGACTAATTGCCGTGTACAACCAATGCCTATCTGTAACTGCTTTAGCGTTCCAAGAATCGTCCAAAAAGATAACGACGACGGGCCACTCCGAACCTTGCGAACGGTGGGCGGTGATTGCATAACCTAACGAAAAGTTCTCCATCGAAATTTTCGTTTCCGAAACGAGCGGAACATTGATAACGGCATCGGCAAGTTCGATGATTGCACCGTCCTTGCCGAGTTCACGGACGATTCCCATATCGCCGTTGGCAACGTAGCACATTTTGTCCGAAGTGCCGGCTAAATCGGGGTCGGCCAGAGAAACATTGCCATTCTTGCCGCAGATGACCTTGTCGCCGATGTCAATTTTCTTGCCGTCGGACGGCGTGGACTGCGGATTCAAAATATTCTTGACGGCCTTGTTGATGTTTTCGAGACAGAATTTCGTCTTTTTGTTCACGGCAACGATCATCTGTACGTCGTGAATCGACCGGTCGCCGATGATGGTGCGAAGTGCCCGGTCAATGGACGTCATTTTGTCGATGCAAACGAGATTTTTTTCCGGCGTTGCCAGTTGATTGAACGCCGGAGCAAACCGTTTTTGCTCACGAATTCGGTGACACGCTTGGACGATCTGCCCTTCGTTTCGGATGATTTCCGTCAGATGGCCGTTCGGAATGTCGGCGGCGATCAGGTCCCGCAACGTTGCTCCGACACCGACGGGCGGCAACTGGTCAGGATCGCCGACCAAAAGGAGATGCGTGCTCGGACCGACGGCACAGAGCAAAATCTGTGTCAAATATGTGGACAGCATCGACGCTTCGTCCACGATAACGAATTTTGCGTCAAGCGGCGTTTCCTCATCGTGCATAAACTCGAATCCGTCCGGTGTCGGCAAGCACACGAGCGTTGCGTGAATCGTTTGCGCAACAAGATCAACTCCGGCATCTTTGAGTGTTTGCGTGATTCGTACCGCCGCCTTGCCCGTCGGGGCACACACTGCAACGTTTTCCGCTCCGACCGCTTGAATCAGTTTGGCCAATGCAAAGGTTTTGCCGGTGCCCGGTGCGCCGGAAAGAATGCCGATTTTCTTGACAAGTGCCTTGCGAAGTTCCGCAGTTTGGTGTTCCGTGAGTCCGTCGACGAGTTCGATGTTCGGCCATTCGACGACCGGATTCCGCAAGAGTTCGTCGATCCGCCGGGCAACGTAATTTTCCGCTCTTGCCGTTACTGCATCGGCGAGGAATTTCTGTTGCAGAAAATCGCCGATTGCCTCCCGGTGTGCGTAAAATCCCCGAGCATCGCCAAACGCCGCCGCCTGATCGAAGTCGGCGGCGCTTCCAATCTCTTTGCGGAGTTTGCGTTGGAGCATTTGCTTGTTGAACCAAACCGAGCCGGAATTGTCCTGTCGAATCAGATGGCACAAACACCAGCCCTGACGATCCGGCGTGTCGAGCGGCAAGCCGAGTTTTTTGTACAGTTGATCGGCAAGATTGAATCCGACACCGGAATAATCCATTAACAGGAACGGATTTTGCCGAATCACGTTGGCTGCGTCGGTGCCGTATTTTGCGATCAGTTCCATACGGAGCCGCTTCGGCATTCCGGAGCCGTCCAAAAGATCGTGAAGTTCGACTGTAACGGCTTCCATTTTTTCGAGCGACCGCAACTGTTCGCCGGCGGCGTGAACGATCTCCGGCGTGAGTCCCTTGATTCCAAGCAGTTCGGACCGTTCGTCCTTGACCGCATCAATGGACTGTTCGCCAAATCGGTCCCAAATCTTTTCGGCACGCGACGTTCCGATGCCGCTGCACCGTTGCAAATACTGGACGATTCCCTGCCGGGAAAGCGTGATGTTTTCGCAAAATGACGTGAAACAGAACTGATTGCCGTATTTTTCGTTACGCTTCCAAGAGCCGAAAAAACGATAGGAACCGCCGATGCGCAGTTCGTCCAATTGGCATTTTCCTTTGAGTTCGATGTCGCCTTGTTCGGTCTGAGCGGCGGCGACAATCGTCTGATCGGGCGTACCGTGACCGTAAATCACCCGCTTGTTCCGGACGCATTGTACCGTCAGTTCGATTTTGTTTTGGAATGCGGTAATCATTGGAGATTTTTTGTTGCAAATAATTTCAAAACCGCCGCCGGGAGTCGAACCCGGACCGAAGACCATCAGCGGCCAGCGTCACCTGTCGCCTAGAATTTTTCTTCTTCGTCGGCATCGGCTTTCGCCTGTACGGTCGAGGCGGCGGTCCAGTCTTTGGGAATGTCCTCCGCTTCGGGCGAGTTGACGTTGTAAAACGTCGGTCGCAGGAAGTCCTTTTTGTTCTTCTTCAATGAAAAACAAAGTTGCTTGTTTTTCATTTGGCGAAGCAGATGGTTGATTCGAACCGGCGCATTGGACGTTGCTGCGTCATTGATCTGTTGTATCGTGACCAATTCGACGGCAAGCAACAGACGGAGCAATTCCTTGAATGCCCATTCGTTTTGCGTGAAGAAAAATGCGTGTTTGATTCCCGCACAATCCTTCATAGTTCCGTTCAACGTGATTGTTTCGACGACGAGCATGATGTCGCCGTCTTTGCTTTTTTCTTCACCGACATCATTGATGATGCCGTGGTACGAGCCTGCGACCAATTGCCGCATCCCGTCGCTGATTTCCTGCGCATCCTCGGCGGATGGCTTGTAAGTGTCCCAATTGTTCATGGTTTCGGTTCCTTTCTTGGGTTAATAAGTGGGTAACGCTTTGTAGACTTTCAACACTTGACTTGCCAATGGGTCTCCAAACGTTGGAGGAAAGCCAAGCACTTCAAGACCGATACTGTACACCGCATAGCCGCCGTACTTGTCGAACAGCGGCCAAAACATTTCCGACCATTGGTCGCGGTACATCCAATGCTCGTCTGTCAGTTTTTTTCGCTTTGGGCGGCCATGTCGACCAAGACCTGCTCGAAAGCCTTCATTCCGTCATCTGTCATACCAAACAGCGATGGCGAGCCGTCGTTTTTCACCGTTTCGGCAACTTTCGTCGGCGGCATTTTCAGCCGGTCGATGAGCGGCTTCATGTTACGGAAACGCTGGAGACGCTCCGCCAGACTTGCCAATGCGTCGTCGGGCAGTTCCTCCGTTTTTTCAACGCCTTTCGTTTTGAGGAACGCCTTGAAGTCGTCCATCGGAACAATGCCGTTGGAATTGTTCTTGTGAATGACACCGGCTTTGATGGCATCGACCACGGCGTTTCGATCCGTTGCCGCAACTTCGGCTTGAGGTGCCGCTGAGTCGGAGGCTGCTTCCTTGGACGGCTTTGCAGCGGGAGCGTCGGTAGTTTCTGTAACCGGTTCCGATGGCTTTTGGCAGAGCGACCGCCGCGTTGTTTCCGGTTGCGGTTCTTCCGGCGTATGCGGAACAATCGCCCGACGGACGTCTTCCGGTTTGGCACCGGCCAACCAATTTGCAATCTGTTGACCGGTCTCTTCGGTAATTTGGAACGTGCGGGAAAGTTCTGGTGCGTAGTCAACGAACAAACCGGTTCGATCTTTGGAAACGTTGCAGGTATGATCGGCTTGTACGTCAAAGACCGTCGTGAATTCGTACTCAATTCCGTCCCGCATGATGGGAGCAAGTCCGATCTTGCGAGGAACACTCACCAAGCAACCCTTGGCGTTTCGGCTTTCTTCCAACACGTATTCCGTTTTCGAGCGGATGCAGGAAATCGTATGAATTCGGGCTTGCAAAAATGCCTGGATCGTCTTGTTGAAGTGTTTCGTTGAATCGGCCCAATTGGTGAACGAATTGCCGCCTTTGGCATCACGAGCGGATTTTTCGTCCAAAATTCCCTGCCAAAGGTGAGAGCCGGAATCGATAATCAGGCAGTCGTAACCAGCCTTTTCCGCTTCCAAGGTTCCCGTGATAAAGTCACGATAATCGAACCGGTCAACTCGCGGCACGATTTCGCAATGGTCGAACTCCGTCAAGTCGGAGTACAGCGTCGCCGATCTGTTTTCCGTATCAAGAAAGGCGATCCTGCCGGTCGGTCCGACCAATCCACGGGCCAATCGCAAGGCGGAATAGGTCTTTCCGCTCCCCGATGGCCCAAGAATGGCCAACTTAATGAACGTTTTCGTTCGTTCTGCTCTTTTGAACATAATTTTAATAGTGGCTAGAGAAAAGTGAATAGTAAAAGTAACGGTTATTAGAATTCGTCGTCGTCCTCATCGGACTCGTCGATTTCTTCGTCTTCGTCTTCGTCCTCGTCGTCGGAGTCATCGTCTTCGTCGAACTCTTCCTCGTCGTCTTCGTCTCCGAAAACGTCGGAAGGATCAAGGCTGTGGTCGCCGTCAAGATCGTCCCCGTAGTCGAGTTCTTCGTCAGCGTTATCGAAACAGAATTCCGGGTGCTTGTGCCAGAATTCCTCCATCTGGTCGTCAAGTTTCTGACGCTTTGCTTCGCCGAAACCCTTGACCTTTTCGCCGTTCGCCAACCGTACACGGAACGCTTCAAGATCGCCGACCGTCATTTTGTCGGCAATGCCGTCGGACGGTGCCATCAACTCCCATTCCTTGTCGGTGAAGTCGAAATGCTCCTTGGCCGGTACCGCCTTCCAAGCGTCGGAATCAACCGTTTTGGAATCAACCGTTTCGGCAACGACCGGCTCCGGTGTTACGACTGGCGGAGTCGGCGGCTTTTTTGTTTCGGTTTTCTCAATGAGCGGATATTTTGCGGGATCGTAGATGTTTTTTTCCATCTCTTCGATCACTTCGCCGATTTCTTCCTGTAACACTTTGATCTTCTTGTCCCAGCGGGACTTGCTGTCTTTCGCGTCACTGATCTGGGACCGGATTTCGGCAAGCCGCTTTTTGTAGGTGCCGTCTTGTTCGGCCTGTTTTCGTAACGACAGGACTTCTTGCAACAATTCGTCGTAACTCGGAGCCGTCCCGGTGTCGTCGACGGCAACCGGCTCCGAATTCGCGGCGGCTTCACCTTCGGCGGCGGCGGATTGCTCCGTGTCGACTTGCGATTCGTCAGTTTGTTCGGACGCTTCATCGGCAGCGGAGTCCGCTTCGTCGGAGTCGGCGGCTCCGGTTGTTTGGCCGCTTCCGCTTTCTCTGTCGTGCGTTCCGTCCCCCAGATCATCGTTCTGATGGTCCGTACTGCCTTCTTGATCCATGTCATCAGCATCGTCGGTGGTCTCCTTGGGAATCCAAAAGTCGCAACGGTGATTTTCCAGCATGTCGTCGTCCACTTCGACCCATTCCGGTTCGGAGTCGGGAACCTCTTCCCAACAGCCTTGCGGCGGGTCTTGCGATGGATCAGCGACGAGGCTACCGCAGTTGCCGCACCGCCTGTCAATGGTTTTTGTACTCATTTAATTGAGTCCTTTCTTTGTTAGGTTGGGAAGTAATAAAAAAGTGATTCGTGATCTTCACCATCGTCGAACTTTTCGCACTCGAAAAGTTCGTTATCGTGGTGTTGCAGATGACGATCACCCTGTCGCCGGAAAAAGCGGAAGCACTGGAAAAAATCCTCGACGAGTGGATGGAAAAACAGGGGGTGGAATAGGAAAAATCTGGCCTTGCGGCAAGTGGCAAAAATCGTTATTGTTCGCTGTCTTGTTTTCATTCCCAACAACTGAGGAGGCCGCGAATGGAACGCTGTAAATCCTGCATCTCTCAAATCTTGGCGTACTATGCTGAACACCACAACGGTTTTGATTCGCTCGATTCAAGAAGTCTTCCGACACTCTTGGGCGCCGAGGAAAAGCCGATTGGTGATAATGTTCTTTTGTTTCACTTGATCCTGATGAAGGAATCAGGTCTCATCAGGGGCGATTTTGATTCAATAAGTTCGCTCCGTTTCGATGGCATTACTTGGGCCGGGTATGATTATCTGGACCAACATCAGAGCAAGCCGGGGACGGTTCAGTGGCAACTTGGCGGCTATGGTTAAACGGCATCATATTTTCGTCGTCAAGCACGAAAAGCCGGACATCGGCTTTCGTAGGGTCATACATTACGGTGGGAGGCACATCACCGACGGCATGGGGACGGATAATGAGTATGATTTGTCCATAGAGCCGACTGACCATAGCAGCCACAACGTGCGATAGATGGCGGCCATCGTCGTTGTCGACAACAGCAACGATACTTTTCCTGTCCGCAATCGCCTCGGTGATCCGCAGGGCAAGTGCCTTACTCACCTCGCGCACCGATTGACCAGTTTCCGGTTTCTGCTCTGTATTTTCCATTGACGGCGTTCCGTTTTTGGGGAACACCTTGATTGATCGTCGGAAATAGACGATAATAGAGGTGCTCCGAGTGATCGGACGGCGGTGTTCGGGGAAGTTGTCTAGGCTTGTAACCCGACACCGCCTTTTTCATTTATTTGATACCGTGTTTGACTCGGTACGCCTCTCTCTCTCTTTGAAGTTCTTCGCTATTTTTGCGATAGTATTCGCGAATCTCTTCTTTGTTCATCCCCTCAGTTTCGTAGCGAGTTTGGGCATGGGCCTCTCGCTTACATTGTACGGGGTCGTATCCGGGGATTACTGGAAAATTGTCCCAATTAATCGCCATAAATCACCATATTGGGGGTTAGGATGTCGATTTGAGAATAACCAAGCATCATATTGACGCCGTTATACCCTCGAATTCGATCAATGTTGACAATGTGCTTGAAGTTCCAACTGACAAGGGCGTCGGCCTTGGAGATAGTTGCAACTGCAATATGCTTGCAGTCGTCAAGGCAGGTTGGGCCGACGACCTTTTCGGCAATGTATCGTTCGGCAAGGGCATCAGATTCATCTGTCGAAACAGCACGTTCTATCTGGGATTCCGGCAGTGAATTCATAAAATCACGGACGCATTGTGGGGCTGGTCGAACTTCACGGTCTAACACGTCCGACAAAATGACGATGATCTCGCCTCTTTCGACGGCATCCCAAAATGGCCGTGTTTGTTCGGCAGTCCGGTCATTGAACACACCCCCGACGGCGGAGGCGTCCACGTAAATTCGTTTGATTTTCTTGGTCATAGTTTTCACCTTACTTCTTATTTTTACCGATTCCTGTCCAAAAGTAAAGCCTGTTCCTTTGTCCCGTGGTTATCACACTTGAGGGACGAAGGCAACAGGCTTTGGGGATCGACGAGGACGGGAAAACGCGCCCCT
>Ga0099364_10015432_pt1 | contig 10071 bp, 8 predicted proteins | sample TergutTh196P3_FD_73070 | JGI IMG/M metagenome (GOLD analysis project Ga0099364, IMG submission 73070) | Microcerotermes parvus P3 segment gut microbial communities from Pointe-Noire, Republic of the Congo - Th196 P3 | ecosystem: Host-associated > Arthropoda: Insects > Digestive system > Gut ...
GTTCCGTGCTTTACTCAGACCAGTGGAAACTGGGCTGGTAAAACTCCTACCAAACTTTTACACACCCCCGGCTAAATGATTTCGCTTCACCCTCTTCCATTCTCGAGTACAATCGGATACAATGCCCCATGTTGTGAAAGGTTTCCCCGATGCTCTGGGGAGAATGGGCTTTGTAAAGAATGGACTCACCCAACAATCACTTACCGAGGCTGACGACGGCCTATTTTGCTTATACCCAAAAGCATGATATACGGACGTTCATCAATCACGTAACAGAACATTATAACGAAGCATCTCTCATTCGTTTGACGGGATCCCTTTGCGCGGAGACACGTCGAGCCGCCGCTTTGGCGCTCGGTTTCGTCGGAACCTATCAAGCCAACGCCGCCCTGGGAACCCTCTTGAAAGACCGTGACCGAAGCGTAAGACTCATCGCAGAGGGCAGTTTGAAGTCCGTCTGGTCTCGCGACGGTACCGAAGAGCAGAGACATGAATTGTATGCCGTGATGCGTCTCATTGCTTCGCAGCAATTCGGCTCCGCTGTACATCGGGCAAATATCTTGCTGGATGTGTATCCTCTTTATGTTGAGGCCCGAAATCAGAGAGCGATTGCATCGTTTGCATTAAAAAAGTTTGAGGAGTCGATTGAAGACAGCCGGATTGTTTTAGATTTGAATCCGTATCATTTTGGTGCTGCGGTTGGTATGGGGCATGCGTACATACAATTAGGTGACGTTCATCGGGCAGTGGAGTGTTTTCAGAGGGCGATGTCGATCAATCCGAATTTGGAATCGATTCGCCGTCATTTGGAACGTCTCACGTCGGTGAACGGCAAAAACTGGACAGTCGAATGAGTTATGAACGTATGCTATGATACCCCTTTGTGCTTGCCCGAGGGGCATGCCCCGGCTTGCCATTTCAATACAATACGCAAGAGTCGCGGGTCGTCGGGGGGTTGCTTTTTTCCCAAAAATATGTATCATGGCGGAAATTCTGCGTCAAGACTCTGTGGAGATTTGACGAAAAAGAAAAAGTGTATCCCATACTGTTTTTGTGCTTTATCGTTTTGTACAATACCTGGGAATACAAAATGGGATTTTTCGCCCCAGAAGCCGATTAAACCTTTGCCCCTTAATTATAAGGAGTTTTACCGTGACCAAAACCTTAAATTTTAGCCAAAATACCCTCTCCCGGAAGGATTCCGTTTTCGCTCCCAGCGTTTCTTGGAGTTGCCATACACATTATCCGTGCACGGCGCTCAACGTCTCCGATGATGACGATGAAGAAGAAGACGAGGACGAAGACGAAGATTGGGATGAAGAGGATGACGACGAAGAGTGGGATGACGATGAAGACGAAGAGTGGGATGATGATGAAGACGAAGAGTGGGATGAGGACTGGGACGAAGACGATGAGGACTGGGATGAAGACGAGGAAGACTGGGATGAAGATGAGGACGAAGAGGAGGATGACGACGAAGACATCGGCGAGGATGAATGATTGGCCGACCGGAGCGGCAGGTACGTTCGCACACCCCGGCGTCTAGCCGGGATGTGTTCGTTCACGCCTCTGTTTGTGCGTCGGGGCTTATGCGTCGGGCTTGGTGAGCGTCATTTGACAATACCAGACTGGTTTTTCTTCGGGATAGAAGTTGTCGATGTCTGCGATGGTCGGTGTTAGGCCGATGAAAACGAACAGTAGCGTTGCCCAGCCGAGACATATTCGGAAAGGCGTCAGCGGCATCGCATCATTCGCTGTCGGCGGATGCGTTATTCCGATGAGGGCCAGCAGAATCAAGAGCGGCGACCAATGCCAAAGTTGGAACCAGACAACGGCGATGATTACCATTACGAAAAGGCAATAAACGAATGGAATCGATTTACGTCCTAGCATTGCGTAAAGGACGTGTCCGCCGTCTAACTGGCTGAAGGGCATAAGATTGAGGGCGGTGAGGAACAATCCGACCCACGCGGCAAATGCAACCGGATGCCAATGAAGCGTCATGTCGGGCGGTATGTGTCCGAATATCCAAAATATCGTCCATTGAAACAACAGCGGATCGCCGAATTCGAGTACATTATATTGCTGGGGACCAACGAAAGACCAATGGATTCCGAAATAGAGAAATATCAGCGTCGGCACTAACCCTGCCAGAGGGCCGGTGATACCAATGTCGAATAACGCCTTGGAATGGGGGACCTCGCCGTCCATAGCGATGACAGCCCCGAAGGTTCCGAATGGTCCAAAGGGCAATGGGAGAAAATAGGGCAGACTGGTGCGCAGTCGATAGCGTCGCGATTGAATGTAATGCCCTAGTTCGTGGCATGTTAGGATACACATCAAGGCGGTCGAGAAGAGCAGCGCATTCCAAAGATGGTGTTTGAATATAATCCAATGTTGTGCAGCAACTTCGGAACCGTCAAGACTCAGGCCGATGGCGATGAGCAGGCCATAGAGCGTATTGTTACCGAATTCAATCCGGCAAAACGTCGTGGTGAACCACGTCGTCAGATAGAGTAAAAGGGGCAGTTTCCAGTTGAACCGGGAGGGCATCTTGGTTGGTTAAGCCGGTACGTCTTAGGGATATTATACCGGGTTTTTCGGGGGTTAACATTGCCCGGTTCGGCCATAAACTATCCGTTGACGTCCCATCGAGTCAAGTAAAATTTGTACATCGCTCCAACCGAACAAAAGTTTTTCAACCTTTACCGCAATCATTGGGCTGACTTCCATCAAAAGATACCCGCCGGGGCGCAGCCGGGTTGCCGACTGTGTAATGAGACGCTCGATGATTTCCGTACCGGTTGTTCCCGACAGCAGGGCTGTTTGAGGTTCATAATTTTTAACGTCTTTTGGCAATTCATCATATTCCGATTGACTGACATACGGTAGATTACAGACAACGATGTCGAGCATTTCGGGGACGTGTTCGAGCAAATCGGAATGCCGAAAATTGATCCGGCCGGTAACGCCGTTCAATTCGGCATTCGTTCGGGCAATATCCAATGCCGGCATTGAAATATCCACAGCAATAATGTTTGATGCCGTTAAATGTTTCGGCATGTTTTTGGCCAATGCAACGGCAATGATCCCGCTGCCAGTCCCGACGTCGGCAATGTTCGGCGGAGCGGGATAGGTTTTAATTGTATCTAATGCAAGCAATACCAAGTCTTCGGTTTCGGGTCTTGGAATCAAGACATTTGGGTTAACGTGAAACGGCAACGAATAAAACTCTTTGAAGCCCGTTAGATAGGCAGCGGGTTCGCCGTTACCGCGACGTTTGACAAAGTCCCGATAGACAGACCGCTGCGCTTCGGTCGGTTCGCTCTCGAATACGGTATAGAGTCCAATCCGTTTGATGTTCATGGCATGTGCCAAGAGGATTTCTGCTTCCAATCTCGGTTTTTCGATTTCTTTTTTTTGAAAGAAGTCTTGCGTCCAGTTTAGCAAGCGTTTTACCGTCCATGTTTCTTCTACCGTCATTGGCTCATATAGGCAAACTGAGGAATTGGTATTATACAATAAACGGCGGGTAAAGAAGTTACACGGTCGCGGGATACGTTTTTGGAGCAAGTGCAAAAACAGAAACGTTTCCCGGAAGGATAGTGTGTAATGACGCAATCTGACGATTGCGGTTCAGATTGGCACCGCACGAATGCAGCGGCTAAATTATGACTGCAACTCTTTTGGTTCTTTCAATTCTTAACATACAGTTGCGTGTAGGGGTTTTTCGCATTAGGTTTTAGTACATAAAACCGATGACGCATGAGGGGTTCCGCTTCCATAGAAAAATATCCGGCAAACTCGGATACATAAAGATCAATCTCTTGCAAATCCTCATCGGTTGCAATTTTCGCAATAACTTGTTCCGGCAAGCCCGTGAGCTCTCTGTCCGTCCGAATGAAAATTTTGCCGCCGTGCATGCCGGTTCCCGTGAAGTTTCCGACCGGTACGTCTTCCGTACCGATACCGAAAACGATGATCAATCCGCCAGCAAGGTATTCTCCTAAAAAACTGCCCGCCGTGCCGCCAATGAGGATCGCCGGTTTCTTGTCTTTGTACTCTTTCATGTGAATACCTGTACGGTATCCTGCATTGTCCCGGACAAAGATACCGCCGCCGCGCATCGCATAACCGAGTGCATCGCCGGCATTGCCATGAATGATGATCCTGCCGTCATTCATCGTATCGCCGACGGCATCTTGCACGTTGCCGTGGACATTGATCACACCGCCGTCCAAATACGCTCCCAGTGCATTGCCCGGCGTACCGTGAATCGTCAGAGTCCTTCCGTTCAGTCCTGTGCCGATGAACCGCTGTCCGTAACAATCGTCAATACGAACATCCTTCGCAACAGCGGCGATATGTGCGTTCAATTTTCTGAAATCGAGGTCTTTTGCTGAAATGTTTGTCATACACCGTGTCCTTTCGTTTGTTCACGAAAAAATGCGTTTACCGGCACAATCAAGGAATATTGCGCCGATAAACGCCTTCGTTTACCGTTGATCAGGTAGTATAACAGGAAATGGACGAGCGTCAACGGGGGGAATCCGCTCCGCCCGCTGCTCGCTGTGCGGTCGCTGTGCCGACAAAGTCGGCGACTCTCGGGGGGTTGACATCCCCCGCTCGCTGATTGACATCCCCCGCTCGCTGGTTGTTGTCGGCGTATCTTCGTTTTTTGGTAATGTTATTTTTGCAGCGTTCTAATCGTCGCTTACCAATCGAATGCCGACGTTAAACACCGGCTGCCAAGGTTCATAAGCCCGACGTATGCCGCTCCGCGACCACTGCGGACGATCACGCCAAGAACCTCCCCGAGCAACCTTTCGGTTGTCAGGATTGTTCGCTGCATTCACAAAGGGATACGGGAGATAATCCGACGATGTCCACTCCGATACATTGCCATGCATGTCAAACAACCCCCAAGGATTGGCTTGATACGATCCCACCGTTCCTGCTATCATATTTCCATCGTCCACCCCCTCCGCTCTTGGGATAAACGCATGATGCGGCGCCGGATTGTTCACCGGCTGCGGATTCACCCCCCGCACCACAAAGAGCCGAGTCGACATGTCCGACATATTCTCCATCGTGCCGAAGTTGATACCCATATCGCCATACCACATCGGAGTCGCCGACCCTGCCCGGCATGCCCATTCCCATTCCGCCTCCGTCGGCAATCGGAACTTTTTCCCCGTTTGGGCGCTCATCCATTGGGCGAATTCGTTGGCTCTGTCCCAGGTGATGCGTATGACGGGCTGCTGCGGCAAGTTCGCCGGATAGCCGGGCGTGGTATGGTCTTTCCACCATTGGTCGATAAACCGGCTGTCATGTTCCGGGTCGAAATGCTGATACAAGGCATTCGTTACTTCGGTCGTCATCATCCAAAAAGGCTGCGAGATCGTCGTTGCCGACCGGGGAAGTTCATCTCTAAATCCTCCTTCGTCCCCCATGATGAACGTTCCGGCAGGAATCCACGCCATCTCGAAGGTTACATCATCGTTTACCGTAATCTTCCTGTTCGATTGGGTCTGCATTCTCTTCGCCGTTGCCGCATCGAAAGGCCAATTCGGTACCGCCGGAGCGGAGAAGTCGAGCAGCATTTCCTTCGGTTTCACAAACGTAATGTTTCCTAACGGTTCCAGGTGGGCGTATGGTTCGAGTTCCGGATTGAAGTCCACCCCGGCATAAAGCGTCCGCGTTGCCGCGGCTCGTGCGGCGATGTCCGTAACATGTTCCGTTCGGTTTAACCTTCGGGCAACCTCAATCCACGTTCCAAAGTAGGGGACGTTTAAGTCCGTCCAGGCGTGCAGCCGGCGCATAGAGTCGTTATCAATTTCGACACCGTAATGCCCTTTTTCCAGCATGATAAACAGTTCGCTGGTTGAAGTATGGTATTCCATTGGGCGGTAAATATAGTAATCATTTTCCGGGCCAGGCCTTCGGACGAATGGATGCAATGCGTGATACGCTCGGGAAAAACCGTAGGGTCCCGGCGATTTGTCGGCAAAGTTTGGCCGGCCAGCCCTATCGCCGACGCCGTCATGACATCCGACGCAATACCGGTCGAGCACCGGCTGAATTTCACGATGAAACGCAAAGGGGCGTTCCGGTTCGAGGAATGGTTCAATCCTCGACGGGGCTTTACCCATCGCGGTTGTTCTGGGGGTTGGAGCCGCCGAATTTTGATGTTCGTGACAACCGCTGCATGACTGCATTTCTCCCGGCATACCGACGAACCAAGAACGCATCAGTTGCACTGCCCGGCCATCGGCATCAAGCGGTTGAAGCGACAAGGGCGTATTTGCCGGTATGATAAACGAGGCACTGCCGTCTTCATAGACGGGTACTTCTCCTAGCATCCGCCGGGCATCCCAAGCACTGTGCATACCAAGATAATCATGACTCCCGATACCGCGATAGCCGAACTTATATTGAAAAACACGAAGACTCTTCACGGTGCCTTTGGGGACATCCGGCAGTCCTTGTCCGAAATAAACGTCCGTGATGAATACGGTAGAGTCGTTCGAAGTCAGGTCAACCTGGCTTGCGCGGACTTGCGGCATATCCCGACGGATGACCGGCGTCGGCTCAAAGAGTCCGACACCCGGCTCCTCACGAATTTTCAACATATTGTCGAACGTGTCCACCAGGTAGAGCGCCCATTGACATGTCGGTGTAAGCCGGGCCGATACGATGAGAAAGTTTTCATCGAGAGGAGCCGGAAACAGAAACTTAGGCCAAGAGTCATCAACCAAGTGATCCATGATAATCGGTTCGACCTGTTGGCCGAAGCCGGGGATCTGTTGGATGCCCCCTTCGGCTTCCTTACGTCCTTTTGTCACGTCGAACAAATGCAGTTCCCCTTGCCGGGAGACGCCGTGGTGCCCGCTGACTATCGTTGCAAACTTGGTGGTGCTTCCGGGTATAGGCTTCGCATAAAACATGCTGTTAGGCCAATAACCGTTGCTCCCATAGAATTCGATTTGATTGGTCCCGTCGGGGTTCATGTGCATTAAAAGTCTTGTGAAATAATGGGCAGTGTCCGTGTATTCCCAGCGGAGATACAGCACTCGGCCATTGGGCAAGAGGACGGGGCACCAATTTTGGTCCTGTTCAAATGTCAACTGCCGAATCGTTTTGCCGTCGGGTTCCAATCGGTAGATATTCCCGACTGGACTGGTTCCGTCGATGCAGGGTACGCCTAGCATGTTGGCGGTCGAAATGAAGAGTATCGAACCGTCAGGAATATAACATCCTTCGACGTTGTCGATATCCGGCCCCATGGAGGGCGTAACTTGCCGGAACCCGGTACCGTCGATACCAAGTTCAAAAATCTCCCAAGTTCTGCTTTCGGGAGAGAGAGCGGTAACGAGCATTTTGTCGGCGTCCCAATGAAGATTGATGTCCCCCACAAAGGAATTGTTGGGATTGCTGATAATGGTAACGGCGTCCCCTTGAGCATCTTGAGGATTGACGATGGCGAGTGCGTTGCCGTAGCCCCCTTTTCCTCGGGCTGCATTGGAAATCCAATTGTTGACCAAGCCGGAATTATGAGCACGCCGAAACAAGAGTTGTTCGAAGTGCATTAACGGATTGGCAAGCAATGCCTCTCGGCGAAATTCGGCAAACTCTTTTGCCAGTGCGAAATACTGGGCTTGTTCCGCCTCGGTAAGAAAGGAAGCGGTCGCCAGCCGGGCAGCCAAGGCGTCGTAACGTTCGGAAAATCGTTGACCGTCGTATTCACCAGGAAACGTAACCGTGAGATGGTCTATGGCTCTTTTCAGCGATTCAGGTGTTTGCATGGCTTGCACCGCATCTTCGCCGAATTCTGCGACAAGCGTTCGGAGAAACCGTTCGGCGGCTCGGGCTTCAAGCCAAGCCAAACGCTCCTCTTCGGAGTCAAAGAGGTTGGGATCGTCGGCATCGGCAAGAACTTGCAATTCGACAAAAGATGCCCAAGAGTTAGCGGTACTCTGAGATTTGGAAAGGTCGCCGACGAGCGAAGGAAAGGTACGCCAAATACGAAATTCAACCCAGTCATAGAGGTTGTCGCCGGAGACGGAAGCGTTGCCGGTGCCCGCGATGCGGCTGACGTATCCTCCCGCACCGGGGCCGATGATTTGGTCTCCCGAAGTAAAGGTCGGTTCTTCAGAAAATCGCGGTGCGGTACCGGGATTGGAAGCATTGTTTGCCAGACGTATCTCGAAATCTTGGTTCCCCCGACTGTCGATGTTGCCGGAGTAAAGCCGGATCTCTTGAATTTTCCTCGGTTTTCCCAGATAGTAAATCAGAACGGAGGGATTGCCGCTGATTTGAGAGCGCCCGCTCCCGCCGAGAACGCCGATTTCGCCGTCGGTGAGGAATCGGGCATCGGAGACGCCGGTGCTTCTCACGAGCCGTGCGCCGGGGAAGGCGAGCAGATTGAGATCGTGCACATCGTGTACTGGAGTTGCCATTGCGTGAAATTGATTGGGCTGCCAGACTTGGTGTGTCATTTCAACTTGTGCAGATACTGGTACTGCGAAGAGGGCGGCCAGTATTATGGCGGGACACCATTTTTGCAAAATAAACTGAGTGATGTTTGTCATGGCTATGTGAAGAAGTTAGAGGGCGGACTCGCACTTTTTTTATTTTACATCCAGCGAGCGGGGGTGTCAACCACCCGACGTCGGAATGCTTACGCCCGCCGCTCGCTGGGGCGGGGGGCTAATGCCCCCCGCTCGCCGGTTGTTGTCTTATCCCGAAAATTGTCGTCTAGGGACGATCGACTGTAATGTTGTAAACGGTGCTGCCCTTGACCTCGCAGGTCAACCCCGATGTCCCGCCGGAAAGAAACTTTGGAGACACCGGAATCACCGCCGGAATGACACGCACCCCCCTGGACCGGCCATCAGGGCCAAACGATTCAATTACCGTATCCTGAAATCCGCCGATGCTGACTGTATATGTCCCCAAGGGCAATCCCTTCAGTTCGCCTGCATAGACGGTGTACGTTCCATCTTGTTGGATGACTCCCCGGGCTAGCAAATCGGACGTTTCAAAAATCACTTCTCCTCGGTCCAACGGAGTGCCGTCGGGAAATGTTACTTTTCCGCCGACGGACGCGTTGCCGCCGCAACCAACGGAAAACTAGGTTCTGATCCTGTATCTGCTGCGCCTGACCGTCGTGTCGGACATTTCATAATGGGCACAGTAGCAAACCCACGCCGTTCGTCAATGGTTAGTTGCTGATGCCACCAGTCGCTGTGCCAGTCCGGTCCAACCGAAGTATCATTTCGGATGGCCATTGTAACGATTTCCGACAAAGCAGCTTGCTCCATATAAGGAAGGAGAAGTGCGAATCCTGAGAAACTGGTTAACCCGTGCAGTCCTGCCGGCGACATACCCTCCCGGGTATCGTGAAAATTATGTACGGCGAGTCCGATTTTTTTAAGATGGTTGGTACACTGCATACGTCTTGCGGCTTCTCGGGCGGCTTGCACGGCGGGCAGGAGCAGGGCGATGAGCATGCCTATGATGGCGATGACGACGAGGAGTTCGACGAGCGTGAAGGCTCGAGAGTCGCCGACTTTGTCTGCGCAGTGCCGCCAGACGACATAGTCGTCGGCTCTCTCGAGTCGCCGACTCTCGAGATTCTCTATTTTGCCCCCCCCCAAGTTAACATTTTGTTTGACATAGCAACCTCCTTTGAGTATGAAGTATCGGTATTATAACACATCGAGCATTGTCATGCGAGCGGGGGGTGTCAACCCCGACACTCGCTGTGTTGCCTAAAACGACTCGGATTCTCAAAATAAACGAAACTTGCACGTCGACTGGGGTGCTGTTATTTGCCCTGCCAACACTGACGAAACGCAAAAGCGGATTGGCAAGGGCTATCTCTATTGCATCAAGCAGGTAACGAGAATAAAATCCCCCTTCCTGCGTCGTTCACGTGCTTTCGTCGTCATCGTTCGGAGTTGTTTGTCTTTTTGTATGTAGAAGGTGTACCGAGTGATAATAATCATGCGGAGCGTGTGATTCGTAGTGGTGTGGTGATGCGTAAAACGAGTTACTGCAATCGTAGTG
>Ga0099364_10015433_pt1 | contig 10071 bp, 6 predicted proteins | sample TergutTh196P3_FD_73070 | JGI IMG/M metagenome (GOLD analysis project Ga0099364, IMG submission 73070) | Microcerotermes parvus P3 segment gut microbial communities from Pointe-Noire, Republic of the Congo - Th196 P3 | ecosystem: Host-associated > Arthropoda: Insects > Digestive system > Gut ...
GGAATATGCCGTCACAGGCAAAAAACCCCCCGCCGTTTTGATGCCCTTTTCCGACGCCGCCTGCCACAGGGTCTTTGCACGTATATGCGCTTCATCGCTGTTCCAAACGGGTTTATTGACAGGAAAAGCCTCTGTGTTTGAAATAAGGCCGTGAAGATCAGGTGTAAGCCCCGTTGCAACCGAGGTATGAACAGGATAAGTATTGCTGACAAAAACGGACGAAACATTCAGAAACAGGGCTGATTTTTCCGCAAGCTCCGAAAAAGCAGGGTATTTCATCATAGTTTCAAATTCAGCGCAGTCCAAAGCGTCAAAACTGATAATCAACATTGGGCTATTATATCACATTATTCCTTTATTCCTACGGAAAAAACCATAAAATCCTGGTATAATTGTCGGGGCCAAAAGGGTTCCCGAATCCTTGGCGATAGTCCGGCATTTCAATGAAAGTTTCGCAGGCCGGCATCGCGGGCCCAGCGCATGGCCTGTTCGTGTTCTGCCTGGGTCGGCCGCCGGTCCAGGGGCGGATTATTGCGCGCCTCATGCTGAGGCGAATACTGCGCCATTATATTGACATGGGTATCGCTTCCCAGCTCTGATACAACCCAGCGGACAAAAACATCTGTACCCGCCAGGTTTTCCGGCAAAACCAGATGGCGGATCAAAAGCCCGCGGTAGGCGATACCGTTGACCAGTTTCAGCGTTCCCGTCTGCCGGTGCATCTCTTTGATGGCTGCGGCGCTGTGACGCGCAAAATCCGGCGCACCCCGCGAAAAACGGATTGCCAGTTTTGGGTCCTGAAACTTGAAGTCGGGCAGATAAATATCGACAACGCCGTCAAGCAGCTGTATTATCTCAAGCCTTTCGTAGCCGCTTGAGTTATGGAGCAGCGGTATGTTAAGCCCCTGTGCAATGGCAAGCCGGAGAGCGGTAACGATGTGGGGCAGCAGGTGTGCGGGCGTGACCAGGTTGATGTTATGGCAGCCCCTGCGCTGGAGCGCCAGCATCATGTTCGCGAGTTCCGCATGGCTGGTCACCCTTCCGTCGCCGCGGTGCGCAATTTGCCAGTTCTGGCAGAATAGGCAGAGCAGATTGCAGTCGGAGAAGAAAATCGTTCCGGAACCGCCCCGCCCTACCAGAGGCCTTTCTTCGCCGTAATGAGGTCCGCTGGAAGCAACCTTGAAGGTCAGCCCGGAGCTGCAGACACCCGTCCTGCCGGCCATGCGGTTGACGCCGCACATGCGCGGACACAGGTCGCATCTTTCCATCCTCTCCCAAAGCGCACGCTCCCGGCGTTCAAGTTCGCCGCCGGCTTCAAGGGCAAGATAACCGGGGCTGTAATCATCCCGGCTTTGAGGGATGTTTTGAGGGACATCTGCCACGTCACTTTTGTCCCGCAGCCACAAAACAGGCTTTTAAGAATTTTCTCCGTGACAACATAATACACTCCAATAATTTAAGTTGCCCTCTTATACTCCTTAATCTCTTTTCTGAGACGCTCTGCCAGTTCCGCCCGCTTAACGCGAATCTGTTCCATCGAATCCCTGTAGCGCAGGGTTACCGTGTTATCATTTTTTGATTCGTAGTCAACGGTTACGCAGAAAGGCGTACCCGCTTCGTCCTGGCGGCGGTAACGGCGGCCTATGGCCCCGGCCTGATCGTAGTCCGTGGCAAAATCTTCCATCAGCTCTCTGCGTATATCCTGGGCAAGTTCCGCAAGGCCGTCTTTTTTCATTAAGGGAAGAACAGCCACGGTGACAGGTGCAATGGAAGGATGAAAGCGCATAACTGTCCGCCAGTCGTCCCCGCTTCCTTCGGAACCGCCGGATTTTTTTTCGTCGGTGACTTTTTCTTCATCATAGGCGTCACACAGGGCCATCAGCACATTCCGGGTCAGGCCCGCCGAGGTTTCCACAATGTAGGGGATAAAACGTGTGACCGAAGTCCCCTCCCCGCTTTCCTGATCGATGTACTGCATATCCTTGCCCGAATACTCGGTGTGCCGGACAAGATCATAATCGGTGCGGTTGTGGATGCCTTCAAGTTCCCGCCAGCCCATGGGGAAAAGATACTCAATGTCCCAGGCTTCTTTCGCATAATGGGCCATCTCATCCGGGCCGTGCTGCCGCCAGCGGAAATGATCCATCTTGAGGCCGAGTTTTTCGTAATAGGCCCAGCGGCGTTTTTTCCACTGGTTGTACCATTCCTCGTCAGTGCCGGGTTTGACGAAAAACTGCATCTCCATCTGCTCGAATTCGCAGGTACGGAAAATGAAGTTTTTGGTAACAATCTCATTGCGGAAAGCCTTGCCGATCTGGGCAATGCCAAAGGGTATCTTCATCCGGTTTGACTGGATAACATTTTTGTAGTTCACAAAAATGCCCTGGGCAGTTTCGGGCCTGAGGTAAATAATGCCGGCCGAGTCTTCAACAGGGCCGATGTTGGTTTTGAACATTAAATTAAACTTTCTGGTATCGGTGAGTTCTCCACCGCAATCTGGGCATTTTTTTTCAGAAATGTTCTGTTGGGGAATCTGATCTGCCCGGAACCTGGACTTGCATTTCTTGCAATCCACCAGAGGATCGGTGAAATTCTCCACATGTCCCGAAGCCTCCCAGGTACGGGGGTGCATGAGTATGGCTGCATCAAGACCCACGATGTTGTCGTGGAGCTGGGTCATTTCCTTCCACCAGGACTGGGCGATTCGGTTTTTAAGTTCTATGCCCAAAGGGCCGTAGTCCCAGGCGCCGTTCTGGCCCCCGTAAATTTCCGAAGATTGAAACACAAAGCCGCGCCGTTTCGCCAGGGATGTAATTTTCTCCATTGTCGCTTTACCCTGGTATTCATTGGTTGTTTCAGACATATGCTACTCCTTGGGCTTAGTGTACATAAAAAAGCCTGTTCTGAGAAGGCATTCATTAAATCCCAATTTACCGCCGAGCAGTTTACAATAAACGGCAGACAATAACGCAGCAGCCCTGCGGGGGGCAGGGGCAGCCGCTCCGGGTTGCTCCGGGCATTTGCCCATCACCTTCGCTCGTACTAACGTCCGCATGCGAAGGCGGGGGTCGGTTACCCCCATTATCGCGCGTGTCGCAACATGTCGCGTCTACCCCTGCCCCCCGCAGGGCCGCTGAGTTCATTGCCAACTGCCGTTTATAGGTGCCTGGCACCTTTTTGCTGCCGCCGTAGGCGGGTGAAATGCAAAATTCTCACACCTAAAGGCCAATTTACCGCAGAGCCAGCCGTATTGGATGTGGTTCGCGGGTTGCCTCCAGCGATTTGCCGCCCCGTAGAGAAACGGGGGCCCGTTCAGGCAGCATCGGCGTGCTGGAGTAAATGTCACGCCAGAGCGTGCGTAAGTGAGCTACACGACCGCTTTGCTGCCTGAATGGGCAGCTTTCTGTACGGGGCGGATAATGGGTGGGCCCGCGAAACAACAATCTTTTACTGCTGGCTCTGCGGTAAATTAGCCTTTAGCGTTTTTTCTCAAAATGTGAAAATGCCATACTAAAGGTGGCCCTGCCCTGACTGGTGCTTCGCAGCGCTGTCATAAAGCCGAACATTTTCGCCATGGGAGCCTGGGCCTTTACCTCGTCTCCCGTGGTTTTGGATTCCATACTTAAAACCTGTCCTCCGCGCTGAGTCATTAGGCTGATCACTTCTCCGACAAATTCCTTGGGAGAGGTTATGATTACCGCCATAATGGGCTCAAGCTGTATGGGCGAAGCGCTCCGGCAAATTTCGTCAAAGCCAATGCTGGCACAGGCCTCAAAGGCAAATTCCGTGGCACTTATCTGTGAATACCCGGCTCCGGTAACGGTAACACCAATATCTATGCAGGGATATCCAAGAACTATACCTGACTGAAATGCGGCGTTGATGCCCCGTTCCACTGCATCACGAATTTCTGAGGGAATGGCGGGATTATTTACCGCCCAACTGTAGCTGTTTCCCGAACCCCGCTGCAGGGGTTCCACCCTAAGGCTTAATGATGCGGAATTCTCCTTTCCGGCAATAACCTTTGAAAAGCTTTCCGTCTTTTCCACCGGAACGCTGATGGATTCCCGGTAGGTTACCTGCGGGTTTCCCACCTTGGCCCCCACGTTGTATTCCTTCAGGATACGGGTTACCAGTACATCAAGATGAAGTTCTCCCATGCCCGAAATCAGAAGCTGGCCGGTTTCTTCGTTTTCCCTGGCGATAAAGGTGGGATCTTCTTTGGAAAGCAGGGCGAGAATCTCTTTTAGTTTATCCCGCTCGGAGAGATTTTTCGGTTCCATGGAAACGGAGATCACCGGCTCGGGAAACTGCATCCTCTCCAAAAGAACCGGCCAGCCCTCGCTGCCTATGGTATCTCCGGTCTGGGCCAGCTTCATGCCGATAATCACGCCTATGTCTCCGGCGGTAAGGCTTTCCAACGGCTCATGCCTGTTGGAGTGCATTCGCAATATACGGTTGGCCCGTTCCCGTTTTTTCTTGCCAACATTGTAGACCGCTGTCCCAGGCTTCAGGTTTCCTGAATACATCCGTACATAACAGAGGCTGCCTGCTTCCCTCTCGTTTTGGATCTTGAAGACCAGCCCCAGAGGCTGGGCATCGGTGTTGCATGGTATTTGGATGTCTTCTTCTTTTTTAAGATGATGCCCGATAACGTCATTCGCCTCGTCCGGTGAGGGAAGCAAGTCAACCACTGCGTCAATAACAGGCTGAACCCCCATATTCCGCCGGGAGGCTCCGGTAAAGACGGGCAGGATGATCCGATTTATCACCGCCTTCCGCAGCTCCTCCCTGATAAGGGCAGAAGACAGCTCCTCGCCGGCCAGGTATTTCTCGGTTATTTTATCGGAAACCGCTGAAAGGGCATCGATTAATTTTTCCCGCCACTGTTTTGCCAGTTCTTCTCTTTCCGGCGCCAGAGGGGAAATTTCCATCTTCTCCCCCTCACTGGAGGCGTCCCATCGTATTTCCTTCATCTCAACAAGATCGATGACCCCCGCAAAGCTGCTTTCCTTACCAATGGGAAGCTGCAGGGCTACAGCGTTGGCACCGAGTTTTTTTTGTATATCTTCCATGACGGAGAAAAAATCAGCTCCCACCCGGTCCATCTTATTCACATAGCCTATGCAGGGAACCTGGTATCTGGCAGCCTGGCGCCATACCGTTTCGGTCTGAGGTTCGACTCCCTGGACAGCATCGAAAAGAGTTACGGCTCCATCCAGGACACGCAGGGATCGTTCCACTTCGGCGGTAAAATCAACATGTCCCGGGGTATCAATGATGTTTATTTGGTAGCGCTTACCCGTCCCCGGAACGCCGTTTTCAGTCCTCTGCCAATATGTGGTGGTTGCGGCACTTTGTATGGTAATTCCCCGCTCCTGTTCCTGCTCCATCCAGTCCATTGTGGCTTCGCCGTCGTCTACTTCGCCGATACGATGGCTTTTTCCGGTATAGTAAAGGATACGTTCGGTGGTGGTTGTTTTTCCGGCGTCAATGTGGGCCATGATACCTATGTTCCGTATGGTTTTTAGCATTCGATACTTCCTCGATCCATTCTATCCAAAAAAGTGTTTTGTGAAAAGATAATTCATATTGCCTGCTTTGACAAAAGACGGCGAATCCTGTATGCTCATTTGCAACTATGGAACCAACTTTATCGTATGTAGTAATAACCCCATACACTATCGCAAAAAGTAAAACCGGGGGGGTTATGTCCCGTCTGCTTTCCCGAATGGATCTGGAACTGGTGGGAGCGCAGATAATTGCTCCCGATGAAGAGTTTGTACATGAGTATGCCAATTCGCTCCGTTTTCAGGCAAAACGGAACCTTAACAGTGCCGGGAATCTGTTGGCCGACTATGTCGAACGGAACCTGGGACCTTCCGGCGGACGGCGGCACCGTTCCATGCTTCTTGTCTTTCGGGGGGTAAATCCTGCCCGCAAGCTTTCAGATGTCTGCGGCGCCCTTTATGATGATCCAAACCGGACCATAGAATCCATTACCGGTGAAACTATCCGGGACACTTATGCAGATCTCATTTATGATCCGGATAATCCGGAAAAAATAGTGTACTTTGAACCTGCGATTCTGACTCCCCGCCGGCAGGTTTTGGCGGATGAGAATTTGACGCTCTTTGCCAGGTATTTCAGAAAAACTGAAAACATCGTCAGTAATATGTCCTATCCGGACCCTTCCAAAATTGAAAGGACATTGGTGATAATAAAACCCGATAACTGGAATTTTTCTTCCGGCAGACCGGGGGCCATTATTGACATGTTTTCCCGAACCGGACTGAGAATTGTGGGTATAAAGATATTCCACTTTTCCCTGAACCAGGCTCTGGAATTTTACGGTCCGGTTGAAGCAGCCCTAAAGGAAAAACTGGCCCCCATGTACGGCCTGAAGGCAAAGGAAGTTCTGGAAAGGGAATTTGCCCTGTCCTTCGGTCTTGATATAGGAAATGCTCTGACTGACAGCTTTGGCCGAAGGTGTGCCGAAGAACAGTTCCGTAAAATTATTGAATTTATGTCCGGCCGCCGGCCCGACACCTGTACTCCGGGAGAAGAAAACAAACCCGGAATAGTCAAATGCATGATCCTTGTATACGAAGGCGAAAATGCCATTAAGAAGATTCGGGACGTGCTGGGCCCCACCGATCCGCTCAAGGCTCCGGGGGGGACTGTACGCCGTGAATTTGGAAGCAGCGTGATGGTGAACACCGCACACGCTTCGGATTCCAAAAAAAGCTTCGAAAAGGAAAAGGACATCGTCAAAATAGAGGAAAACGATATGTTTCCGCTAGTCGACGAGTATCTGGCCAAGGCAGCATTGAGGGATTAGGGTTTAATAATTTCAAGGAGTTCTACATGGAAGATGATGACAGCATTGGGGCCTATTTCTCCTATTCCCCTTTCACCGTAAGCTATGTCCGGAGGGATATAGAGTATTGCCTTGCCGCCTTCCCGCATCATCTGCAATCCTTCTGACCAGCCCGGGATGACCCTATACAGGTGGAACTCCACAGGCTCATCACGTTCATAAGAGCTGTCAAAAACGGTTCCGTTGATAAGTTGACCCTCGTAATGTACCCGCACCATATCCATGGGCCCGGGACTTTCCCCGCTTCCTTCGGTAACCATTTCGTACTGCAGGCCGCTGTCAGTGGTAACGACTGCCAGTCTTCTGCCGTTACTATCCAGAAATGCATCTCCCTCTATCCGGTTCAATTCTCCCACTTCAGTGTTGAACGTTTCAAATGCAGCATCTATTTTTTCTATAGCCTCTTCCATGGTAAACCTGGTCGCTTCCCTTTCCATTGCATCCCGAAAACCAAGGGCAAAGGCATCATAGTTAAAATCCAGTCCGGTTTGTTCAAGATCCATCGCAACAATCATTCCAAAGGCATAACTCATGTCGGCCTTTTCATTGCCCCTTCTGGCTTCTTCGGCAATACCTGCGGCAAAAGAGAAAACAGCAAGCCCCACAGAAAGAAAAATCGCACAAAAAGTATGTTTCATCTTTTGCCCCCTATCTCATTATTGAAAAAAGTTCCACTCTGAAAATCAGGGTTGAGTTGGGAGGAATTGATTCCCCGGCGCCGCCCGACCCATAAGCCAGATGCGAAGGAATGACAAAACGGAAGTTGCTCCTCTCGTTCATAAGCTGAATTCCTTCAGTCCAGCCGGGAATAGCCGACTGCAAATTTATTTCAACCGGCCTGCCGCGCAGATAAGAGCTGTCAAATATGGTTCCGTTGATCAAGGTCCCCTCGTAATGCACCAATACCGTATCATGCGGCCCGGGTTTTTCTCCGTCTCCCTGGAAGAGGACCTCATACTGCAGGCCGCTGGAAGTAGTAACAACCCCGCTCTGTCTTCCGTTCTCCACCAGGAAGGCTTCGTTACGTTCAATATGAAGCATCTCAAAAAAGGTGTTAACCCTGTCCATTGCACTGTCCCAGGTAAGACGGGTTTCTCTTGCCTCCTTAAAAGCCCTAAACCCTTCCATGAAGGCATTGTAGTCAAAACCAATATCGCCAAGACCCATCATCTCGGAAGTAAAATGGGCCATAACCATTCCAAAGGCATAACTCGTGTCCCTGTCCAAGGCGCCAGGCGCGGGCCTTCCGCCCCTGTTGCAGGCCGACAGGACAAGCAAACATAAAAAAAGAACCAGAACCGCTTTCAGCGGGCAAACAGAAAACTTCTTCATAACATACTTCCAGTATTGAGATTTTCGGGTTAAGTACCCGTCGCCTCTTTCAAGGCTTTGCTAAGCATAGACATAATTGCAAAGGGACGCAAGGGGCTGCGTTACCCGGCATAATAGCATATTTTGGGCAGAACATGTAAACTGCATCATGGAGGACGGTATGGAAAATAAAAAATCTAGCCTTCGGTCACGACGGCTGGTTCCGGTAAAGGCGCTTGTTGTTTTTTGCGTCTGCGTTTTTGTTTGTCTTTTTTGCGCGGCCCTTGCCGGGTATGTTCAGACCGGTTTTGGGGCCGTTTCTGTGGAAAGCGGTTTTTTTATACCTGAAACAAGCGATGCCGCAGGCGGGCTTCCGGTGCGTATTGCCTATAAGCTTTACCGTCCCAGAGGGGCCGATGCAGCAAATCCGGTGCCAGCGGTGTTATTAATGCATGGCTACCAGAATGACAAGGAAACCTGCGCGGCTTTCGGAATTGAACTTGCCCGCCGGGGAATTGCGGCATTGTCAGTGGATCTTTACGGGCACGGAGACTCCAGCCCGGGCATGCGGGGACGGGGCTGGGGCCGCTACAGGCTTTCAGATATTGGCAAACCCCTTTCCGGCCCCAGACGCTACCTTGTCATGATAACCTTCAGTGTGCTGGATTTTTTCCGGCCCGAAATTTCCTACGGCCTGGCCGACAGCTCCATGGGCGGAAAAAGCGCCTACAGCTACCTTGCGTCCCTGCCTTTTGTGGACAGCCGCCGCATTGGCATTTCAGGCCATTCAATGGGGACCTGGGCTTCCTGGTCTGTGGCCGCCGCCTTCCCCGGACACCGGGCCATAGTATTGCAATGCGGCGAAACCATTCCCCCTGATTATTACGATGCCCAGACCATTAAATTCAACAATGTGCTTTTGCTGCAGGCCCTCTACGATGAGTTTGACATGTTTCGTGATTTCCAGCCGATTGTGCCGGGCCTTGAAAGAACCCCCCGGCGCTATCGCGACTTTCTCGGGCAGGGCAGCCCGGCACAATGGAACAGAACCTATGGCAGCTTCACTGATGGCAGCGCCCGCCGCATGGAGCTGATTCAAACCAATCACCGTCTTACCACCCATGACAGCCATGCCCTAAGCGCCAGTATGGAATGGTTCGGCTCTGCCTTTGGAGCAGAAACAGGCCTTGCCTCCACAGACCATGTGTACATGATCAAGGAAATCCTCATTCTTGTTTCCATGCTGGCAGCGTTAGCTTCCATGCTTCCGTTGTTCCTGATCCTTGGCCGGCTTGAATTCTTTGAATCCCTTTTGCAGCCGCTGAGTACTGGCGCCGCTTTCGCCAGTGCGCAGAGCGCGCAAGGCTCGCAAAGCGGTGAAGTAAAAATGCTTTCTCCAAAAAGCCGCCGGACTGCCACCCTGGTGTCGATTTTGATCAGCGGTCTTACCTTTCCCTTCCTCTGCCAGCTGGGCCACGGCCTTATCCCCCTGCCGGAAGACGTCTTTCGCATGACGGTGGGCAACGGTTTTATCACCTGGCTCACGTTTTTGATGCTGGTGTCCTTGGTTATGCTGCTGCTGTGGTACAGGCGGGGCGAGGGAGAGCGGTTGGACTGGAGGCTGCATGACCTGGGCCTTGGCGGCAGGTATGAGAAAGGCATAGAGCTGTCCAGGCCCAGAAATAGGCCGGGCCGTATAATTCCAAAAGCTGTCATTATGGCCTTTACCCTTACCGGCGTGATGTATCTTCTAGTCTGCCTTAGCACCGGGCTCTTTCAGCTTGATTTTCGTTTTATCTGGCCCTTCTTCCGGCCCTTCAGCCCCCTGCGCTTCAGCCAGTTTCTGGTTTACCTGCCTTTTTATGCGGCGTTCTTTACCG
>Ga0099364_10015434_pt1 | contig 10071 bp, 7 predicted proteins | sample TergutTh196P3_FD_73070 | JGI IMG/M metagenome (GOLD analysis project Ga0099364, IMG submission 73070) | Microcerotermes parvus P3 segment gut microbial communities from Pointe-Noire, Republic of the Congo - Th196 P3 | ecosystem: Host-associated > Arthropoda: Insects > Digestive system > Gut ...
CGAAAACGATAGCTTCAAAGAGCTTTCCCGAGCCGCATTTTTCGGCCGGCCGGTTGACGCCGGAGTAGTCATGGCGAATCGGGAAAAGTGGCTCGCGGTAGCGGATTACTGGACTTCCCGGATCAGGTATTTCGTCTATCGCAACGAGAACTTGTCGGAAATATCGAACACCGTCCATTTGCCCGGCGCCCCGATATTGGCCGGATTCAATCGCGACCTATCGGTGTCGGCGGCGCTGTGTCTTACGCCAGATGCCGTGCAGGTTGTCGCCTATCGCCAAGTGACCCAAATTGAAAGTACGCAAATAGGCAACTGGCAGGTGCCAAATGAGGATGTCTGGCGCCGGCTCATCGTACTGGACGGCGGCAACAATCAACCCCGAATCGTGCTTCTGGGCAGCGTCTTTCCCACCTCCGTTTTGCTGCTGGAACCCGATCGGGAACCCTACCCGGTTCCTCACGCAAGCGAAACTGGAATGCTTGTCGACGCAGCGGCGGCGCCGGGGAAACCGGTCGTCAAGTGCCTGATCGAAAACGCCGGCCAACTGCGGCTGGTGTCGCTGGACATCTCCCCTGACGCCAAGCCGGCCGGAACCATCGAGGCGGGAAGAACGCCAGCTCTGGGCGGACTGTCCGTGGGCAGCCTGACCGGCAAAGATACCGACGATTTTTTGGTGTTGGGCGGCAACCGGCTAGGCGTTGCCTTCACCAGCGCCGATGAGGGGATTTCGGAAATGCGCTTCTGGGCCCTGCCGGCGCCGGCGAGGCTTTTCGGACGGCCAGTCATGATGAACAACGGTAAGGGAATGGTTTACGTCGGAGAAAACGGCGGACTTTGGAATGCGGTCATGGCTCAATAGGTTTCAATTGAGTTTTGAACATTTACCGCCCGACTACTGGCGCTGGAGTTTTACAGGAAAACGGGCGGCGGTTAGCCCGTTTTTCTGCAAAACTCCAGTTCAGGGATTAGATACATGCCTTACCTACGCTCCAACCTGGTTTTTATCGCCATCCTGCTTTTATCAGCTTGCGTTTCCGGAAGCGAAGCGGCTCCCGATACCGCGGATTCATCTTCCCCCAGGGAAATAGAGGCAAACTCGCTCCTTTACGCCGGTCTGACTCGCTGGGACGAGGAGACGCTGCCAAAACTCGCCAAAGCCATCAACTCCCTTCCAGAGGAGATCGCCTGCCGGGTATTGTGGCAGGTTGTCGCCGCGCCAAACCGCCATGACGCCATCCCGGTCTTCCTCGCCGCCCTGTCTTCACCCTTGCTATCAATACGGCTTCAGGCCGCCGACATCATGGCAAGCTTCGACTCCCCGGACATGCTTGACCGCCTTTTGGAAATACTCCAAACGGTGGATTCCGACGGGAAAATCATCCAGCAAGTCATTACCGGCATGGCGGCCAAGCCAAACCGAAGAGCGGTGCGAGGCTTGATGCAGTTGCTGCTCTTTCCCAGCCTCAGTGATCAAGCGTCCGTGGCTATTGCCCAGCACCTCCGCCGGCTAACCCGGACAAACCTTCCGGATTTGCCAGAGGACTGGAAGACCTGGTGGCTGAACAATGCCCGTTTGTACGAATGAAAGCAACTGAAAAACGGATTTATTTTTCAACTTTTGTTGAACATTAATGCTGGATCGCGTATAATAATATACCATAAAGAACGAAGCGATAGAACTTCCGAAAAACCTACTTGACCCGGGGAAAACAATCAACCATGCCGTTGCCGGTAACCAGAACCCTTTGCCTGGGTCCGGGGTTTCTTTGTCTGCCATCCCTGCCAACGCGGTTATGCACGGTTATCGGGAGCGGGGTAGCGGTAACGGTGTATGATCGCCAATTGTGTTTCGGCGGGGTCGGACATTATTCGCATCCGGTGCGATCGGCGGGAGTTTCGACTCCGGATTTTGCCGCGCCCGCCTTGGTGGGTCTGTACCGGATGTTCATGGAAGCGGGTTCAAACCCGCTGGATTTGGAAACTTATCTTTACGGCGGGGCCGACAACCCGGAGGCGGCGGGATTCTCCGGTTGGCGCGGCATAGCCAACTCTCAAATCGGATTTGAGATTCTGACCAAGCTGGGAATACGGGCGGCAGGCTCGGATATCGGAGGGCGCTTCGCCAGAAAATTGATATTCTACAGCGGTACCGGTGAAAGCATGCTGGCCAAGGTTGACGAGACCGATGGGGGCGAATGGTATCCGACGCCGCCGATCCCTTGGCAGGAAACGAGAGGAAAAAGCTGACGCCGGCAAGTGTGGTTTATACCGAAGCCACTTGAAAATTCGGTTTCTCGAACCTATCGCCGGCAGTGCGCGCGCAGGTTACCAGATCAAAAAGATGATTTTCTCGCGCACTTCGGCATATTCGCAGGAGAATTCGGAATCAAGGGTCTGAAATCGGCCGCATTCAAGACGCACGCTTTTCAGCGACGGTTGATTCTTGTTTTTGAATTATTGTTCGCATGGACGAACTTTTCACCCCCAATCTTGAGAATTCCCCGCCTGACCAAGCCGCCCTCCGTGCCAGGAGCAGCCCCCGGGATACGGTCATTCTGTCAAACGACGACGGCGCCAGCATCCTCGAAAAACGTTCCATTCCGCTTCCGGAATTTTACGAACTCTCCGCCCTCATCGCAGCGCATTTCGGCATAAAAGTGGAAAATACAAAGCGAACGTTAATCTCCGGCCGCATCATTCCCCTGATGGAAAAATACGGCTTCGCCAACCACCGGGACTGCCTTGAGGCAATCAAATCCGACACCACCGGCCAACTCCTTTCCGAACTCGCCAATCGAATTTCCACCAACCACACCGCCTTCTACCGGGAAGAAGCGCATTTCACCCTGTTGCGGGACCGCTTGCTTCCCGAACTCGTGACGCGGAAAAACGCCGTTGGCGATCGGGACATACGCATCTGGTGCGCGGCCTGCGCCACCGGGGAGGAAGCCTACACCATCCTCTTTACCTTGCACCGCTTTTTCAATATTGATTACGGCAACTGGCGCTCGGGAGTGCTCGCCACCGACATATCAGCCGCGGCACTGGATACGGCAAGGCAAGGCGTCTACAACAAGGATCGCGTAGAGGTGATTCCAAAGGACATCCGGCTCTTTTATTTCAACCAGAATGACGCGGAAAAATACGAGGTCAAACCCGAATTCCGGAAGGAAGTGACCTTCCGCCGCCTCAACCTGATGAATGACATCTACCCATTCAAACAGCCTTTCGATTTCATCTTCTGCCGAAACGTCATGATCTATTTCAGCCGCAGCATCCGCCAACGGCTCCTGGAACACCTCTACGAGTGGTTGACGCCCCGAGGCTGCCTGTTTATCGGCCACTCGGAATCACTGGGCGAGCATAACAAGGATTATGAAAATATCGCCCCGGCGACATACATCCGATCGAAATAACTTTTTCCCGGAAAGGCGCGATACGAATGTCAAACAAAATTCGCGTACTCATTGTGGACGATTCGGCCTTGGTCAGGGATATCCTTTCCCTCGGCTTGTCCCGCGATCCCGAACTCGAAGTGGTTGGCGTCGCCGCCGATCCTTTCGAGGCCGGGGAAATGATTCCAATTCTCAAACCGGACGTCATGACCCTGGATGTGGAAATGCCCCGCATGAACGGACTCGAATTCCTGCGACGCCTTATGCCTCAGTACCCCCTGCCGGTGGTGATGGTGAGCGCCCTCACCGAAAAGGGAAAACAGCTCACCTTGGACGCCTTGGCGCTGGGGGCGGTGGATTTCGTCGCTAAGCCAAAGGCGGATCTGGCCCGGGGCATGGAATTACTTATGAACGAACTGACCATGAAGGTCAAGATCGCCGCCAGAGCCAAACTTCTTCATTTCAACAGGAATCAGGGGAATGCGGCAACGGCGACCGAACGGGAAACCGCCGAAGCCAAAAAGAATACGGTGATCAGATACGCCGAGCCTTCCGGTCAGGTGATTATCATCGGCGCCTCGACCGGAGGTACGGAGGCGGTTAGGGAGGTGGTGACTCGTTTTTCCGAACAAATGCCGGGAATCGTAGTGGTCCAGCACATGCCGGCCGGCTTCACCCGCCTGTTCGCCAACCGCCTGGATTCCGAAACCACCATGAGGACCAAGGAGGCCGAGGATGGCGATCGGATCATTACTGGCCGCATCCTAATAGCTCCGGGCGGCAAACAACTCCGGGTCAAAAAACATCCGCATGGCGGTTATGCAACGGTGGTCCGAGAAGAGGGTCTGCAGAACGGACATGCCCCGTCCGTGACGGTAACCATGCGGAGCGCGGCCGAATCGGTAGGAGCTAACGCCATAGGAGTCATTCTAACCGGAATGGGCACCGATGGCGCCGAAGGTCTTAAACTTATGCGTGACGCCGGCGCCAGTGGCCTAGCCCAGGACCAAGCCACTTCCGTCGTTTTCGGCATGCCGGCCGAAGCCTACAAATGCGGCGGCGCCGAGCGCCTGGTCCCCATCGGGCAAATGGCCAATGCCATTATGACTCTGTTGGCGCGAAAATAAACCCCAAACCTCAGGATTGCGGCTATCTCGGATTGGTGAAGATGGTCAACGGCCCAAGGGTATCGATCAGCGGTTCCATGGATTCCGGATCGTCGGCCTTGATGGCGCGGGCAACACCATCGGTCATACCGGCGGCCAGACGGCGAACCGTCTTCTCCGCCTGCACCACATACTTCTGTTGCGCCCGATCCCTCCGCGACATGACGCAACGCCCGTCCGATACCCGATATACCTCGGTCGCCACGTCAACTCCCGTCATTTCGGCGAAAAACATTTGCGCCGCCAGAACGGCGGTCGAAATCACCACTGAATAGAAACTCGGCACCGACTGCGCCCGGCGGAACTCCACCACTTGTCCCCGGATCACGAAATCGGCATCCACCATCCGTCCCAGTTGCAATGCCTCCTCCCTGTCCACCAGCCGGTCGTGGGTCACCTGCCCGCTGACGTCCCAAAGAATCCGCACTTCCTGGTCCAGGGCCAATCGAGCGCCATAGAGAGCGGTCACTACCTCGCCGCCCCCGGTGTGAGGAATAAGATTGTTGGGATTTTCGCGATCATGATAGGGGAGGATCAGCACCCGAATGGGGTCCTTAGCCGCCAGGACCGGAGATGCCGACTCTGGCTCGAAGCTGACGCTCGCGACGCCGGGATCGACCGGAAACTCCACCCTGTCGACAAATCGGATCGGACGGGGCTGTTCCACCGCGAGGGGAATACTGACAACGGGACCGTTGTCGTGAAAGATCATTCTCTCGGCCACTCTTTCCAGATTCTCCAGCTGGAATGGGGTTGGCCCAGCGACAAGCTGGGACGGCTCGGCCGACTCGCCGGGCGTTACAACCGCGGGAGCGGTTAAAACCTCTATGCCGTACACTTTCGCCGCTTGCTCCACCAGGGTGGGCCTGGCCAAGGTTTCAGCGACAAAATCCACGACTTCCCACTCCGCGGTATTCGTATCAGCCGTCTCGGACCATGCCGCCGGAGACTGGAGGGCTCCGGATACCGCCGCCGCCACCTGCGATTCCTGAGCCAATTCTCCATCAATCGCCGGGTTATCTTCCCTGTGCATGGCGAATTCCGGCGCCTCTGGCTTCGGCTCCGCCAAGTTCTCGGGCAGTTCCCCGTTCGACTCGAACAGGTCCGCCATCAATTCATCGCCGCTCAGGCCGGCGGCATAGGAGGCATCCGGGACTTCCGCCTCGACTCGGTAATAAAACTCCGCAAACGATTCGGTTGTTTCCGCGCCGCGGGATAAAATATCCTCTTCGGCCTCGATTTTGACTGATGCGCCCTCGTAAAACTCCGAACGCCCAGCCGCCACGTCATTCTCTAATGGCGTCCCAGGCGCGATTACGCCGGTTTCGCCGCCGCGGGCGTGATCGGTATGTTCAATATCCAGATCGGCAATGTCCGGCAATCCCGGTTCCGACGCGGCTATTTCTCCAGCTTCCCCCGGCGCCGCGGCAGTCCCGGATTCACTCTTCCCGGCCTTCGCGGCCTCTTCGCCGGATTCGGTCTCATCCTGCACCGCTTCCGTCATGAGAAAAGGAAGGGGCTTCTCATAAAGATCGTAGTTGAAATCGATAATCGGCGGCACGGCGGGGGCAATTTGATCATCCCATTGCGAGGGTTCCACAAAACCGATTCCCCCCAAACCGATCAGGGGCGGCGGTTCGAGCGCCTCATCGTCCTCGTTGCCGGCGCTCCGGCGGTCGGATGCGGGAGAAGCGGCCAAAGAGGCGAGGGCGGCGTCGGACGCCACTTTCGCAGTGACGGCGGCAAGTAATTTCGCCTGGTTCAGGATGCCGCCGGCCAGTCGGTTTGAAACGTTCCTGGCCTGGAGTTCCCTACCGCCGCTGGCGCCGGGAATGTTGGCCGACTGGTAGTGATCGCCCACGAAGAGAAGCGCCCCGTCCTTGGCTGAAACCACCCGGATAAACATTCCAGCCCGAGGCGGAATGCTAACCGCCCGGGTATCGGTGAAGCTGAATATCTGGCCCGCCACCACCACCTGCGCCCCGTGTTCGCGGCCGATTTCGGCCACTTCGGCATTCGCAAGGGAACGGGTTTGCGCCGGCAGTTCCGGGGTCGCAATCTCGATTTCCCGGACGTCGGCATTGGCACGGACGGCTTCGGCGAAAATGTCCCTGGCGTGCGTTCCCAGATTGTTGCGGTGGGGATCATCCGAATCAATGAAAGTTCTGGTGTCCATGAACGGCAGGATTAGGATTTTCTGGCCGGAGGCAATGGCGGCGCCCGGGACTTGATAGGTGGTGACCCGCTCGGCGCAACCGCCGGCCAGGAAAACCAGGACCGGCAATCCGAAGGCCGCCCATCTCAAGCCGCGCCTGTCATGAAAAATGCCCATACTCACCCTTTCGCCAAAACCGGGGAAAGAATCCCGTCGTCAAGACACCATGTCTGGTCCGCCATATCAGCCAGCGCCGCCTCGTGGGTGACAATGACCATTGCCATGCCAGCCTCCCGGGAGACCCGCCACAACCAGCCTGAAACCTCTTCGCCGGTGGCGGCATCGAGATTCCCGGTCGGTTCATCGCACAGGAGCAGTCTCGGTTCCGGCATAAGCGCCCGGGCAATGGCCGCCCGCTGCTGCTCTCCGCCGGAAAGCTGCGCCGGCCAGTGCCGTGACCTTTCCGCCAAGCCAACCCTATCCAGCCATTCCAGTGCCCGCAGGCGGTTTCGGCGACCGAAGCCGCCGCCCCGTCCCGCGGCGGCGCCCAGCATGACGTTCTCCAATACGTTGAAATCGGTCAATAAGTGATAATTCTGAAACACAAATCCGATATCCCGCCCTCGGAGAGCGGTGCGCCGGTTATCGGATAGAGCCGAGCAAAGCGCTCCACCTATCCAAATCTCCCCGGAATCCGGCCGATCCAGGAGACCGCAAAGGTTCAGCAGCGTACTCTTTCCCGAACCGCTCCGGCCGACAATAGCCGCCGTCTTCCCGGCTTCAACATAAAAGTCGACGCCGCGCAGGACCGGCAGACGCCGCTCGCCGTCGTGATAGGTCTTGACCAGGTTCTTTGCAGCCAGAGCGGGTTCAGCCATTTCAACCCTCCCGCAGGGCCGACATCGGCTCCCGGCAAGCCGCCCAGGCCGCCGGATACAGGGCCGCCAAAACCGACACCACTAATGCCGCCGTAAAGTAGAGGGCAAGCTTCCAGGGATAGATTACTGTCGGCAATCCGGCCTCATCCGCGATCCCGAACATACGCGGCGGATAAAGAGGCTGGCCGGTCACTATTTCGTAATAGCGATCAATGCGGGGGCGGCGATCCCCGGCGGTTTCGCCGGCCTTGAGGGGCGCTGCCACCGCGCTGCCGGCCGCCAGTCGCCACTGACCATCCAGCTCCTCAAAGGTGGTTGGCCCGGACAGGAACACCCCCGCCGCCACCCCGATCAAACCGCCCGAAACACCAATCAGAAGTCCCACCGAAATAAATACCGACATCACCCCCCGCCGCGTAGCGCCGATGCAGCGGAGAAGCCCTACATCGCGGATGCGCCGGCTGACCAAAGTAACGAGAATAGCAAAAACGCAGAAGCCGCTGGCCGCGTCGTTCAGCATCAATACCAGTTCCATCAGGTTATTTTCGTGTTTCATGCCCTGGGAAATTTGCCCCCAGCGCCTTTGCCAAGTGTCGGAGACGAGGCCCGGGTCTATGCCTGAAGAGGCGATCAGGCTTTCGCGCGCCGTCATCGTCGCGATCGCTTCCAGATCGTCGGCTCGAGTCGGGTCGTTCAACCATAACATGATCATTTCAACCCGTTCGGAGGCATCCGAATGTTTGTCAGCCAGGTAAAATTCTCCCGCCTCCTCTATGGGGATGTAAACGGTGTAACCATCCTTCTCAAACACCCCGCTTCGGAACAGGGATTTCACAAAAAAGCGCCGTGACCGCACCTCCAGCGTTCCCCTCGGATTGCGGTCAGCGTAGAACAGTTCCGCCTCGTTGCCTGGCAGAACGCCCAGGCGCCGCGCCAGTTGCTCGCCCATGAACATGCCTGGGCGATTGCTTTCCCCCCACGACGGGGCTTTTGGGTCGGGTTTATAGGAGAGCAGGTGGGAGGCAAGCGAACTATTGGTCAGCTCCGCGGTTAGGTCGATACCCTGGACCCAGACGTATTCCGCTCCGCCGCCGGATTCAAGAAAGCCTACCTTCTGGATCATCGGGGTGACGGCGTAGACTTCGGGGATTTTCGCTTTTATGGCTGCCGCCGCCCGATTAAACGCCGAGCGATCCGGGGGGGCTTCCGTGATCCTTAGGGTTAACTGCTCGCCCAAGTTCCTGATGCGTTTTTCTAAATCAACCAGCATGCCGTCCAAGACCGCCATGGCGACGATCTGCACCGCTAAGGCAAGGGCCAACGCGGCCAAAGCAATAAAATTGACCAGTCTTCGGGTGGCATAACGCCAGGCAAGCTGGAAATAGACCATATAGAAAATCCACCTCCGGCTGCAACCAGAAATCGCGCCTCCCGGGGTAAGCATTATTTCGTGAATTACGCTATCTTGGCCGCCAAATCGTTCACCACCGCTTCGGTATCAAGCAAGGCGGCAACAACTTCCAGAGACTGCTCGGCCCGAGGATGGCTGTCGGCGTAGATGCGTTGCATTTCGGAAGCGGTTATATGAGTGTAAATCTGTGTGGTTGAAATGTTTTCGTGACCAAGAAGCTCCTGCACCACTCGGAGATCCGCTCCACGCTGCAACAAGTGGGTGGCAAAGGAATGCCGCAGGGTATGGGGTGAAACGTCGCCGGAAAGTCCGGCCAGCGTCGCATAGTGCGACAGCATCCGCCGCACCGATCGGGTGGTTAAACGCTGTCCCCGGAAATTCAGGAACACCGCGTCGGGATCGAAACGAATCCGTTCCGGATGCGTCTGCCTGAAGCGAAGGTATTCCTCCAGGGCCGCCACCGCGTAACGTCCAACTGGATTGATGCGCTCCTTCATGCCTTTTCCGCGCAGCCGGAGCACCCGCCGATCAAGATCGATATCCGAATGATCCAACCCTACCAGTTCGAACGACCGGAGGCCCGCCGAATAGATAAGTTCCAGTATCGCCTTGTCGCGGCTGCCGATGAAGGTTCCGCCCTCGGGAGCGGCCAACAGGCGCTCCATCATGGCGACCGTGAGGAAAGTGGGTATCTTCTTCTCCAACTTCGGAGTATGGACAATGCGGGCGGGGTTGGACGGAACGCGCCCACGCCGCTGCAGATACTTGTAAAAGCTCCTGAGCGCCGCGATTTTCCTGGCCACGGTCTGGCGGGAAACGCCCTTCTGCCCCAAATCGGCCATAAAGGAACGGATCATCAGGTGGGTTACCCCTTCGGGAAAGCTGCCAGCCTGACCGAGGTCTGATAAATGCGAAAGAAACTGGGCCAGATCCACGCCATAATTCCTGACCGTGTGTTCGGACATATTTCGCTCACATCCGAGATAGCTCAGGAACTCCGTAATGTCCACATGATTGATGCGGCTTAAGGTAGACACTTCCGCCCCTTTCTCCCGAGGTCCCACCG
>Ga0099364_10015435_pt1 | contig 10071 bp, 5 predicted proteins | sample TergutTh196P3_FD_73070 | JGI IMG/M metagenome (GOLD analysis project Ga0099364, IMG submission 73070) | Microcerotermes parvus P3 segment gut microbial communities from Pointe-Noire, Republic of the Congo - Th196 P3 | ecosystem: Host-associated > Arthropoda: Insects > Digestive system > Gut ...
GTTTGGCTTTAACATCATCATTTCCTGTAATAGCCGCGTTAATGGCATCCGATGAAGACGCGATTATTTCAGCGCGCATGAGTGCCTCGTCTTGATAGTTCTGCAACGCCGTCGCGAGAGTATTATTTGCGGTTTTAGCCTTCGCCAGTGTTTGAACGGACACCAGAGAATTGGTTTTCACGCTTACAACTAAAGCAATGAAAACTATCATGACTGCAATTATCAGCGATACAATAAGAGATATTTTGAGGCTCAGGCTTTTAATTTTCATGCGAAATTCAGACTCCAAAATATGCCGGTAGCAATATTGTCTAGTATTTTGCCGGGACTTGTGTCCATCACATTAAATACATATCGAGATCTTCCCATAATGTAACGCGCCGCCCGGCATTTCCGTAAACGCCTGTAAAAACGGATAGGACGGATAAGCTGCATTTTCCGATCCGTCCTTCCGTACAACAATTTCTGACAATAATACCTCATGTCAATTTTTTCGGCTCTCGAACCGCGCGACATCCGCCGCTGACCGGCACGGGGCTTGATTATACACAGGGATTTTGTAGAATTGCAGAGCATTTTGATTTGATGAGATAGACAGGCAGACTTACGACTGCGGCGGTCGGGAGTATACAATCCACGCCCGCTTGCGCGCCCTCGATACGAAACCCCATGAAATATCCGGGCTATGGCCGCTTTTAATAACCAGCGATGAGTTGTTTGAAAGGAGCGGTAATAAAATGGCTCAAACTTATGGCTATCCGGTTGCAGCGTTATTCGGACAGAACCAGTACACCCGGAACTGATGTAAACAATATTACAAACGCGTGTACTACAAGCTCACAGCTCTGGCCGCTTGCGCTGTTTGACGCGCGTGAAGGTTCAATTCCAAATGATGCCCCCTGTTATTACACCGACGCCCTCACGCAATACAGCGCTCCTGGTGACGCGTCGCAGCAGCGCATCTTTAACTGCGGCATGCCTGTAAACGGGGTAATGCATTATGTTGAACTTGATATTGAAAATCTCAGTAACTGGCTAAAAAACCAGACGCAAGGCGGCGGCATCGGCTTCTATGACGCACCCGCGTTCCATCGTCAGAATCCGGTCGGCGTTCCGGATGGTCGACAAGCGATGGGCGATGACAAACGTCGTGCGGTTTTTTATCAGATTTGTCAGGGCTTCCTGCACCAGTTTTTCCGATTCAGAGTCAAGAGCCGAAGTAGCTTCGTCAAGAATCAGAATAGGCGCGTCTTTCAGAAGCGCCCGCGCTATTGAAATGCGCTGGCGTTCGCCGCCTGACAGGCGCTGTCCGCGTTCGCCGATTACGGTTTCGTATCCCGACGGGAAACGCCGGATGAAATCGTCGGCCAGCGCCGCGCGCGCAGCCGCCTCGACGCGCTCCCTTGTCGCCCCTATGTCGCCATAGGCGATATTGTTATAGACGGTGTCGTTAAAGAGAAAAGTCTCCTGCGTTACTATCGCGATCTGACGCCGCAGCGATTCCTGCGTAAATTCCCGGATGTCCGTTCCGTCTATGAAAACCCCGCCGCGCGTCGGATCGTAAAAGCGCGGCAAAAGGCCCGCCAGAGTCGTTTTACCCGAACCGCTGCTTCCAACGAGGGCAATGATCTGGTTGCGTTTGACTTCAAGATTGATATCGCAAAGCACGGGTTCTTCATCCCGCGCCTGATCGGCGTAACGAAATTCAACGTCTTCAAAGGAAATTACATCGCGGATTGTTTCGATACGCCGCGCGCCCGGCCGGTCGCGTATCGCAAGATCGGTGTTGAGCAGCTCCAGGATGCGCGACCCGGAAGCCATTGCCCGTTGATACTGGACATGAATGCGGCTCAACTTCCTGATGGGGTCATACATGCGGAACAGCGTAAACAGCACGCCGCCGAAAAGCCCCAGAGTCACGGTCTGGTTGGAAATATTAATATGCGCGTAATATAAAAGCGGCACGAAGGCCGCGACGCCCAGGAATTCCATCACGGGGGAATTAAGAAAGAGAATGGACATCGCTTTCAGGTTGCTGCGAAAAAGCCTGAGCGATTTCCGCGCGAACGCGCTTTCCTCGTGCGGCTCCATGCTGAAAGCCTTGATGACGCGCATACCGGTGATCGACTGCTGCATGTGATCGTTCAGCACAGCGGCGTCCTCGCGCCATTTCAGACTGACCGCACGGATGCGTTTTCCCATGAACAGGGAGAGGAAGCCGGCCAGCGGCGCGATAAGAATCGCCAAAAGCGCCAGCTTCCAGTCGAGAATCAGCGCGTAAGTGATAAGCGCCGTCAGCATGACGGTTTCGCGAAAAAATTCTCCAAGCGAACTTGAAACAGCTTCCTGCAACTGTTCAACATCATTGCCGATTCGGGACATCAGCTTTCCGGTGGAATTGAGCGAAAAAAACGACATCGACTGCCGGAGAACATGGGCGAAGAGCTTCGTTCGCAATTCCATCAAAATGCTCTGGCCTACGTATCCCATGGTGTAATTGGAATAATAGAGGCAGACGCCTTTTAGGAACGTCAGGCCGACAAGCGCAATCGCGAGCTGCGTCACCAGATTTCCCGGCAGTATGTCAAGTCCGCCCTGCACGGTTTCAAGAAACCGGCGCGCAAGGCCGGATTCCGTCATGGCGGCCGTCGTAGCCGCGGGCGTCGCCGTGAGTACCTTGTCAAACAATGGAATGATCAGCGAAGTTATCAGGATTTCAAACAGGCCGACCCAGATAAGCAGGAAAAAAGAGAGAGCGATAATGCCAATACGAGGTTTGAACAGTTGGTAGATTTGGCGCGATAGTTTCATTCTCATAATATATCAATAGAAACGCCGATAAACCGGCGTTTCTATTGATATATTTGTTTTCTCCGTTAGTCGCCGGCGCCTGGCGGCTTTACCGTCCACTTCGATTCGGGCGCGCCCCGGTTTGTTGACCGGCTCGCGGCGAACTTTGCCCGGGTGAAGAATTGCGTACGGACGGGCCAGGATTATTCTGTCGGACTGCCGGAACGCTCGCCGTGGGCTGACTGCGCTGCGCGGGCGCGGCCTGCCGATTCACGCCAGACGAACTCGCTCCCGACGAACCTGAATTGTTCTGTCGGGCTGCCGGAGCGCTCGTTGCGGGCTGACTGCGTTGCGCGGGCGCGACCTGCCGGTTGTTCACGCCGCCGGATGAACTAGCTCCCGCTCCCGCGGCGACCGCGTTGTTTTCCCGCGTTGAACGCGCGGAAGAAGATGTGCCGGCCGTGTTCGGTCGGGTTTCCTGTGACGCCGCCGGTCTGGATGCAGTGGCCCGATCGCTGGTTTCGCCTGCCGAACTGCGGGGAGACGCATCCGGGTTGTTCCGGCGGATGGCCGGGGCTTCCGGCGCGGATTGATTTCGCTGCACGGGAGTTGCCTGCCGCTCACGGCTGCCGGAAGAACTTCCTCCCGCGGCTGGCCCACTGTTTTCACGCGCTGAAGAATTTGCGCCGCCGGTCGTGTTCGGTCTTTCCGGTTGCCTGTTTTCCTGTGACGCCGCCGGTCTGGATGCGGCAGGTCGATCCCGGTTTTCTCCCGCCGATTCGCGGGAAGACGAATCCGGATTACTTCGGCGTGTGGACGAAGCGTCCGGCGCGGTTCGTCTGCCTGGATCGGTTGCGGTTTGCCGATCACGTCTGTCGGAAGAGTTTCCCGCCGTAACGCCCGGCGTAACACGGTTTTCGTCCGAACGTCGGCCTGTCGCGCTTTCCGTGCCGGTATTATTTCCGCGATCCGCGCCCGGCCGATCCGCCGCGGGCGATCCGCGCGGATTGTTTATCTGCGTAAAACGCCCCTCGTTTCCGGAGGCTTGCGACGGCGTCCGCCGTACTACAACGGGACGGTTCGTTTCCGCCCGCGGACGATCTACCTGGCGGTCGGTCGCGGGACGGAAGCTTTCCCGCACGGGACTGACGTCCAGGCCGCCGCGCACCAGGTTCCCCTGTCTCCACGGTTGGGTAATATCGTTACGCCGCGCGTTCACGTTCTGAGCGCCGTAATTGACGCCGCGAAAATGATCCATGCTCACCGTCTGGAAAGCGTTGCGCACGTTCCGGTTAATGTAGTTGCCGGGCTGCCGCACGGCGAGGAGGCGCACACGGGCAAGATCGCCGGCGTAAATTCTGCGATAGCGGTAGTAAGCCGCGTCGTAGTAATCGCCGGGACCTAGCGGTCCCCATGACACCCATCCGGAGCCGCGGTAAAAGACTACAAGGCCGGGCGACCAGAATCTGAAGGTAATGCTTTCGCCGGGAAACCATGCCCAGCCGATACGGGCGTCCCTGTACCAGCGGCCGTAATGGTACGGCAGCCAGCCCCATGTTTCATATGAAACCCACGTCCAGCCAAAACGCGGCCGATAAACCCATCGTCCGACCGAATAAGGCGACCAACTGCTAGCTACGGAATAAGGAACCCAACCCCAGCCGTAATTCGTAACGTGAACCCATCGTCCATGCCGCTCCAGTTCCGCGACGCCGATGGAAACGTTGTCGGGAATATGGCGTCTCGCGGCGGATGTCGGCCTGCGGTCAACGTCGCGACGGTCCGTCCATTCATCCCAGGCGTCGCGACGGTCGTAAGCGGTGACTACGGGTCGCGCCGAGTCGGGATACACGCGGATCAGATCGCCGTTTCTCGTCACGCGCGTGAAATTATTGTTGACCGTTTCCAGTTGTCCTTTCCGGACTATGGCTTCGCTGCGTCCGTCTTCCGCCACTTCAAAACGGTAAATACCGTTCATTTCCGTGATGAAGGCCGCGGCCGGCGTGGCGATTTCAAAATCGACATTTCTTTCGACCGTAATGGAAGCGATTCCGAGCAGCATCCGAATCTGGACGAAATCTTCGTCCAGCGCCAGAATTTCAATATCGGTGTTTTCCGCGAGGCGCAGTACGGAACCTTCCTCGAACTCTATTTCCGCGCGGCCGCCCCGTCCGGTATAAATGCGGTCGCCCGGTTCAAGAGGCATATTGATGCTCGGCGCGGCCCATTCCTCATCCGGAACGCGCTGATAGCCCACATTTCCTTCGATCAATGAAATACGGGTCAATTGAATATACGAATCGTTGTTTTGAGCGGATGCTCCCGTTACCGTCAAAACAATCGCCGTCAACACTGAAAAAAACAAGCGTTTCATTCCATTCATCCTGAACATGGCGAACCTCCTTGCGGTGACGTCCGGTTTATGCCGCGTATATCTCCGCCCCGCAATTTAACAGATGCGAAGAAATAACTCAAAGGTTCAATAATATTATAAAAAAAGCTAGCCCGGATATTTCACAGGGTTTCCGCCGCTCGTGCGCCGCAAGCGGGCGTGGCTACAAGGCGCGCGCAGTGATGGCGACGAAGGCATATAGGACAATATGTCGAGGAGGCATCACAAGCGCAACGCGGTAGACATGTCTGCCTGTCCAATGAGGGCGCGATAAATCGCGCTACGTCGTTGCGCTTGTTTGGGCGTCTCGACATATTGTCTACGCACCGCCGCGAGGCGGCTGCGCTATATGACGCTGTAAAGCAGCTCGGCATACGACGGCAGAGGCCAATGCTTTTTAGCGACAAGGCTTTCAAGTTCGTCCGCCGTAAACCGCAATTCCGACATGGCCGCAAGCACCCTGCCGCCGAATAACGCCGCTTGAGCCTCTATTTTTTGTTCATTTTTGGCTTCCTCAACCGCATTCTCCAGGGATTTTAATTTTTCCAGCAATCCCGCGGATAAACCGGCAATCCGGCCAAGCAGAAAATCTTCGAGCGATGTATCGTAACCGCCGCACGCTTTTTTGCGTTCCAAAAGAGACACAAGCTCGTTTTGATACGCGATACAGGAAGGTATTATATCTCCCTTTGTTATTTCAATCATCGTCAAGGCTTCTATACAGAGCGTTTTGCAATACATCTCGGTGAGAATTTCATAACGGGAATGAACCTCCGCTTTGGAAAAAACACCGTGCTTTGTGAACAACGCCTCGTTTTTGGGGGAAATATACCTGGGAAGCGCGTCCACCGTCGTTTTCAGGTTCGATAAACCCCGGCCCTCGGCTTCAGTTACCCACTCCGCGCTGTAGTTGTTTCCGTTAAAGATAATGCGCTTGTGCGCTACTACGGTATCTTTAATAAGCGCGGCAAGATCGGCGTTAAAATCTTTCGCGTTTTCAAGCGAATCGGCAAACTGCGAAAGAACCTCCGCCACCGCCGTATTCAGAACAATGTTCGGACCCGACACGGAAAACGACGAACCGAGCATTCGGAATTCAAATTTGTTTCCCGTAAACGCGAAGGGCGAAGTACGGTTTCTGTCCGTCGTGTCTTTAGGGAAATGCGGCAATGCCGTTACCCCGATTTCCATCTGATACTTTTTACTGTTGCTGTATGCCGAACCCAGTTCGATAGCTTCCAATATCTCCGTCAATTCGTCGCCCAGAAACATCGATACTATGGCGGGCGGCGCCTCGTTGGCCCCCAGACGGTGATCGTTTCCCGCGTTCGCTACCGAAACACGAAGCATATCCTGATATTCGTCCACGGCCTTGATCACCGCGACCAGAAACAGCAAAAACTGCGCGTTTTCGTGCGGCGTTTCACCAGGTTCCAAAAGGTTCACGCCCGTGTCGGTAGACAGGGACCAGTTGTTGTGCTTACCGCTGCCGTTTACGCCCGCGAAAGGCTTTTCGTGCAGCAGACACACAAGACCGTGTTTATACGCGATGCTCTTCATCATTTCCATCGTCACCTGGTTGTCGTCAACGGCGATGTTTACCGCGGTGAAAATCGGCGCCAGCTCATGCTGGGCGGGAGCAACCTCGTTATGCCTGGTTTTTGCCAATATCCCCAGCTTCCAAAGTTCTTCATCAAGTTCTTTCATAAAAGCCGAAACGCGCGCGGGCAGGGCGCCGAAGTAGTGGTCCTCCATTTCCTGCCCTTTCGGCGGGCGCGCGCCGAACAGCGTTCTGCCCGTAATAATCAGATCGGGACGCTTCAGGTACACGTTTCTGTCTATAAGAAAATATTCCTGTTCGGGACCTACTGTGGCAAGAACCCGGCGGGATGAATCGTTGCCGAACAACTGGAGGATTCGCCGCGCCTGTTTATCGACGGCGTCCATGGAACGCAGCAGCGGCGTTTTTTTATCAAGCGCCTCGCCGTCGTAAGAGCAAAACGCCGTGGGGATGCAAAGCGTGCCGTCCTTTATGAACGCAAAACTGGTAATGTCCCAGACGGTATAACCCCTCGCTTCAAATGTTGCGCGCAAGCCGCCCGACGGGAAACTCGACGCGTCCGGCTCACCGCGAACAAGCTCCTTGCCGGAAAACTCCATTATGATTTTCCCTTCGCCTACGTGGGAAATGAAACTTTCATGCTTTTCCGCCGTGATGCCGGTCATGGGCTGAAACCAGTGCGAAAAATGCGTCGCGCCTTTTTCGACCGCCCATTCCTTCATGTCGTTCGCAACTACATTAGCGACGTCAAGCTCAAGATGCGTCCCCTCTCTCATGGTCTTTTTGAGCGCCTTATAAATTTCCTTAGGCAGGCGCGATCGCATCGTTTCATCGTTGAACACCATACTTCCAAACAATTCCGGAATGTTTTTCATCTTTTTTTCCTTTCAGTTTACCGTATATAACAGCTTGTAGGGGTTTTTCGCGTTTGGTCTCAAAATGTAAAAGTTTTCCTTTAACAATTCCTCTGTATTACAGCTAAAATGCTCAGAAAATTCATCCAGGTACGGAATGATTTCGTTTAAATCATCCTTCGACGCAATTTCCGTTATTACCTGTTTGGGAAGCGGGGGCAGTTCCGCGTTTGTCCTTATAAATATCTTTCCGCCGTGCATTCCCGTTCCGGTAAAATTCCAGATCGGCGCGTCGGTCATGCCAAGCCCCAGAACGATAATCAGCCCTCCGGCGAGATATTCTCCTAAAAAACTGCCCGTTCCGCCGCCGATAACGATGACCGGTTTTTTATCCTCATATTCTTTCATATGGATTCCGGCTCTGTATCCCACGTTTCCTTTTACGAAAATACTTCCGCCGCGCATCGCGTAGCCGAGCGCGTCGCCGGCGTCGCCGTGAACGACGATTTTCCCGCCGTTCATCGTATCGCCGACGGCATCCTGCGCGTTCCCGTGTACGATAATTTCTCCTCCGTCCAGGTATGAGCCGAGCGCGTTGCCCGGCGTACCGTTCACCGTGATTCGTATATTTTTAGCTCCGCATCCGATAAAACGTTCTCCCAGGCATCCGTTAATCAACTTGTTTTTCATATGGCAACCTCATTGCGTCCCTAACCTGGGAGCGCGGGCATCCTGCCCGCATTGTTAAGATGAAAGCGGGTGAAACCCGCGTTCCAACGTCCCGACAGGGACGTAATGTCTATAACCGCCGGTGTAAACCGACGGATGCAACAACCACTATCATGTTCCGGATTTTCCATCTTTTTGTGCTCATTCATAATTCAGTGTCTGTCGCAGCAACTCATGCGGGCAGGATGCCCGCGCTCCCAGGTTCGGGACGCAATATGGGTGGAAGTTATAAGCAAGCTTATTCCCCCAGGGCGGTTTTTAACGAACGCAGCAGCGCGCGCGCTTCGTCGCGTGGGAAGGGCGCGGACGGGTCGCCGAAACGGGCTTCATTATAAAACCGCGTCAATGTAAGCAGCGCAACCGTCGCATTGTAATTGCCATGGAATATCCGGACCGAGTTTTGCGCAAATTCCATGGGCGTCTGAGCTTTTTCCGGGGTAAAACCATGCGCTTTTAGAAAAAACAGCGTTTCAGCGTAAAAATCGGTCGCGGCGGCTTGCTGATTTTGTCTGCCCCGCCAAAATACGCGCCTGGAGGGAAAACGCCGTCGCGCTCGTCGTAATATAAAAATCCCCAAAACGGCGATAAGCAAAACGATCAACGCCGCGATTTTTACGGAGGTCGCCATTTGCGGCAATATGTGAAAAACAGCGTTCATGCGGTTCGCGTAAGAAGAAAGAAATTCGCCCGCGCTGTCCTCTGCCCGATTGACGCGGTCGAAAAATCCGCTTATGACGCCGTATTGCCGCGTCGCGTCGTAGCCCGCTACGTTTTGCCTCCACCATAATCCGGCGGCGCCCGCAAAGTTGGCGAAAAAACGCGCGAACGTCGGCGTCTCATAAAATTCATACATTGGCGTGGCGTCAAACTCAACCCAGCCGTAAGGCGGAAACCATGCTTCCGTCCATGTGTGCGAGTGTTTCCTGCGGACCGTCCAACTGTTCCCGATCGGATTGTATTCACCTGCGAGGAATCCGCTGGTCATACGCGCGGGGATCCCGATGGAACGCAACATTACGGTCATGGCCGTGGCGAAATACTCGCAGTGACCCTCGCGCGCGTCGAATAGGAAAACCGCGAGAGGATCGCCGTTTTCCCGGTCTTTGTAAATTGCGGGAAGCGTTTCAGTGTAGCCGTAGTTCGAGCGGAGCCATATTTCCAGCGCGCGGGCTTTGTCGTATTGCCGCCTGTACCTGTCCGTTATTTCGCGCGCCAGCTGAACTATTCGCGGGTCCAGTTCCGGGAGTTGCAGCCATGTTGAGCGTATGTCGTCCGGAATGGGGATCCGGTCGGAAATCCTGCCTGCGTCCGGGTATATGGGGTATGAGACGACGATGTAATCTTTTTTGCCTTGCGCTGGATTTTGCGCGGTCAGATTGTCTGATGAATCGCGCCGAATAAATCCGGCGTCGATGGAAACCGCGAGCGCCCGGTGCGCGGCAAATATCTTATTGGTCAGAATTTCTTCCATAAAAAATGTCTGCCGTAGCAGTTCTGAACCCATCGCCGATTCTTCGAGTTTATAAAATCCGCCCTGTGTGGCGATGGGCAGTTGTTCGCGTCGGCGAAGCGTCCACGCGCGGCCGTCATAATGGTCAAACGCCGTTCCGCGCCATTTCAGATCGTAAGGAAGGTTCTCTTCCGCAGCGTCTGTTTTGACGCGCATGACGATGGCGTCCGGCCGTTGCCGCGGATATTCGCGGCCGAGTTCTATGGTTTCAACGTCTTCGATGGAATCGGCAAAG
>Ga0099364_10015436_pt1 | contig 10071 bp, 7 predicted proteins | sample TergutTh196P3_FD_73070 | JGI IMG/M metagenome (GOLD analysis project Ga0099364, IMG submission 73070) | Microcerotermes parvus P3 segment gut microbial communities from Pointe-Noire, Republic of the Congo - Th196 P3 | ecosystem: Host-associated > Arthropoda: Insects > Digestive system > Gut ...
TCTTTTTCCCGGTAACCTGGTCGATATATGAGGGCTGGGTGCTGGCGTAAATATAACTGCCATTCTTGTGTGGTTTGATTCGGTATTGAGCTTGAGGATCGACTGGTCTTGGCATATGCGTCCCTTCTTTCTATTTACAGTATAATTATACTATAAATAGAAAGAGTTATCAAGCAAAACTTTTAAAAATCCTTGATTTTAGAGGGATTGAGGAACCATACAAAGTTTATAGTACATAAGAATGTAAAACTCACTTATACAAATGAAAGGCATATCCAATTTCACGCCTAATAATAAAACTCATGCCGCCTTTGGTGAAGCGCTTGAAAATGTCATGAACATGCGCGTCAAGGCAATAGCGTTTGACTGTGAGGTTACGCCTGATAAAATGGTTATAGGCAAGCCAATACCGATAAAACTATAAGGGACTGATTACGATGGGGCTTAAACGGACAAGGCCGAAACCGCAACGGCTACAAATGGCGAAACATTGGATTCCTACTTACACCGGCACTAAAATAGTACAGGGTTATAAAAAGAAATTTGCCGTTGACATACTGACCGCTATACGCGAGCTACAGGAGTTGGGGATTCAAATTGAGCCAGGGTATATTTCCGCTGTTGAGAACAGCGAAAAACAAAGACTTTTGCGGCTACAAGAGAAAAAACAAGAACGCCTAATGGAACGGCTTGATATTGAAGATCAATACGACGATTTAGGTATTTGGGACGAAATCTACGATGGTGAGATTAACGACGCCATAAACATCATGGACAACCACCGGGTAAATTTTGAAAACAGGATCGGCACTATCAAGAAAGCCGGGAAGAAGAAGTTGATGGAGGTTATTATTGCGAAAGTTGATGAACGCGGGATATGGCTTCCTTCGTATGAGCTGGAACGTGGCATTGGGAAATATATTGATAGGTTGAACCGGAAGACAGAGTTGAACGATGTGTATCTATGTCTGTCTGGAGGCAATACAAAGATTGATTAAACTGTTAAGTTAAGTTGCGTTATTGCATTTTGATACATATTTGCGTTAGGGCAGCGCCCAAGCATTGCATTAGAACAAAATCGTTTTATGAATCGCTATGGCGCGTGGCGAATTATTGAACGTACTTGGTTTAACCTGTCGCTTGAAGGACATACAGTAAATGTGCAGGCAGTATTTGTTGACACTGACAGTGAAGGCACTTATTCACCATTTTGGTGTATTCGCGAAATTATTGACAATAAAAAAATTTGCGAATATGTGTTGACAAACGATGATAATCAATAAGATTTAGGTGGTGTTACGAATGGATATCCTTGAGAACAAGAAGTCATCGGTCAACCGTCTCAGTGACGTTGATTCAATAAATATTGTTGATATAATATTGGGCTTCTATAAGCAGCATGATAAGGAGATCGGTACTATATATTTTGAGTATAAAGAAAGGCCCCACTGTTATGAATCCAAAGCGTTCGATACACTAGAATACTATAGTGGCATGACTGATATACTCATTACAACTGCAACGGAAACTGAAACATATATGTTACACAAGCACCTTACTGCTCTATCTAATGAAACTTTCTGCGTTCGTATTTTTGCTGATGATATAGAATACTACTTTGCCATGCTTGGGAAGTATTGCATTGCGCATGTCCAGTCGAAAACTGGTTCGCATTCAGTTGGTGGAACTTACTACGTAATAGGCAAAGCTATAGAGCAACTCAGACCGAAACTCATTCTATCTTTAGGAATTGCCTTTGGTGTTAATCCGGAAAAACAACGAGTTGGAGATATTTTACTCCCGACACAAATTGCATCCAGCGGATTTGGGAAGATGACATCAGATGGTTTGAAAATAAAAGATCCTGAATTTTTAAAAACCGATGTGTACTTTTTTCTTCGATTTAAAGCATTTGCACCTAAAATTGTCGCATCCGGTATTGATGTGCATGATGGTATCCTTGTGACTATGGATTATGTAGTTGACGACCACGAATACAAACAAGGAATACTTGAACCATTTAAGAGTTTTAATGTTGTGGGTGGCGAGATGGAAGCGTTAGGTGTTTATCGCCGCACAAAAGAGAAAGAGAATGAGGGCCTCAAGTGTATTACAGTAAAGGCAGTATGTGATTATGCCGAGGGGAAGAACGCACTTTCTGACAACCCTGAAGAAAACGAGCTTATTAAGGATGGCATACAGCTGAAAGCTATGGAAAATGTGTGCCTTCTTGCACATGCTCTATTTGAAGACGAGTCTGTGTTTTCGGATATTAATAAATATTCAAAGAGTGAAAGACTCGAGCCAAATATTAACAATCTGCCAAGTTCTACAAAAAACAATCTGCCTCTGCGTAATCCGGATTTCGAAGGTAGAATTGAAAACTTGAATACAATCCGGGAAACTTTTAATAAATGTAATGATAAAACAATAACGATTCAAGCTATACGCGGACTCGGAGGAGTCGGCAAAACACAATTAGTTTTGGAATATGCACATCGCCATATAAATGATTATTATGCGGTTTGCTGGATAAATGCGTCTGATCAAACATCCTTCAACAACAGTGCCTATAGTTTTGCAAAAATAGCAGGGATAGAAGAAAAGAAAGATGACATCAAGATTGTTCTGTTAAACTGGTTAGGAACAAATCATAACTGGCTTGTTGTTTTTGATAATGTTATTGATATTCGCGATGTAGATGAGTTTGTGGAAATACCTTCGGTGAATGGAGACATTTTAATAACCTCTATAAAACCACTTGATAGAGGAACAGAAATCCAGCTTGACATTTTTATAGCACCGGAAGCTATTGAATTTTTGCACAAACGCACAAATATTGATGATCGTATTAGTGCCGGGGAAATTGCAAATAGACTCGGTTATCTACCACTTGCGCTTGAACAAACAGCAGCATTTATTCGGACAAAAGGTGAAAACTATAGTGGATATATACAACGCCTCGAAAAAAGAGGATTGCATTTATTAGACAAGAGTAAACCTCGCTACTACGACAAAGTGATATCAACAACTTGGCTAATTTCTTTTTGTGAACTGTGCTTGTCCGCGCAGCATTTATTATACATATGCGCCTACTTTGCTCCGGATTCCATTCCTATAGATATTATTAAGGCCAACAATCAAATTCTGCCTTATGAATTGCAAGAGGCTGATTATGATGACTTGGTAGATGAATTGGTACAATACTCTCTTGTCATAAGATTACCTGCGTGTATAAGTATTCACAAACTCGTACAGGAAGTAATACGAGGAAAACTTGCGGATGATGGAATCAACGCTTATATCTGGCATAGTTTTAATATTGCCTTTGCTACTATACCCTGGCATTCAGACGATAAAAACTATTCAATAGATATTATTAAACGTTTCGGAAACCATGCATACAATTCCGCAAAACATTTTTTAGAATCAAATGAAAAAGATGAATTTGATAGAGCGACCACACTCCTTTTTCTGCTTGAACGAAAATTTTCAATGGCTGGTATGTATTCTTCTGCATTACAGTCGGTTTCTTCAGCAATAAAATCATTTACTAATCAATACAGTAACGATCACCCACTTGCACTTTTATCAATGTCAAGATTGGCAAAGGTGCATTTTCATTTGGGCAATTATCAGAAGGCTTTAGAAATATATAACCGGATCATACCAAATCTTGAGATCAGTATCAAAGAAGCAAGCCATCCTGAGATGTTTACTGTGTACAATGATGCAGCCTTAGTTTATTCAAAACTTGGAGATTTTAACAAGGCAAATTTTTATATACAAAAAGCTACAAATGTTATTTCAGAGGAAGGAGAACCCTTAAATTTACATGCCGACTTGCTTAATGTGATGGGAAGTATCAATTTTGATAAAGGTGAAAACATTCTTGCATTAAAAAATCTCCAAGACTCTCTTAATGTACTTACAAAAAATACGAGCGACGATTCAACCAATATCGCAATAACACGCTTGAATATCGCTACTGTTCAATGCGAGCTGGGAAACTACTCCGAAGCAATAAGCAATTATAAAGATGCGATTATTGTTTTAGAAGAGCATCTCGGATACGATCATCCTAACATTGCCGAGGCAATAAGTGTTTATGCTAAGATACTTAGAGATCAAGGTGATTTCGATGCCGCCATAGTTGAGTTCAATCGTGCCATTGCTATATATGAAAAATCTTTTAGCCAAAATAATTCTGCGATTATTTCATTGCGAGTTCACATGGCGGTAACAATTCTGCGAAAAGGTGAATACAAGTCCGCATATAGTAAATTAGTTGAATTGCTTCCCGATATGATTGGTATATTTGGATTTGATTATTTAGAAGTAGCACAGATGCATGGCAACTTGGCAATAGCGGCATACATGCTTGGCTTTTTAGATAAAGCGCTTATTAATGTGCAAAAAGCAGTTCCTGCATTGCGTAGAATACTGGGAGAATATCATTTAGATACAGTATCTAATACAATTCTCCTAGCCAAAATCTTATTTGAGAATAAAAATTACGCTGATTCTTTAGACAACTATCTATCTGCTTTGCCTATTTTTGAGGAGCTTGTCTCTGATGAGTATCCTCTAGTCTTTGATTATTGCAATGTAGCAGAAATATACAGAAGGCAAAAAAAATATATTGAAGCAAGAGAGTATTACCAAAAAGCTCACAGGTTATCAGAAAAAACAAAGGGTGTGGCTGATCCGCTGACAGTGAAGCTTTACGATACAATAGAAAAAAACATTTTACATTTTGATAAAAAGCTAACAAGCGATTTTCCCGATGAATCAGTTTTCGCAAATAATAAAATTGGTAGAAACGTTCTATGTCCTTGTGGGAGTGGGAAAAAATACAAAAAATGTTGCGGAAAATAACTTCGTTAATGTTGATACCTATTGTGTTGTAGGAGAAATAGGGGGGGTAAAACGGAACCTTTCGTGAAAACTATTTGAAATTATTTTTGGTGGTGGGGGCATGGGGCGTGAACTTTTAGTCATAGAAGCAAAAGCCGCCGCCCTTGCCCGAATGGAGGACGCGGCGCGGACGGAAAGCGACTTCAAGGCTGTTGTCGCTCAATGGAAGATACGATATATTTAGCTATACGGCTGGAAAGGGCTGAGTGCGATAAGGGGTATATATATGAGCAAAGAAAAGAACATGCTTGCTTTACAAGACGAAACTGCGATTAATGAGGTCGCACTTTTTGAACGGGTATCGGCAATTATTGAAAACCGGAAATTTCGCGCACAGGCTGCTGCGAACAGTGAAGCGACATTGATGTTTTGGGAAGTTGGGCAATATGTGAACTCTGTCGTCCTTAGTGCAAAACGCGCCGCTTACGGGAAACAGATTGTGGCGACGCTGTCGCCACAATTAAGCTGGTCGCATATTATCGAACTATTGCCCTTAAAATCCGATGAAGCAAGGATTTACTACGCTCAGGATGTTCTAAACAGACGGTATGGTGTCCGGGAACTTCGCCGCAAAATCTCCCGGAAAGCGTATGAGCGCCGTGAAATCGCAAACTCCGCATTGACCGAACACTCAACTGTACCATTTAACGCCTTCAAAGACCCGTTTCTATTGGACATACTTGACCTAAAGGATAATTACCTCGAAGCCGATTTAAAGAAAGCAATCCTCGCTGATGTCCAGAAATTCATACTGGAGTTTGGGCGTGGATTTGCTTTTGTCGAAAGTGAAAAACGTATGCCAATTGACGGGGATGACGTGAAAATAGACTTATTGTTCTATAACCGTATATTAAAACAGCTTGTGGTAATCGAGTTAAAAATAGGTAGTTTCAAAGCAGCCTACAAATCCCAGATGGAACTATATTTAGCTTGGCTCGACGAGCATGAGCGTCAAGAAGGCGAGAACCCGCCGCTTGACCTCGATGCAGCACCAAGGTATATGAAGTATATCCCATTTTGGGCATGATTTTCACTTTCGCTAACTTTCGCAAACAGGCAAAATGACATAAGGCGACTATGCTGGATAGTGAGGAGAATCCGCTATATTCAAGCCAAACCACATTTTCTAAGCGGCGAGATTTCACTTTCGCCAACTTTCGCTAAGATATATCAGATGAAGGCAAAGCCCCCCAAACGTCCATGTGAAAATCATTGGTAAGACGTAACGCATAAATGCTTAATCAGACAAGAATATCACGCTTGACTCTTGCTATCCTTGCCTAATTATCTTATATTGAACAAAAGACATTGAAAGGGAGGGAAACAAGCATGGAACAGAAGGTACTTGATTTTTCGATGAATATGTTTAGCCTGGAGGGAAAAGTCGCTATCGTCACCGGAGGGAATACCACTCTCGGGATGGCTTACGCGACGGCTTTTGCGAAAGCCGGCGCCGACATCTTCATCGCCCACTTCACAGACGATATCAGCGAGATCGAAGAGGCGGTGAAAAAAGAAGGGCGCAGGATTGAGTTCCTTAAGGGAAACCTGGTCGAGGCAAGTTATCGAAAGGCATTAGTGGAAAAATGCCTGCAAGCCTTTGGCAAAATTGACATTCTTGTCAATAACGCGGGAGGTTCCACACGAGCGGCGCTTGATGAAACGACAGATGATGCGTTCTCCGGCGATATGGATTTGATGCTCAATGTGGGTTTCTATCTTTGCCGCGACGTTGGGGCAATCATGAAGAAGCAGGGCGGGGGTAAAATCATCAACATTGGCTCGGCGCTTTCCTTCACAGGTAGCGGAGGGGGAAACCCGTCCTACGCCACTGCGAAACATGCTGTGATCGGCCTCACTCGTTCGATAGCCGCGAATTTCAGGGATGACAATGTGCAATGCAACGCCATTTGCCCGGGTTTCTTCTCATCGGCTGTCAACGGTTTCATGTCTGCGGAAAGCGCGCCGAATATCGTCCGCCGTCTGCCTGGAAACATAATGCAAACGCCCGACCAGCTTATGGGAACCGCTATATTTCTCGCCAGCGCTGCGTCAGACTATGTCAGCGGAACCTACATCATCGTTGACGGCGGTTTCGCCGCCGGATATTTTTGATTCAGTCGATTCTGATTGGGTATACGCGAATTCTGTACTGATTTGTTACCATAATCCTACAATGAAACGGCATCTCAACGAGTTGAAGATACCGTTTCGCTGTATTCATCAAAATGGGAATAGAATAGTCAATATCGAAAGGCGGATTTCTGATGAAAATTATCAAGAATGGCGGGCACCGTCTATTTGAGCAGGATGCCGAAACTGCTTCTGTTGTAACTGCGATGCTTTTGAACCTGGAAAAAAACGGCATGGACGCAGTAAGAAAATATAGCGCGCAATTCGACGATTGGAATCCAAAAAGCTTTGAACTATCGGAAAATGAAATTCAAGCATCTATCTCATCTCTTGATGAACAAATCATTACCGATACAGCATATTGTCAAGATAATGTTCGCGCTTTCGCCAAAGCCCAGCTTAACACGCTTCTTCCGCTAGAGATTGAAACACAGCCGGGTGTTATTTTGGGACACAAACTAATCCCTGTAAACTCTGTTGGATGCTATATTCCCGGTGGTATATACCCCATGTTTGGATCTGCTCAAATGAGTATTATTCCTGCCAAGGTTGCCGGGGTCCGGCATATATCTGCTTTCACACCGCCTATAAAGGGGCAGGGCTATTATGCAGCTACTGTCAATGCAATGAAGAAAGCTGGCGCAGATAGAATATTCATTTTAGGCGGAGTTCCTGCCTTCGCGATGATGGCATTTGGTTTTGAGCAAATTGAGCCATGTGACATCATATGCGGCGCAGGCAACAAATATGTAGCAGAAGCAAAGCGGCAGTTGTTCGGACGATGCGGTATAGACCTTCTGGCAGGACCAACTGAAATACTCATCATCGCAGATGATACGGCAAATCCGGAGATTGTGGCGTGTGACCTATTAGGCCAGGCGGAGCATGATCCAAACAGCGGGATTTGCCTTATCTGTTTTTCAGAGCAATTCGCCAATGATTGCCTTAGTGAACTGGAAAGGCAGCTTGAAACGCTGCCAACAAAAAACGTTGCTGAATTGAGCTGGGCTGCCAATGGCATTGTGTGTGTTGCAGAGAGTCTTGAAGAAGCAGCATTGCTTAGTGATGACTATGCCCCCGAGCATATAGAGCTTCAAACAATCAATAATGAATATTTTTTTGACAAACTGACGAATTATGGTTCCTTATTCATTGGAGAAGAGACAACGGTTGCCTATGGAGATAAGACAATTGGCACAAATCATATTCTTCCAACCTCCCGATCGGCACGCTATACCGGAGGACTATGGGTCGGGAAATTCATTAAAACAGTAACGTACCAAAGAATGACAAGAGAGGCGAGCGTGGTATGTGGGCAAGTGACTATGCGTCAGTGCATTATCGAAAGGATGCAGGCGCATGCGGAAACCGCAGCGATACGGGTGAAAAAATATGTTTGATCTAACTGGAAAAGTCGCTCTGGTAACAGGAGCCGCTACGGGAATAGGACAAGGAATCGCGACCGCACTGTCTAAACAAGGCGCCAGAATAGCAGTCTCCGACCTTCCTGGCAGAGACCTTACAGCCACTGTGGCAAAAATCAATAGTCATGGTGGCGTCGCTTTCGCTTTAGCTCTAGACGTAACAAATACAAAACAACGAGAAGATGGAGTTGCTCTCGTTGAACGGGAGTTTGGCAAAGTTAATATCTTGGTTAATAATGCAGGCATTAATCGTCCTTCCGATGGATTATCTGCCACAGAAGAAAACTGGGATACTACATTTAACACGAATGTTAAGGGCGGATTCTTTCTGTCTCAAAGAGTCGCACCTGGGATGATCGAGGATAAATGGGGGAGAATAATCTTTATCTCAAGCCAGTCTGGATTAATCGCTATCCCAGGGCAACCGATCTATTGTTCTTCAAAAGGCGCAATAATCCAGGCGGCGCGCACGCTGGGCGTCGAATGGGCTAAGCATGGAATCACCGTAAATACGATTGCTCCAACCTTTATCCGCACTGAACTAACAGAGAAAAGACTGCAGGATCCGGAATTCTTAAGTTTTGTTTTAGGAAAAATACCTTGTGGTGAACTTGCTGAAATTGATGACGTTGCCAATGCCGCCGTATTTTTAGCAAGTAAAGAAGCAAAGATGGTAAACTGTCATACCCTATGCGTCGATGGCGGCTGGACAGTATGGTAAGCTGCTTTAGGTTATCAAAACCGATTGACTTTCGATGGGAGGTTTGGTAGTATTTGTCTCGAAATGTAATTGCTGTAATGGGTACTCTAATGTCACACACATGAGAAGGGGGAATAACTAAAGTGAAAAAACTTCTATGCCTGATGTTGGCTGCTACCATGTGCATCCTATCGTTCACAGCTTGCAGCAGTTCAGGGAACAATGAAACGTCACAATCCTCGTCCCAGTCACAGTCATCGTCGCAACCCTCGTCAAACGCGCCTGAAGCATTTCAAGGGCTTATGACGATAATCAATCCTGACGCGCCTTCGCCCGACGCAATTTACGCGGAAGAAATAGTAGTCTCCCTCTTGAGTCAAATTGCTTCTCTTGACACCTCGAATCCAACAATGACAGGCGGTAGCGTCGGTATTGCGGCTAACGCGTTTCTCAATACGCTTTACGATTTGGATAAAGCAAACCCGGCAGTATATCTACCGTCGCTTGCCTTGTCCTATGAGACGACTGATTATCAGCATGTAACCTTAAAACTGCGTGATGATGTTTACTTCCATAATGGGGAAAAGATGACCGCCGACGACGTAGCCTTCACGATAGACCGGCACAAGGCAAACCCGGGCACGGCGGCTTATCTCAGGCTGGGAAAAATAGACAGTTACGAAATTGTTGACGACTACACGATCATCTTAAATTATAAAAGTGTTACCCCTGAATTGATTGCGGAGCTTTCGTGGTGTTTCTGCGGAATCCTTAGCCGGAAAGCGCTCGAGGAGGATCCTGTAGACGGCCATCTCATTGGCACTGGTCCTTGGATTGTTACCGAATTCGTTCCCAATGACCATATTTCGTTTCAACGGAATGAAAACTACTGGGGCG
>Ga0099364_10015437_pt1 | contig 10070 bp, 8 predicted proteins | sample TergutTh196P3_FD_73070 | JGI IMG/M metagenome (GOLD analysis project Ga0099364, IMG submission 73070) | Microcerotermes parvus P3 segment gut microbial communities from Pointe-Noire, Republic of the Congo - Th196 P3 | ecosystem: Host-associated > Arthropoda: Insects > Digestive system > Gut ...
TACGTGATAAACATTATATTCAAATTGAACCCTGGTGCCGTAATATTCCTTCAAGTATACCGCTGCGGGATTGCGATCGCCGGTAAATATGGCAAGCGATGTGACCGGAAGCTGGAGTTGGTCGCTCATACGATAATGAATTTGGAACATACGTAAAGGGAAGTTTTTGTCGTAAGCATGCTGCTGTTCCACATGAAGCAGGAGCCGGTGGTCAACTCCAGTTTTCAGAGGGATGGACAGTGCCAGATCAGCATATCTTGCCCCTTTGTCCGAGGAAACGCCAATTGCCCGCAGTTCGTTCTGAAGCAAAACAGGCTCTTTACTGTAATCCCTGTCAGCCGCTATATCCGGCATAAAGAACAAAATCGCATCGTCAATATTCTTGGTAATAACCTCGCGCCAGCTTGTATCAATCCATTTCTCACTCATAATCGTTCATCCGTTAATTACTGCTGAACTATTATATCAGGCAGCTTCTTGTTTGTCTTTTTAATCCGTAGAACTCACTTGGGGTTTTTTGCAAAGGTACCACCCCTGAAGGAAGGCTCAGGCCTCGGCTTATTGATACGGCAGCTTAAAAAACCAGAGTCAGCAAATTACAGACTGTGTGTACTGGCAAAGCAGCTCCGGATGTCAAATCAGTCGAAATGGCCAGAAGTGAAGTGGTTTCATTGACGGGCTTTGGCAAATTTCGGGCAAACGCACGAAGCAGCAGAGCCGGACCCACCCGCGAACGGATGCCCCAGTCAGAACAGCCGCTTGTCGGTCACCGAAGTTCTCACCGGGCACATTGCTTCGCAAGGCCGTCAGACCAGTCGCAAACAGGATGTCGGCGCGGCGCAAATAGTGAGCATGCCGTTTAGTCTCCCGATTGCTTCAAATCCTTAAAAACGCTATCAGTTGAAAAGAGTCGACCTGGAGCCTCTGTGTTTTGAAGCACCTGTAAAAGCGGTCCGTTGGAAACGTGCACTTCTGCATCAGCTGCCTTTCAGTTGCAAGGCACTTTGGAGAGCTCAAAAATATAATACTGCGTTGGTGCAGTGTGACCAAAATCCGAAAAACTTCAGACAGCCGACAAAGCCATACTGGCTGAAACTGCTGGTTTTTCACAGGCTGTTCAGTGACTTGTTGTTATAAATCAGCAGCTTATGTCAGTGTCTCGGGCAGTTTTTGTGACAGACAGCACTTCCCGTGAAGCCGGGATGCCTGCTGGCATGCCGGTTTATCCGCATTTCAGGCAGGCTGCATTTGATGCCCATCCTTAAGCTTTTGAAGAAAAAGCGACAATACACTTTTTTTTCAGAAGAATTCCAGTAAAATAGGCAAATCCGTGTTCAGGCAGCACCCGATCACCGACGAAAGTGCCGGGTGGCTCGTATGGTCACACACACAAAAAGCAGGAAGTATTCAGAGCCTTGCGCCAATTCCCGAAGAAGCGTTCAGGCTTGCCCATTCCAAGGTTTTAAATGGACAATATTCGCAATTTTTCCATTATTGCCCACATCGATCACGGCAAGTCAACACTGGCCGATCGCATTATCCAGATGTGTGGAGGACTGACTGATCGTGAAATGGAAGATCAGGTACTCGATTCAATGGATCTCGAGCGCGAGCGTGGCATTACCATCAAGGCGCAGACGGTTGCATTGAACTACAAGGCAAGAAATGGCCAGATTTATAACCTGAATCTCATTGATACGCCCGGGCACGTGGACTTCAGCTATGAAGTCAGCCGCTCGCTGTCTGCCTGTGAAGGCGCGCTTCTGGTAGTTGATGCAACCCAGGGGGTTGAAGCACAGACAGTAGCCAACTGCTATACGGCACTCGACCTGGAAGTCGAAGTGCTGCCCGTCCTGAACAAGATCGACCTGCCTTCTGCAGACCCGGAAAGCGTAAGAGCTGAAATCGAGGAAGTAATCGGGCTCGATGCGTCAGAAGCGGTTTTATGCTCTGCAAAGACCGGTGCAGGCGTTGAGGACATCCTCGAAGAACTGATACTCAAAGTCCCGGTACCCGAAGGCGATCCGGATGCACCGCTGCAGGCTCTGATCATTGATTCGTGGTTTGACAACTACGTCGGCGTGATTATGCTCGTTCGCATCAAAAACGGCGTTGTACGCCCGAAAGACCGGATTATGCTGATGGCAACCGGGACAAAGCACCAGGTCGAAAACGTCGGTGTATTTTCCCCGCGCTCACAAAACCGGGAGTATCTCTCGGCTGGACAGGTTGGCTTTGTCGTTGCCGGTATCAAGGAGCTCCAGGCCGCTCGCGTGGGCGATACGGTAACACTCGTTACACGGCCGGCGGCAGAGCCGCTGCCCGGATTCAAGCCAGTTCAGCCGCAGGTCTTTGCCGGCCTTTTCCCGGTTGAGGCAAACCAGTTTGATGCCCTGCGCGATTCCCTGGAAAAACTCAAGCTCAACGATGCATCGCTTCAGTTTGAAACCGAAGTCTCGCAGGCGCTGGGCTTTGGATTTCGCTGTGGCTTTCTGGGGCTTTTACACATGGATATTGTCCAGGAACGCCTGGAGCGCGAATTTGACATGGACCTCATCACAACGGCACCGACTGTTGTCTATGAGGTCGTATTAAGAAACGGAACAACCACGTATGTTGATAATCCGTCAAAGATGCCTGATCCGGTTTCCGTTCAGGAAATTCGCGAGCCCATCGTTGTTGTCAACCTGTATATGCCGCAGGAATATGTCGGTGCAATTATGACGCTTTGCAACCAGAAGCGCGGCATACAGCTTGATATGCACTATCACGGCAAGCAGGTCAGGCTTGTCTATGAAATGCCGATGGCGGAAATCGTACTCGACTTTTTTGATCGCATGAAGTCGCTCTCGCGTGGCTATGCATCCATGGAATACGAATTCAAGGAGCACAGGCAGTCAGATGTGGTTAAGGTGGATATGCTCATTAACGGCGAACGTGTTGATGCACTGGCCATTATTGTGCACCGGACCAACGCCCAGTTCCGAGGGCGGGCTGTTGCAGCAAAAATGCGACAGCTGATCCCGAGGCAAATGTTCGATGTGGCAATTCAGGCCGCTATTGGTTCTACTATCATTTCGAGGGAAAACATCAAGGCACTCAGAAAGAACGTACTTGCAAGATGTTATGGTGGCGATGTTACCAGAAAGCGCAAGCTGCTGGAAAAGCAGAAGGCAGGTAAAAAACGCATGAAGCAGGTCGGGTCAGTTGAAGTGCCTCAGGAAGCTTTCCTCGCCATCCTGCGAGTGGACTAGAGATGAGCCTGCAGACCATCCTGACCAATTTTGCGCTGATTCTTTTTGTTTTAATGATTGCAACAGGAATCATCTGGTTCCTGGACAGATTCTATCTTTCAAAACAGCGCCGCCAGGCCGCAGAGGAAGAACTCGCGGCCTTCGACCTGCGTCAGGAGCAGTTGCTCAAGGAAGGCATCAAACCTGATGAAGGCGCACGTGAGACGCTCAGAAAAAAGCTTCTCAAACAGCCATTCTGGATCGAATATTCAGGCAGCTTTTTTCCGGTGATTGCAGCTGTTTTCTTTTTGCGCTCCTTTTTGTTCGAACCCTTCAAAATACCGTCGAGTTCCATGCTGCCGACGCTGGAAATAGGCGATCTTATTTTGGTAAGCAAGTACGCATACGGCGTGCGTCTGCCCATAGTGAACAAAAAAATCATCAGCATCAGCGATCCCAGGCGGGGCGATCTGGTCGTATTCAAGTATCCCAGAGATCCGTCACTTGACTATATCAAGCGCGTAATCGGTCTCGGAGGAGACAGGGTTGTCTATCGCAACAAGCAGCTGACAGTCAATGATGTTGTTGCAACCTACGAACCCCTTTCGGACTATCTTGATACCGAGCGGCTGAGCTATTCAAAGCAGTTTGCCGAGCAGGTGGGCCCGCTTGGCCGGCGCATTCTCGTTGATGATGGAGCACCATCGTATGTACCCAATCCAGACCTGTTTTTACATCGCGGGATGTGTACATACGATGCTGACGGTTTTGTCTGTGATGTTCCTCAAGGGCATTACTTCATGCTGGGCGATAACAGAGACAACAGTCTGGACAGCCGCTACTGGGGCTTTGTGCCGGACGAATATATTGTAGGCAAGGCCTTTTTCGTCTGGATGAATTTGGGTAACATGGGGCGAATTGGGCGCATTGAATGACCCGGTAGGAATTTGCAGGGACTTGGTATGGAAAACTTCAGGCTTTTACAGGAACGGATAGGCTATTTCTTTCGCGACATGAGTCTGCTCAAGATGGCTCTCACGCATCGCAGTCACAGCAGCCGGCACAATGAGCGTCTCGAATTTCTGGGTGATTCGATATTGAATTTTGTGGTTGCAACACTGTTGTATGAACGCTATGCCGACCTTGACGAAGGCAGTCTTTCGCGACTGCGTTCCAACCTGGTCCGGCAGCAGACGCTTTTTGATGTTGCGCAAAAAACCGGTATTTCCGACTTTCTGCGCCTGGGCGAAGGAGAGGTCAAGGCCGGCGGCTTTCGCAGACCCTCCATTTTGGCCAATACAATGGAAGCGCTGTTTGGAGCGATTTTTCTTGATGGCGGATTTGAAGCAGTTCTCAACACAATACGCAGGCTTTTTACGTCACTCCTTGATGTGATTGATCCGGAAACCTTTGGAAAAGATGCCAAGACGCAGCTGCAGGAATACCTGCAGGGCCGCAAAATCGCATTGCCCCAGTATCATGTTGTTGCAACACATGGGGCAGCGCACAAACAGAATTTTGACATCGAATGCATCATCCCCGAGCTGGAAATACAGGCCTTCGGGACGGGCAGCTCGCGTAGAGCCGGTGAGCAGGAAGCTGCCAAATTTGCGCTGGAATTGATAAAATTAATGGGCAAAGGCCAGAAAAAGCGTTCTTCTGGCAGCAAAAAACGAAAACTGCAGCACGATCCTGCTGATGCAAAAGCAGTATAAGGTGCTGCTCTTTTTCCAGATTTTGCACATAAAAGACAGGGATTCTCGTGAATGATATCGTAATGGATGCCGCAGCGGATTCGGGCGTACGGGGTGATTTCCGTTGCGGATATATCGCTATTGTCGGCCGGCCCAACGTCGGAAAGTCAACGCTGATGAATGAACTGATCGGGGCAAAGGTCAGTATTACCTCACGCAAGGCACAGACGACCCGGCACCGGATCATGGGCATCCAGACGGATGATGATACCCAGTATATCTATATCGATACGCCAGGTTTTCAGACCCGTCACGTCAACCCCCTGAACAGGAATCTCAACAAGACGGTCAGCGCAACACTGCGCTCGTCGGATGTCATTCTGTTTCTGATTGAGGCAGGCACCTTTGGCCCGGCTGACCAGGAAGTACTCAGCCTGATCCCGAAGTCCGTGCCGGCCATTTTAGTCATCACCAAGACAGATCGCGTCAAGGACAAGTCAACGCTCTTTTCTTTTTCAGAAGGCATAGCCCAAAAGCATCCCTTTGCAACGATCATTCCTGTTTCAGCCCGAAAGCGTTTTCAGTTAAGGCAGCTCGAAGAGGAAATACGCGGTCTTTTGCCGGAGAGCGAGCCCATTTTCAGTGCTGATGATGTAACAGACCGCAGTGAGCGGTTTATGGCCGCAGAAATAGTCCGGGAGAAAATATTTCGCTTTTGCGGTGATGAACTGCCCTATACAAGCACGGTTGTGATTGAGAAGTTTGAGAGAAAGTCAAAGCTGTGCAGGGTCTTTGCGGCTATTCTGGTTGAACGGAACACGCACAAGGCCATGATGATTGGTCACAAAGGCGAGCGCTTGAAGTCGATGTCAACAGAGGCGCGCCTGGACATGGAAAAAATGTTTGGTCTGCCGGTATATCTGGAAATCTGGGTCAAGGTAAAGTCCGGCTGGGCCGATAATGAGGCGGGTCTGCGTGCATACGGTTACGAATGAGTGAGAAAGCTATTCTGGATTGCGCCACACCGGATGCTGACCTGCACTCGCAGCCGGATGAGAGTACTGTCGTACCGGATAAGGCGCAGCCGGGTGATGAAAGTTCCAAAAAGCGCAGGCGCACTCCGTCAGTGCGCATATCCCAGCAGCCGGGCTTTGTTCTTCACAGTCATGCCTACAGCGAAAGCAGCCTCATCGTAGAAGTGTTTTCCAGGGATTATGGCCGTGTGGGCCTGCTTGCAAAAGGAGCAAAGAGACCGGCCTCCCGCCTGCGGGGAGTTTTACAGACATTTCAGCCGCTGAGCTTTTGCTGGACAGGCAAGTCGGAACTGCGTACGCTTGTTTCTGCCGAATGGGTTGGTGGCGTAGCACCGCTTGAAAATGCGGCACTATTATATGGCTTCTATCTCAATGAACTGCTGCTCAAGCTGACAGTGCGCGAAGACCCGCATCCAGGACTGTTTGATTATTATGTAGCCACGCTGGTCAGACTTGCCGGGACTGAGCCTGCGCCGGCAGTCCTGCGCCAGTACGAACTCGCTGTTCTGAAGGAGACCGGTGTTGCTGCCGATCTGTCGGTTTGTACGCAGACCGGACGGGCGGTTGATCCGGATGGACTCTACGTTGTTGATCCGGAAAAAGGGCCAAGACCCGCAAAGACAGCTGATCATGCGCCCATAGTATCGGGCAGGACGCTTCTTGACATGACAAAAGAAGACTATTCAGATCCTGTAACGCAGACACAGAGCAAGTTTTTAATGCGCGCGCTCCTTGCGCACCACCTCAATGGCGTTCAGATCCAGACACGAAAAATTCTGATCGATCTGCTTCAGCTATAGCGGTTTTATTGTGGAGTTTTTTTGATGAATACACCCAAAGAACATAATCCTGCGGCCAAAACATTTGCCATAGAACTTGGAGTCAATGTTGACCATGTAGCAACCTTGCGCAATGCAAGAGGGACAACTTATCCGGATCCGGTCCAGGCAGCACTTATGGCAGAAAAAGTGGGTGCAGACTGCATCACGCTTCACTTGCGTGAAGACAGGCGGCACATCAGGGACGAAGATGTGCGAATTTTGCGTCCGCTACTTGCAACCCGCATGAATCTGGAAGCAGCCATTACATCCGAGATGCTGGATTTTGCCTGTGAGGTCAGGCCGCAGGATGTGTGCCTGGTCCCTGAGCGCAGGCAGGAACTGACGACTGAAGGGGGCCTGGATGTTGCTGGAAATTTTGAAATGGTCAAAAGAGCGGTTCGGCAGCTGCAGGAGCAGAACATTCGCGTGAGTCTTTTTATTGAACCGGACGAAGAGCAGATACTGGCAGCAAAGGAAGCCAGGGCACCGGTCATTGAACTGCATACGGGTACTTATGCCAAGGCAGAAGCGGAAGCTTTGCAGATGCATCAGCTTCAGCGGATCAGACAGGGCGTTGCCTGGGGTGTGGCAGCCGGGCTGAGAGTAAATGCGGGCCACGGTCTGCACTATACCAATGTCCAGGCTATTGCAGCCATTGTCGACATTGCTGAACTCAACATTGGTCATGCAATTGTTTCATATGCTGTTTTTGCCGGATGGGAAAATGCGGTGCGCGAGATGAAAACAATCATGACGCATTCGCGTCTGAATGCCTTAATCAGGGAGAGTTGATGATTTACGGTATCGGCACTGACATTCTTCAGATTTCGAGACTGAAAGCGGCACTGGAGAGAAGAGGGGACCGTCTTGCAGAGAGAGTGCTGGGTCCGGAGGAAATGCAGCGCTATTTGCATCGCAAGGCAAAAGTTGAAGCGCGGGGCCTGCGTTATCTTGCAACACGTTTCGCAGCAAAAGAGGCTTTTTCCAAGGCGGTGGGCCTGGGCATGCGTATGCCAATGACCTGGCGCTCTGTCCAGACGTTAAATGCGCCGAGTGGCAAACCGGTTATTGTCACAAGTGGCCGGCTGAAAGAGTTTATGGAAGAAAACAGGCTGACAGCCAATGTGACGATTACTGATGAAGTGGATTATGCGGTTGCCTTTGTGGTTGTTGAACAGGGCGTGGAAAAAAAGGATCCGGCGCAAGATTCAGGTGCGCCTGAAACATTGAATTTAAGGGTGTGAAAGAATGAGTCCAGACAGTCCAGCAGAAAAAAGCACAGTGAAAAAGCCCGGCCCCATCATGGTCGATGTTGAAGGCCTTGTTTTAAATGAAGACGATATCCGCCGTATCCGGCATCCGCTAACGGGTGGAGTCATCCTGTTTTCGCGCAATTTCAGCAGTCGCGGGCAGCTCACTGAGCTGACCCGGTCGATTCGTGCCTGCCGTGCAGATGTTCTGATTGCGGTAGATCATGAAGGCGGGCGTGTGCAGCGCTTTAGAGAAGACGGATTTACGCATCTTCCACCCATGCGCGAGCTGGGAAAACTGTGGGAGACAGATGATGCAGCCGCGTTCAGAGCGGCAACGGCTGTTGGCTATGTACTGGCCTCGGAATTGCGCGCCTGCGGGATTGACATGTCGCTCACGCCCGTCCTGGATCTGGACTATGGCGAGTCTGGCGTGATTGGCGATCGCGCCTTTCACAGTGACCCGTTCGTTGTAGCCAGCCTTGCCCAGGCACTCAATCATGGCCTTCTTCTGGCTGGAATGGCCAATTGTGGCAAGCATTTTCCGGGTCATGGTTTTGTTCGTGAAGACTCGCACACGGAAATCCCGGTAGATGACCGGAGTCTGGACATGATTCTGGGCATGGATGCAGCACCTTATCCTTTGCTCGGCATCGGTTTGTCTGCTGTCATGCCAGCGCACGTCATTTATCCCCAGGTTGATTCATTGCCGGCGGGTTTTTCGGCCCGATGGCTGGGTATTCTTCGAAATGAACTGGGTTTTGAGGGGGCTGTTTTAAGTGACGATCTGAGTATGGAAGGCGCACGTGTTGACGGCGGGATTGTCATGGCTGCAACAATGGCACTTGATGCGGGCTGCGACATGATTCTGATCTGCAATTCGCCGGCTGACATTGATCTGGTTCTGGCCGGGCTTGAATACCAGGAAGGCGAAAAAGCGCGTCGTTCTCAGGAGCGGCTTTTAGCGCTCTTTCCTGAAAAAACACCACCATCCTGGGAGGCTCTTCAGGCTGAGCCGAGATTTGTCCAGGCACTGGATATTGTCAGGGAATTAAAAGCGGGCTGACTGGCTGCGTGCCGGTTTTAAAAGCTTCAGGTCCATCGTGAGAAAATGCGTGACATAGTCAAAAAACTGCCCGGTTTGCCTGGTGTATACCGTTTCTATGACAGTGAAGAGAAAGTTCTTTATGTAGGCAAGGCGCGCGACCTGAAAAAACGCGTGAGCAGCTACTTTCAGAAAAGGCAGCCTTCTCCGCGTATTGAGCTGATGGTCAAAAAGATTGCGCGTCTTGAAACAACGGTTACTGGCAGTGAGACTGAGGCTTTAATACTTGAAAAAAACCTGATCAAGGTCTTAAAGCCGCGCTTTAACATCCTTTTTCGTGATGACAAGTCCTATCCCTATCTCAAGATGACAAACGAGGCCTGGCCTCGCGTTGTCTATTATCGTGGTGCAACAGACAAAAAAAACAGCTATTTTGGTCCTTTTCCGAGTGCGTGGGCAGTACGGGAATCCATTGAAATCCTGCAGAAGGTCTTTCGCCTGCGTACCTGCGAGAACAGTGTTTTTGCGAACCGCACGCGTGCGTGTCTTTTATACCAGATCAGGCAGTGCAGTGCGCCTTGTGTGAATCTGATCAGCCAGAGTGACTATCAGCGTGATGTCCGGAATGCAGAACTGTTTCTTCGTGGCGAGCAGACGGGTGTTTTACAGGAACTGGAAGCTTCAATGCAGCTTTTTGCCTCACAGCTGGAATTTGAAAAGGCTGCACTTGTGCGCAATCAGATTCAGGCACTCTCGCAGGTGATGCAGCGGCAGAGCATGCTCTATGCTGAAGACCTCAATGTTGATATTGTTGCCGTTGCCGTGAAGGGAGCATCGGCCTGCGTGAATCTGGCCATGGTCAGGGGAGGGCGCCATCTGGGCGACCGTTCTTTTTTTCCGTCCATTGTTGCGGATGTTTTTTTTGAGGAAAATGCTGCGCTGGATGCTGAGGTTTTGGAGGCTTTTCTGGTCCAGCACTACGCTGACAGGGTG
>Ga0099364_10015438_pt1 | contig 10070 bp, 8 predicted proteins | sample TergutTh196P3_FD_73070 | JGI IMG/M metagenome (GOLD analysis project Ga0099364, IMG submission 73070) | Microcerotermes parvus P3 segment gut microbial communities from Pointe-Noire, Republic of the Congo - Th196 P3 | ecosystem: Host-associated > Arthropoda: Insects > Digestive system > Gut ...
CGTTGTATGTCGGCTTTTTTCAGTTTGTTCACAATGTTCGTCGGCGAGGAAAAGCACTACTTCGCTCGCTGGTGGAGGCTCTCGTAGCCAACAACCCGGAATAGAAATTGAGACTAAAACAAATCTAACAGAAGCCCCCTGACTCGCCGCAAAAAGTTCATGTTAGAATAGAATGCGAACCGACGGTTCACAACGTCATCGAACGCATTTGGAATCATGCAAGACTCAACCATCACAGGACGCTCTTCGCAAGTCATCCTCGTCAACAAAGCAACCTGCCGCGATTGCTATCGGTGCGTACGCGTGTGTCCCGTCAAAGCAATCAAAATGCACGATGGACAGGCATCCATCGTTGCCGAACGCTGTATTTCCTGCGGAACCTGCGTGCGGGAATGTCCGCAATCCGCCAAGCAATACCGACTCGATCTGGACAATGTCAAGCAACTATTGGCTTCCAGAAACCGCGTCGCTTGCAGTCTCGCCCCCGCCTTCGCCGGCTTTTTTTCGACACGCTTGAGACGGAGAATTCCCTCCGTCCTGCGCCTGCTCGGATTTTCACACGTTTCCGAAACCGCCGTCGGAGCCTTTTACGCTGCACAGGCAACCCTCAAATTTTGGGAAGCACGAGGCAAAGAACAACCGTTGATTGTTTCGGCATGTCCTGCCTGCGTTGATTATATTTTGATGTACTGTCCGCAGTATGCCTCGTACATCGCACCGGTCGTTTCGCCGATGGTCGCTCACGCAAAATACATCCGCAAGCGGCTCGGCAACGACACAAAGGTCGTGTTTATCGGACCTTGCATTGCCAAAAAAGTCGAAGCGGAGAACGCCGAAGGAACCGGTTTCGTCGATGCTGCCTTGACATTCGAGGAACTGTCGCAGTGGCTTGCCGAAGAAAACATTGATGTCGCCAGTTGCGAGGAAAGCGGTTTCGATGACGCACCGCGAGGTGCTGCCCGATATTTCCCTCTCGAAGGCGGCTGCATCAAAACGGCGGGTTGGTCAGGTGATCGGCTCGACGAAGACATCGTAGCGGTCAGCGGCATCGAAAATGTGCAACATGCACTGGAATCGTGCCGACCGGGACAGGTCATTGAACCGCTTTTTTGTTCGCAGGGGTGCATCTGCGGACCCGGCAGCGGAAGTGATGACTCGCCGTCCGCTTTACGGCACAACGTCATTGAGTTCTCCAAGATTGGTTTTCCTCGAGTCAACGAAAAGCCGCCGACTGCGGAACAGATCGAGCAGGAAAGCAAATTGTCTGCCGAAGACGAACAGTTCATCGAAACGCTCACGAAGCATTACAAGCCACCAGCCGCTTTCAAACGGAAGGAAGTTACGGAGTCGCAGATTAGGGAAGTCTATGAGAAGACAGGAAAAGTTGCATCGGAAGATCATTTGAACTGTTCGTCGTGCGGCTATATGACGTGCCGGGAGTTGGCGGTTGCCGTCGTCGAGGGATTGGCATCGCCGGAAATGTGTGTGCCTTTTTTCCGCAAGACGGCGGAGCAGCGGATCGACCGGGTGATCGAAACGAGTCCCAACGGTATTGTAACATTAGATGAACGTCTGAACATTATCAGTATGAATCCGGCGTTTCGGCAGTTTTTCCGATGTTCCAATGCGGTGTGCGGTCGTCCGATTTCGTATCTGATGGACCCGGAACCCTGGGAGCGGCTTTTGGCAGAGCCGGGCAAAAAAATCGAAATTGTCGTGAACCATGAGGCGTACAATCTGGTTTGCAGCGAGGTTTTGTATTCGTTGCCTGCCGAAAAGCAGTTTGTCGGTATTTTCATGAACATTACGACATTGCAGAAGCATGAGACGCAGTTGGATCAACTTCGTCAGCAGACGGTCAAGCAGGCGCGGGAACTGTTGGAGCAGCAGGTTCAGATGGCGGAAACGATAGCGGTCTGTCTCGGCGAAAACACGGCGAGAGCGGAATCGCTTCTCGAAACTCTGATGGAAAACGCACAGCGGGAATAAATGTGTTGACGGGCATGTCAAAAATACCATTCCTCGAAACCAATATCGAATTTATGCAAAACCAAACCGGAACTTGTGAAATTGAAATTGCTGCCGTTGCGGGGATCAACTGGCTTTTAGGCTTACAAAACTGGGACGGCGGAATGCCAACGTTTTGCCAAGGGTGGGGAGCGTTGCCGTTCGACAAGAGCAGCACCGACATCACGGCACACGCCATTCGGGCATTTCAAACATGGCGCAAGAGCGGGAAACTTAAGTCCTCCGACTTTGCCGCACTCATACAAAAAATGCAACGCGCCGAAGAACGAATGTTTGCATTCCTCGAACGGGAACAGCAACAAAACGGTGCTTGGCTTCCGCTTTGGTTCGGCAATCAGTTTATGCCCAATGATGCGAATCCCTATTACGGCACGGCGAAGGTGTTGCTTGCCCTTGCCGAAACAAAGAAAGAAGATGCAATGACCTGCAACGGCTTGCGTTATTTGATTTCCAGTCAAAACACCGATGGCGGCTGGGGACATCAATCGAGTAGCGTCGAAGAGACGGCGGTAGTCGTGGAGGCGTTATCGCTGTACGTTGACTCAAGAACAGAAGACGGATCGCAGCAAAGTCTCCCGGTAGCAGCGACGTATCATCGCGGTTTGAATTGGCTCTTGGAGGCGGTCGAGTCGGACCATTTCCAAGAATCTTCGCCGATAGGATTGTATTTTGCGAGCCTTTGGTATTACGAGGAGTTGTATCCGGTCATTTTTTCGGCAACGGCACTGCGCCGGGCATTCGATTCCAGCATCACGGAGCCGTCCGGTAATTTTTCAGATCGCTGAGCCAATTTCGGATTTCCGGTCCCGACTCGCAAGACAAATCCCCTTTGACCAGTTGCCGCTGAAAGTCCGCCGCACCATCCTTAAAAAGATCAGCCGCCTCGGCATTCTCAAAACGCTTCTTCGGATCAGGTGCAATCAAACTGCGGCAGAACCGCATCAACACTTCGCTCGTCGCAACCATCGGCGGTAATATCCGATGAAGTTGATTCGCCAAAAGCAACCGACCCTCAATGCCGTTTAACTCCGAATTGCTGCTGAACAACCGCCGACCCGAAAGCATTTCAATCAACACATAACCGAGACTCGCAATGTCACTCTGCGGAGTCGCCTCCTTTCCTTCAAGCACTTCAGGAGGAGCATACGCCAACGTGTAAGGACGATTCGGCAACCGGTTTTCGGTCTCAAATGCCGAACCGATGTCGATCAACTTGGCGGTTCCCGTATGCTTCAACATGATGTTGGATGGCTTAATGTCGCCATGAACAATACCAACCCGATGCAACGCATCCAACGCCGCAAGACACTCCCGAATAATCGGAATCACAATGCCGGGCATCATCCGAGGATGCATCGTACCGCCTGTAACAACAACATTGTTAATGTAACGCCAACGGCTGGGAGAAACATTTTTTTGCAGGTAATCAAGCATTTCCTGCTTCAATAGTTGGCTGAGGTCGAACCCTTCGATCCATTCCATCGACATGAAATGGATTCGGTTCGTCGAATGCCAGTTACGCACCATCAGAAGGTGATCGTGCTGGATTCGTGCGACCTTCGCCGTAATCTTCGCCATGTTGTACATATCATCTTCGTAATGGGCATCACTGGCAAAACGTTCCGGCGAAAAAATCTTGATGGCAACAGGAAGAATGAACCCTTCGGAACCGCGAAGATCGCCCAAAAACACGAAGCCCTGTCCGCCTTGTCCAAGCATACTCTTGAACTGTACATCGTCGTGCCAATGGACTCGTTGCTGATCAAGCAGTTCGTAGTAATTGCTCCGTAATTCGTCGGAGCAGCCGTCGGTCGCCGAAACCGCTGCGGCATGCGTCATGGTGCGCTCAAAGAGTGCCGTCGTCGAATCCGGCTGACCGGGCGGATGAAGATTGATGCGGTAACGGCGATGCGATTTGTTCGATGATGTTCTTGAACGGTAGAGCGTTTTGAAGTCTGTCCAAAGCGGATACCCTTCGCCGCGAATGGGGAAACCAAGACGCTTGCCTTCGGGTGTGAGAAAATTGATCAAGGATTGATTCGCTTGGCGACGCTGTATGTTGGCGATAAAAATATCGACGACATCATCAAAGCGTCTTCGGGACTGTCCGGCAATATGCGGTGTGATAATGACATTCGGGAAAAAATCCCAGAGCGGATGATTTTGGGGCAATGGTTCCGGTGAGGTAACATCCAGTGCCGCCCCAGCGAGACGACCGTCGTTCAAAGCGAGTACCAAGTCATCTGTAACGATAATGTCTCCTCTCGCAACATTGACGAGCAGCGAACTCGGTTTCATCTGCCGAAAGCGTTCGGCATTGAATAATCCGTGCGTCTGTGTGTTGAGAGGAAGGCAAAGGATGACGACATCGGATTGGTGGAGCAGATCGTCAAGCCGGTCTGCCCCCCAAAGTTCGTGCACATAAATCGGCTTTTCCGATGGATAGAGGTCGGTTGCCAGTATGGTCGTCTGAAAAGGGGCGAGCACTTCGGCGATGCGTCTGCCGACTCCGCCGAGTCCGACGATTCCGACGGTAGCACCGGTCAAATCGCGGGTGGGGCGGCGCAGGAATTTGCGAAAGTCGGCGGCGGTACGGTCATGTTGTTCGCAAAAACAGACTGGCAGACTTCTCATCCAAGCGAGGATGAGTGAGAGGGCGTGTTCGGCGACCTGATTGGCAAGTACGCCGGACGCTGTCGTGATGGCGATGTCGGAATCGATTACGGCGGGTGTTAGACACCAATCCATTCCGGCGGCGGAGGATTGAATCCATTGCAATCGCCGGTTTTGGACGATTTTTTTCCAATCGACGGGAACTTTGACGTGTCCGCAGAAGAAGTCGGCTTCGAGCAGGGCATTGGCGACATCTTTTTGTCCCACGTTGACAACGTCCACTGCAGACCAAGCGGCGCAGATTCGCTCCATATGAACTTCTTCGACGGGTGTGTCCTTGAAACAGACGACAAGATTGGGCATTGTTCTGCAAACTCCTGAAAACTGCACAGTTTCCTTGACTGTGCAAGTGTACCATGTAAAATGGGAAAAGCAAGAAAATCTTTTGATTCTTTGGTCAGCCTTGTGCGGTCTTGGGGCAGCAAAACCGCGTCTGAAAACTACTTGTCCATCATGTCAATGTATTGTTTGAGACGTTCGAGTTCGTTGGTAACGGAGCGCAACCGGAGCATATTGTCCACTCGTTTGAGAAGTTCAAATTTGTTGACGGGCTTGCTCAGATAATCATCACAACCGGCATTAACCGCCCGTTCGATGTCGCCGAGTTCGCTCAATGCCGTTACCATGAGGATCATAATCCCATTCGTGTTCGGGTCGTTTTTTAATTTTTCGCAAACCTCAAAACCGCTCAATTTCGGCATCATAATGTCGAGCAAAATCAAGTCTGGGGCAAATGTTTTGACTTTTTCGAGTGCCTCCGCACCATCTTCTGCGGTGTCGATTTCGTAACCGAGACCGGTTAGATAGGCTTCGAGCAGTTCGACGTTTTGAACATTATCGTCGGCAATAAGGATTCTTGAAGACATCATTCATTGATACATACACCAGTGTTCCTCTGAATGTTACCCGAATTGTCGTCGTTCGACAAGAGAGGGTGTTGGGTGTCTGGGGGCAAGGTGTCGGGCAGATTTTGTTGGGCAAAATCTCGAAAAATTTTTCGTGGAATGATGTTCTGCCCATGGGAAATTGTATGGTTGTCGAAAAAAATGGTAAAATTCCTGTGCTCCAGTTGCCGACTCTCCCCGTTTACGGTATAATGCAGGGACGTTCCTTTAACCTCTAGTAGGCAACAATGTCAGAACTTTTAGCAAACTTGAAACAGGAAGAGGCGGTCACAGCCGCAGGACGCGATGGCATGTTTTCAGACGATACCGAAGACACCCTGAAGGATATGTACCTTTCGTTCCGGCTTGGCGACGAAGATTACTGCCTCGAAATTCGGCACGTCACAGAGATAGTCGGCATTCAAAAGGTAACGGAAGTACCAGACATGCCGCATTACGTGAAAGGGGTAGTCAACCTTCGCGGTCAGGTTATCCCAGTCATAGACATGCGCCTTCGGTTTAACATGATGGGTAGGGATTATGACGAACGGACATGCATCGTGGTGATCAACCTGCGCAACGGTCAAGTGCAGGTCGGACTCGTGGTGGACACCGTCAACGAGGTACGTTCGATTGAAGAAGTAAATGTTTCTCCGCCCCCAAAAAGCGGGACGGGACAATGTGCCCAGTACATCCGCGGACTCGGCAAAGTCGGCGAAGACGTGAAGATCATTCTGGACGCAAACAAACTTCTGTTTGAGGATGAACTCGCATCCTTTGCCGGTTAGTGCTTTGATAATTTCAATTATTGGGATTGAAAACCGGAAGCAAAACGAAGTGAAGCAGCCAGAGTAATTTAGCCGGTAGTCAGACCGCTCCGGCTGTGCCTACGTTTCCGGCTTTCATCGTTCCAAAACAATGTCTGCAACGCGCTATCTCTTCGCCGTCAGGCGGTTGCTGCGGTCTTCGTAGCCCCGCGTGTGGAGCAGTTCGTAAGCAAGACCTTCACACGGCTCCCCCTTAAAAAAGTTTTCGTAGAGCGCCTTGATTTGAGAGTTTTCGTGCGACAACCGAATAGTGTTCTGCTCATCAATGCTATACAACGCGCCTGTCCGAGCCGCCCGAACCGAATCGTGCGGCGGCACCGCCGTCTTCGGTTGTCCGCCGCCGCTGATGCAGCCGCCCACACACGCCATAAATTCCATGAAATGCCATTGAACTTCACCGCTCTTGACTTTTTCCAACACCTTTTTCGCATTTGCCGTGCCGGCAACCACCGCCACCCGGATTTCGCCGAAACCCGGTATCTCCAACGTGGTATCTTTGATGCCCGACAAACCGCGCACCGGTTTCAAGTCCACTATCGACGGCGGCGGATTTTCGCCGGTAATGAAATAGTACGCTGTCCGCAACGCCGCTTGCATCACACCTCCGGTAACGCCGAAAATTACACCGCCGCCGGAATACTCGCTCAAGATGTCATCATACGGAGTATCTTCCAAGTCCAACAAGTTGATGCGTCTCTGTTTGATCATTCGGGCAAGTTCCCGAGTGGTGATCACAATATCGGTGTCCCGAATTTCCGGGTTGCCGAGATGCACACCGGCATTGTTCATTTCCGGTCGGATCGCCTCGTACTTTTTGGCAGTGCAAGGCATAATGGAAACGGAAACGATTTTCTCCGGGGCGATGCCTTTCTTGTTGGCGTAGTAGGTTTTGATGATGGGTCCCAACATTCCCATCGGCGACCGAGCAGTAGAGAGGTGCGGGATCAATTCGGGAAAGAACAATTCGCAGTATTTTACCCAGCCCGGACAGCAAGAGGTAAACTGCGGAATTGCCTTCCCTTCTGTCTTGAGACGTTTAAGCAACTCTGTTGCTTCTTCCATAATGGTCAAGTCTGCTGCGAAGTTAGTGTCCAAGACGGTATCGAAACCGAGCGCACGCAGGGCGGCAACTTGTTTGCCTTCGACGTTCGTGCCGGCGGGCAGTCCGAATTCTTCTCCGAGTCCGACTCTCGTGGACGGTGCCGTTTGCACGACGACGTGAGCATCGGGATTTTCCAGTGCTTCCCAGAGGCGTTGGGTGTCATCTCTTTCGACGATGGAACTGGTGGGACACCAAAGCGTGCATTGACCGCAACCGATGCAGGGGATAAAGTCGATCAGAGGGAGTTCGTAATGTCCCATGATGGCTTGTTCTCTATCGCAGACTTCGCAACATTGTCCGCAGAGGATGCACTTGGGGTCGTCCCGCATGATAGTCGGGTCGTTGGGGTCGATGGGAATCCGTCCTCGAACGTTTGGGGGAAAGTTTCCTATTGATTCGTATTGGCTTGGAATCCACCCGCGTCCTCCGATGGAACTGCCGATGGGGGGCAGACGTTCGGCGCAACCGGTGACCAGTGCGAGTCCGCTGCCTCCGGCGAGTTGGATAAAAGAGCGTCGGGAAACTCCCTGCGGGACGTGTTGTTCTGCGTTGTCGTTGTGTTGTGTGTCGGTCATTGTACTTCCTCCGCTCTGGATTCTTCCGAAAGGTTGCGTCCATTGTACTCCTGTTTCGGTCAAATGTCTAGGGGTTAGACGTGCTATCCGGTAGACGTTCCATTCCGCTCACATGTTTCACGATTGAGCCAGAATTTTCGCCTTTAGGATGCAATTTGCCCCTATTTTTGCACTATGGTCGCCTCTTATTTTGCCTATTTTCACATTTTCAGACTTTTTGCTATCGTTTTTTGGCTTGCCGTGAAACCTGTTAGGACTGGGTCCTGTCCGTATAACATACTGGAAAAATAATAAGACTGGGTAAGATAGAGTGGACATTTTTGGGCAAGGCGAGCGATTTCGCCAAATCGAACAGACTGGATTTTCAGGGCTTTCCGCTGTCTGTATTTTTTTGCGGCATTGTTAATTTCCGATAGATTTATTGTTTAGCCTTGTCATTAACAGGTTTAGTGAGATTTCGAACATTTCTTCGGACTTGCTGTAGCATTTAGTTTTTCTTTTGAATCTTGCCAAGTAATGGCGAATGCGGCTATTATAACTCTCCACCGTGAAAAATACTGGAAAATCAAAAAAACTTGTGTAGATACTTATGCTCTAAAGCCCCCGTTTTGTGTGTTTTTACTCATTTTCGCGGTAATTTTTCGCTCCCAAAGTCAAACGATATTCAACAACCCGAAACCGGAATAGAGCCTTTATATTCCATTATACCGGAGGCAAATATGAAAACGCCGAAATCAGATACCGGCTTCGTGTTCCGCAAAAAATTGTTTCCGGCAGAAAATATCCGTTAATAGTACATCTTCATGGCATTGGCGAGGCGGGAAATGACAACAGACACTCTCTTGCTCATCTTCATTCGATTTTGCCGATTTTGCTTGGACCCGAACAACAAGATTTTTTTCTTTTAGTTCTTCAATGTCCCCGCGATGATCGACATTGGACTTTCAAGCCGACAAAAGACGGTAATCTTGATGTCGTTGCTGCACTGACCGACCATGTTATCCGAACTAATCCCATAGATGAAAGACGATTGAGTACCTTCGGTTTGAGCAGCGGCGGTGCCGGTGTTTGGGCATGGATCTCGAGGAATCCTGAAAAGTTTGCGGCTGCTGCTCCCGCTGCAACAACTTTTCCGGGTAACCGCCATCGTCGAAAAATAATCACAAAAAACAGGAACCGCCAATCCAAACGAAAGCAACGTCAACAACAGGGCAATCACTCCAAAAAACAACCGGGGACGTTCCGTAGTTAACAAACCGATAATCGTAAAAAGTATCCGAAAGCCGTCCCGATAGGTACGTAACTTGCTCTGCGAATCATCGGAACGCACTCCATATTTCGTCGGCACTTCGGCGACGGGCAGTTGAAGTTGCAGAGCGTGGATTGACATTTCCGTTTCAATTTCAAAGCCGTGAGAATGTATCGGAAAGGATTTTACGAAACGCCGAGACATTACTCGATAGCCGGAGAGCATGTCATCAAAACCATACCCGAACAAACATTTTACTAGACCAGTCAGCATCCGGTTGCCGAATTTATGTCCAGCCCGAAAGGATTTATCATTGGCGGCAACTCGGCTCCCCACGACCATATCGAGGTTTTCATCAATAAGTTTTCGTATCAGTTCTGGGGCAATGGCGGCATCATACGTTTCGTCGCCGTCTGCCATTACATAAATATCGGCTTCGACATCGCTGAACATTCGGCGGACGACGTTTCCCTTTCCCCGACGGGGTTCATGCCGGACGATAGCACCGGCGTTTCGGGCTACTTCGGCGGTATTGTCTGTAGAATTGTTGTCGTAGACGTAAATATCGGCTGGTGTTCAAGTAAATTGAGCGGCGTTTTTTGCCGTCGTACCATTGGACATTGTATCCGGTAACTGTGCCGGATTTCGTTTTTGCTATCGTTATTGCAGCCATAGTTATTGCTCCTTTTGAATAAGGGTTGTTTCTCCTGTCCCCCCCGCCGTGTTCGTCGA
>Ga0099364_10015439_pt1 | contig 10069 bp, 10 predicted proteins | sample TergutTh196P3_FD_73070 | JGI IMG/M metagenome (GOLD analysis project Ga0099364, IMG submission 73070) | Microcerotermes parvus P3 segment gut microbial communities from Pointe-Noire, Republic of the Congo - Th196 P3 | ecosystem: Host-associated > Arthropoda: Insects > Digestive system > Gut ...
TGGGCCGGCTCAACCCCACATGCGTGGGGAACACTCCTGTACATAAGTTTTGCTGCAACTAAGCGCCGGCTCAACCCCACATGCGTGGGGAACACTTTGCTTATTTTTTTCATGTTTGCTTGATTTGCGGCTCAACCCCACATGCGTGGGGAACACGTACGCCGGATCAATGGGGCGCGCCAGTGGTCCGGCTCAACCCCACATGCGTGGGGAACACGCGCGGTCGTCAACGTACGCAATCGCTTCGGGCGGCTCAACCCCACATGCGTGGGGAACACCTCTTGTTTGACATCCAAAGCGTCATGCATGACGGCTCAACCCCACATGCGTGGGGAACACTTTCGGGAAATATGGATTATCATCCCAGTTGACGGCTCAACCCCACATGCGTGGGGAACACAGCATTTACTACATTAATTATTTAACACTTCATATATTTAATATGACATTCATTAATCAGCATTTGAGCATTTGGGCTCTGGGCTAAATCTGCTCAATAGAATTCCGAAGCTGTCTACAGGTTCTCTCCTGTTTTCTCCTATAGAAATAAAATCAAAACCGCTTTCGGTTGGCACAGTCCACAACATTACTGCATTTCCATCTCCAATTCCTTGAACAATATTGTCCCAAATAACTTCACGTATACGCTTAGAATAATCCCCGACATAAACTCCTGTTCTAATCTCTAACAGCCAGACTCCAAGTCTTCCTCTTAAACGCGGCGGCGCATTTTCAACCACGATGACCAGGATCGCCAAAATCATTCTCCTCCTCAAAAGCAGGAAGAACCATATCCTCAGATATATCAGGGACTGGTAATCCTCCGTTTGCCAGAATATCTTCTATTGTCGGAATTATCTTCTTTAGTAGGCGCGTTTCCCTAAAAGAGTCCCGACATGCGCGCCTTACTTCTCCTTCAGGGTCTTTTGGTTTAGTAGACGCAATTTTGAAAGCTACTGGCAGTACTGTTTCAAACTTGAAAAGATCCGCTATGTCGAAAACAAATGAGCGCGCTTTTCCATAATGAATAAAACCAATAGCTGGAGAATATCCTGCCGCAAGGATTGCGGCTTCACATATTCCATAAAGACAAGCAGTGGCTGAACTAAAACAACGGTTTGAACAATTCGAATTATCGGCGTTCTTATGATCGTAACTGCGTCCAGTCCATTCTATGTTATAGACTTTTGAAAGCTGTTTATAAATAGCTCTCACACGAGCGCCTTCCATTCCTCTTAATTGTTCAATACTGTATTTTTCAAGGTTGTATTCATGAAACCTGTAAGCATACATAGCACGGGCAATCCTTGTCCTTGTTTCATTGTTCAAAGCAAGTGAAGCCTGATAAAGCAGTTTATCCGCTCTTGCACCGCCCGGTTGTCCGGCAGCGTAAAGCCTCACACCACAATCTCCTATCCATAGGAGCAACGTTCCTACTCGTCCCGCAAGCGCTACTGCTGAGTGAGAAACCCTTGACCCAGGCTCCAAAAGGATACAACAAACTCCCCCAACCGGAATATGTGTTCTGACACCGTTTTCGTCAACTATTACGAAAGTTCCGTCTAAAACATTTAGTTCTCCCTTTGAGACAAAAGCCATACTTGCACGGTCTTTTATTGGGATGGGTTTTAGCTTTGGCATGTCGCCGCTCATGATAGTCTCCTAAGCAACAAAAGACCGCAACCGAAACCCTTTGCCGGACCAACCCCTTTACATATTAGTGAAAAAAGAGAGTCCTTGTCAATACATTCAATTGTACCGCTGTAGTCTGTTCTAGCTATATCAACTGTACATTTTTTCCCTTTATGCTTGTCGTCTTTCATAAAATGCAGCCTTTCTCCTTCGTTTACCTCAACAAATGATATATGCGCGGCGCCTGCAAGCTTTTTTTCAAGCCAATCTATCTGCGAAACCTGCGAAATAAGCGGAACTCGGCAACCTTGTTCGTTATTAAGCCTTTTTATTACGTTTGCTCGCAAAGTAAAGTAATAAAAGTCCCCATTTTTAAGGACAGGCTCAAAACTTAATTTGCGCTTCATATGATTTGGTTCATTGGGCTCTTCGTTTGACAACATTATTGCAGATAACTTGTTTTTTCCTATTCTTGCACTACGGAACAGGAATCGGCGTTCCAAACTTTTATCATCTTTAAAAGCTGTCCATAATTTTTGATGTAAATTATAATCATTGAGTTTATATTTTGGGTCGTCAAATTCCCACTCGCTGAGTATCACAACCATCACCCCATTATATAAATGTATACATTACGTGTAGCAAAACGCCGATTTCCCATCGGAACATCTCGAACCACTACACTCATATCTTTTTCATTTCTTTTATCAGATGCCGGTTCTTCACTGTATACAATTCCCGAGAAAGATCCTTCATATCCGTGTACCGAATTCAAAGCGCTTTGAAGGCTGTCCTGGAGTAACCTCTTTTCGAAGGGGGGACGCGTTATCGGGCAGGATTTGCGTCCAAGAAAAAGAGCAAAATGAGGTTTCTTTAATGCGGATTCAATCGTATTCAGCGAAAACTCAGGAGATTCGCACGAGCGAAGAGCAACAGTAAAATGGCTGTCTTCAAGGTATTCCCGTCGGCTTAGAATTGGATTATCACTTATTTTTTTCTTTACTGTTCTGACATTTTGTATAGTATGAAAATCGCTCATGCGGGACGGAGCAATTCTACTCTCCAAATAATCGTCCAGCCTTACTGCGTAAATATAGCTCCTGTCAAGCGCAATAATTCTTTTTTCATCTTTGCGAGGTAATCCCAACGCTGCCGAAAGAAATCCGGTGACGCCAGAACGTGTTGGGAACAACTCGCTTGGACGATTAGTCTCATATGTGTGTTTTCCCCATGCCTGCAATACTCCGTGAAACTTAAGAATTAAGAAATCATGCATTTTATATCGAGCCTTCTTCTATCCATTGTTCCATTTCCTTAAGGGTTGCACAATAAACTGTATTGTTCAATATAGAATCGTCATCAATGCAGAAAAACGCTCCGGTCTCCTTTATTCCATATTTACTGTGGACTCTTTCCCAATAGTTTTTCATTGCTTCTACTGAAGGAGTTATAAAACCACTACCTTTTCTGTCTGGTTTTACAGGGCTTTCAAACGCATTTGCCAAAGATAATGGCATTGGTGATCGAAGCGTTAGAATACAGTGCGCTGGACTGTGTGAGGCGAAGCTTTTCTGTTTTGCGGTTGGAGAAATCGTTGACATTAGTTCAAGATACTTTGATGCGACCGAAAGCGCGTCCTTTTCTCCGCCTCCTATGTTGTTTGCCAGCAGTTCTAGGTTTATTGACGAATAAAGATAAAATACCGCTGAACTAAATTCTTGAGTATTAAGGTGTCCCGCTCCCGTCTCGTCAAATTGAAGTCTCAAATCATCCATAGCGGTGAACCAGTCTATTTCAGCTTCCATTGCGTGTGTTGAAATTGCGTGAGCAACCGAAAGAGCAGCTTCAACATCGCTGAGTTCTCCTGAAGCGCACATACGACCCGAGAGCGCTATATCTATGCATGAAATTCCAGCCTTTAATAATTCTTTTTCGTACTCATCATATCTTTTGCGGAGTTCCTTTATAAAACTTGATTCGCTACCCCCTTTCTTTAAACTGTCTTTTTCTTCTCCATCCTCACCATTTTTACTTACGCTTTTCATAAGAGAAGGAATATCGGTAGCCTTTTTTTTGTGTATTTCAAGCAGATCAGTCACTATATCCGCAAGCTTTAGGATTTCATCAGAAATCCATGGGGTAACTGTTTTTTCTTTCATTCCAATTGAGATTACGCATTCCTGTACCTCTCTTGGAACAGAAATAAAACGTTCGTCTTTTTTTAGATGTTCAAGTAATTTTTCCGGGCTTGCCGTGCGTGTGGAAGGTTTGCCAAAGAATTCTTTATATTGTTCACTATGCCTTATTGAACGTTTAAGGCATTGGCTTGAAACTCTAACTCTGCGAACTCCTCCGAATAAAGCGGACTTCTGCATGTTCATATCGTCGCGGTTAAGACAGCTTGGGCTGTAAGATGTCAGTATATGAAAATTAAGGAATTTATTTTCAATTTTTTTTGTCATCGCTGTTGTTCTCCTTTTCCTCAGACTTATTTTTAGTAAAATATTCTTCTTTAAAAAAATCGCTTAATATTTTTCTTTTGCTGTCTTCGCCCCAATAGTACAAAGCTTGGGACATATCCTGCCAGTTTACCCTTAGTTTTTTTGTTTTTCCTCTGCTTATAGTCATTTGCGTCAATCTCCAGAGGTAAAGTAAATCATTTGAGTAAGTGCTTCGTATTACTTGATAAATACGTCGTTCGCTAATTTCTGCCCTAAAAAGCGATCCTCCGAGCGAAATTTCTTCCGTATGTTCAACCCACGGCAGAAAAAACACTACATTTCGCGTATGCCAAAGTTTGCCCTGTAAAACCGGATGAATTGAGCAAAGTTCATAGAAACCTCCGATATTTCTGAGTTCCTCCGGATTCCTTACTCTTCTCAGTTCTGTTCTTTGTCCTTTACTTAGAGTTTCAAATGCCTGAGGTAAGCTATAAAGAGCTCTTTTTATATCCTCATTTGACTGAACCATATTTACCTCCATTATCTAAATCTGGTTTTGATTTCCTTAAATCCTATATTAAGAATATTCTCTGCTTTTAGCAATGCTTTTGCTCCCCGTAAATTTCCAAGCCATGGCTTTACTGTTTCATCAAGAATTGGTTTGCAGACCTTTTCAAGCTCGTGTATTATCCATAACAGAGTATTATCATCGTAAGAAGACAAAGCTTCGTGAATTATATGTTCGCTTTGCTGAAAGAACATCTTCTCTGCTTTCTTGACAAAACCGTAATTGTTATCATTCTTCGAATTCAACGCAATCATAAAAAAGTTCTTGATTGAATTATTTAGGCATTTTTTTATATCAATTGCAGTACCCAAAAGCAATCTTAGTTTTTTGATTCCTGTTTCATCTAATAGCAAGCTGCTTGAAAGCGGAACCAGATAATGATGTCTCTCAAGTATTGAAGCCTGCCTGTTTATGTAACCTCCTATGGAAAGCGAAGTTTTTTGTTTGATTCCTTGAATATCTTCTGTAAGGAAAAATTTCGAATAATTATTGACTACCGCTGGAGGAAGCTCTCCGTCACTGGCTTCAGGGAAAATCTCCGATAATTGTTCCCATGCGGGGGTCTCTTTGCGAAAAGATGGAACATAGCATTTTTTGTCTTTATTGATTTTGAGCGAACTGTGAGGATGTATCCATTGCCCCGAGAGTTCATACCTGAATTTTTGTTTGTCAAATTCGCGACATAATATGTCGGAATCTAACCCGCAGCAGTCACACACTCCGTTTTCTTGTTCCCATCTTAGAAAGATTCTTGCAGGTTGCCAGAACAGCCCGCGCATAACGCCAATTTTACTTATGTCAACAAGAGAGTCTTTTTCTATTGGTTCTTTCCATACGGGACGATTTTCCGCGTTTGCATAGAGTTTAAACCAGTCTGAGCTTTTTTGAATAACATTTTTCCATATCATCTTTCGCAAATCTCCATCATAAACGAGTACGGATATTGGAGCTTCTTTCCTTAAAGGAGCTTTAAACCCGCCTCCAAATGACGGCGCCCCGCTTGCCATGTTGTAAAGCGCGATAGCCGCGCAGGAAGGGCAAATCTTCGTTATTTCATCCGGAGGAACAAACATCGTGGCGCTATCTCCTTCGGGAAGCCCCACAAGAAGTTTTTGAATACCGGTCTTGTTATCTTTTGTACGGGTGTCCTGCATGAATGGTGTTTTTGGCGAGTCCACCGAGAACATATCTACAAATTGTCCTGATAGTTCTAAGTATTCATCGCGCGACATCGGTTCCATGTATCTGCCTATCAGTTCAAAGTCGTCATTTGGTGTAAAAATCGACTGCACAAGGCTTATACACATTTGGACGGCGGCGAACTGCAAATCGTCCCTTGGAAGAAAAACCTTTCCACAGTCTTCAGTACAAAGAACGTCAGAGAGAGAAATGCGTTTGTATTCTGTAAATTTAACCTTAACGGGAATCCAGTCGTCCTGAAGCAAATTCAATTTGGTTCACTCCTTATCAAGCCAAAGTCCTTTTTGATTTGTATAGCTTAACTTAAGCGAATTAAGGCGGGCAGTCCATTTCTCGGATTCATATTGCACGGGAGCTATGTATATGCCGTCTTTCATTTGTAAGCTATTCAGATGTTTTTTACCCCAACTTTCAGGGCAGTTTATCAACTGCATTTGAACTACTTCGAGTGAAGAAATCTCATCAATTTCTACGCCTCCTTTCTGCAATGGTAATGGAGTCGATATCTCATCCAAAAGGGTGTTTCTATTTTCATCATAAAGCAGAAGGGGGATGCTCATCTCTCCATCTCGGGTTGAAGCTGCTGCAGATTCATCTTTCAAATAAACAGCAGCGCTCATATAGTTTGCCAGCATCCCAGCCGCTGACTCATCTAGTTCCCATTTGGAATAGGATTTAGCCATCTCTTCTGGTTCGTTGAGAAAAGTATCGCAATAAACCATGTCCGTCCATTGTCTATAGATTTCAGGGAACTTGATATACTCGTGGGCATTATTCTCTATTAAGAATCGTGTTCTCCACAGAAAAGCATCGCATTTATAAATAACTCCATGCGCTCCGAAATCATTAGCAAGCGGTGAAATCACGGTGCAAATTGGAAGTTCTCCTGAAATCCGCAGTCTTAAATGACGATGAAGCCGTCCTATGCGCTGGAACAGAAGGTCAACCGGGCAAAGCTGTGTGTACATCCTATCAAAGTCAAGGTCAAGGCTTTGTTCCACAACCTGAGTTGCAACCAATATCCTTCCTTCGCCGTGTGCGCGATCTTTCCCATAACGCTTGATAACATCTCTTTCTATTTTATTCCTGTCGCTGAAAGTAAACCTTGCGTGAAACAGGTCGACCGGAATATCTGTCATTTCTTGCAAAATTTCCGCTATTTTTTGAGCGTCTTTGACCATATTGCAGATAAAAGCTACAACTTCTCCAGATTTGGCACTGTTTATTATCTCCAAGTATAAATCCTCATCCGGCAATGAATCTTTTATTCTGCGCAACTTAACTGATACGCAACGTTCTGCGGTTCTGTCGGAAATATTCATGTTTCCAGGAAGACGCAATTCATTTACTCTTTTATCTTTTACAGTTGAGTAACTGACAAGAGGATAAGCTTTATCTGGATTCCATGAAGATTGTACTTCTTTTCCGCACCATTTCAGATAAATTTCTTTGCGTCTTCTCTCCGGCAATGTTGCTGAAAGGAGTATCACTGATCCGTTCGCATCGCGTTGTCTTTCGAGTATTATTTCAATCAACGCGTTCATGTAACGGCTATAACTATGAATTTCATCAATTATTAGAATGCTTCTTCCTATCGCAAAAGTCCTTACAAAATTATGCTTTACAGGAAGAGCGCTTAATAACACTTGGTCTAACGTACAAATACAGATTTGTCCAAGCATTGAACGTTTTTTACTGCTACCGATCCACTTTGAGCAAATGACAATTCCGTCTTCCTCAATAAGATCATTTTCATGGAACGACTCTCCGCGTTCTTTTAGTATTCTCAGTCCTTCGTTGAACTTATCCTTCCCATGAGCCAATACCACATTTGCGCTGTTAGGGAATAATTTATTGGCTACTTCCTGTATCCTGTTAAACATTGCGTTAGCAGTAGCCTGCGTTGGAAGAGCGAATATTATTGAATCCGCCATACCGGCGGATATTTGTTTTGAAGCTATTGACAGCGCCGCCTCAGTTTTCCCGGACCCTGTAGGGGCTTCAATCATAATTAGAGTTCCACTTTCGCTCTTTGGCAATTCTATCCTTTGAACGCCTCTTGGTTCTATATCGGGAAATAATGGTTTCATGCCGCCAAACTTGAGTTTTTCTGTTATAAGCCCACATTGATACAGAGCGTTTTTTGCGTGTTCTAAACGTGAATTGTAGTAATCCAAAGGAGAATCGGGGTTTTTTTCATACGGGAAGAATATGTCGCTTGAAGCTATCCAGTCACATATGGAGCAAAAACCTTCAAAAATCGGAGTTGGAGCAAAATTTGGCAGAGGAACCCCATGGTTTATTTCTGTGTCCTTTAGAAATATTTGTGTCCCTATCTTTATAAACTCTTTTCTTGCGTCCTCATCACGTTTTACAAGAATGCAGTTTTTAGATGGAACAATAATCTTTCTATATTTCGAGATGCTTCTTCTGTCATGGTGGTTGGTAGCTTGTTCAATCCAGTTCAAAACGTCTCTTTTAATGCCATACTTGTATAATGTAAGACCGTCAATACTATAGTTACTTTTGAAATGATTAAATCCACCACTGCCGTGAAGGTATATTTCTTCGTTTGAATATATGTAATCTTTTTCAGAAATATCCGGCTGAAGCTTTTTCCATATTTCAAAATTAAGGGACTGAAAACGCGTGTCTATTTTACCGAAATCGTGCATGTATACAAAAAAGAGTGCCCACCTAAGAACATCTTTCTTACACGCATCGCGTGGAATCAAACCCCTTTCTATAGCAGGAGAACTTGCCCAGATATCAGCCACTGCAGCCGAATCAAGGCTATGGCATAATAAGGGATGCCATTCGTTATCTTTGGTTTTACCCCAATAGCTCCTGAGCATAGGTTTTATTTGATAAAACCGATTATACTTCCTAAAAACTCGCTTGGCGTAACAGCCTTGGGGAGCTTTAAAAACTCATCATCACGAGTAACTATATAATCCAAACCCTCTTTATCAGCGCAAACTGCCACTAATGCGTCCTCGAAGTCTGGCACGGAGGAATCAAGAGCAACATAACAATCAGCTTTTGTAACTTCAATAGTTTGGAATAGTGTAATCAAAGTCCTAATTTTATCTCTGCTGTCAATATCATTGAACGTTTTTCGTACAATGTAGTATATATCGGTTATACTGTTTGTATTAACATAGCCCATGATACGATTTGTTGCTATTAGGTAGAAAATTGCTTTTGCGTCTTTAGCGTATGGTTTTCTCAATGCAAGATTATCAACGATTACGTTGGTATCAAGTAAAACCTTCATTTAATAAGCCCCCTTTTACTTTTTCTCTCTGCTTTTATTGCTTCTATATCAATATCCGGGGGGATTATGCCTGTTATAGATTCAACCATTTTCAGTCTGTATGTCATTTCTTTTTCTGATTGGTTAATCTCTGTGTCAATTGTTTCGTCTAATATATTAATAAGAACTTGTTTGTATGCAGGTATTTCAACATCGGCGTTATCGGCAACGAATCGCCCATCTTCATCGAAATGGTCTTGATATGCTTTTATCATTGCACTTCTCCTCTCGAATATTCTTGTTTTATATCCGCGCAGCCATACTAAATAATACATATCATTGTACCATCCTCAAGCTGTGTTTGTGGCAAAACGGTGGGAGTTCCAGTTCCCGCCCTAAGCCCCACATGTGGGGAACGCGGTAAGCTTGAAACTGCGCTACCGTTGCGTTATAATCAATGATAAAGGAGACTACAATATGGCAGACGACATAATACAGTTTAATCCCAGCGATGAACTTGACGAATGGATAACACCGACTCCATTGTCTGACCCGGTACTCACCGCGATATTTCAAAACGCGGAAGTAAGCGGTCTCGCGATGAGAAGCTTTTTAAACGCCACACTTGAAGACAGCGGCGACATGCCTGTAAGCGAAGTTGTTTCGGTGACGCCACAATCAATACATTCTGAAACAAGTTCACGCGGATTCAGAATTGACGTTGAAGCTTGGACTAAGAGCGGCGAAATAGCATTGGTGGAGGTTCAGCTTAAGCCATTTTCCGCGACGGTGGAGCGAGCATTGCTTTATGCTGAGCAGGCTCTTGCGAGCAGGGCGAAGCGCGGGGATAAGTTAACACAGGTAACGTCCGCGATGCCAAAGGTCATTGTTGTGAATATTTTAGAAAAAGCTTTGCGCGAGGCGGGAGGATATCATCAGGTAGTCGAATTGCTGTACAGGGAACCGCCCTAT
>Ga0099364_10015440_pt1 | contig 10069 bp, 7 predicted proteins | sample TergutTh196P3_FD_73070 | JGI IMG/M metagenome (GOLD analysis project Ga0099364, IMG submission 73070) | Microcerotermes parvus P3 segment gut microbial communities from Pointe-Noire, Republic of the Congo - Th196 P3 | ecosystem: Host-associated > Arthropoda: Insects > Digestive system > Gut ...
CCATTTAAGAATTATTTCACTCCGTTCCCGCAATCTTCAACACATCTTCTATTTCCTCCAGCAAGGCAGTTTCAGAGGGCAAATAAAGTAAATACTTACTGGTTAGAATAGTGGTGTTATCTTCCGGCAGAGTGATTTTTACCAATGTGTCGTTTTTGGCGGCGCAGAGTAAAATGCCAACGGTTGGGTTTTCGTCAGGGAGTTTTTCTTTGCGGTCAAAATAATTTACATACATTTGTAATTGACCGATGTCTTCATGGGTTATTTTGCGGGTTTTTATTTCTATTACTACAAAACAGCGTAAAAGACGGTTATAGAAAACCAGATCGGCAAAAAATTCATCGTCCTCTATGAGCAGTCTTTTTTGCCTTGCGATAAAGGAAAAGCCGTTACCCATTTCTAGTAGAAATTCCTGTAAGTGTGTGATTAAAGCGGATTCAAAATCCTTTTCGTAATATGCCGCCTGTCGTTTTAATCCTAAAAATTCCAAAATCATAGGATCTTTGATTATTTCCGCAGGGTGTTCCGGGATTCGCTCCTTCCGGGCGACTGCCAATACAGCTTCTTTATCGTTGCTAAGCAAGAGGCGTTCATAAAGCGATGAATTTATCTGCCGTTCCAATTCCCTGCCTGTCCAACAGTTATTTACCGCCTCAAGTTCGTAATATTCCCTTTTATGGGCATCATCAATGGCAATAAGGAGCCTGTACTGTAGCCAGTTGAATTGCGTCCGCAGTGCGGACGCAATTGGGTAAGAGCGGTAAAATTGTCTGGCACGCTCTAACTGGCGGATACCAAAACCGCTGCCAAATTCAGGTTCGATGGTTTCTGCAAGGTTTTTAATGAGAAAAGCCCCATAATCGGCTCGTTCTTTGCCCTGTTGTTCCTCTGTGAAAATGCGCTCACCTAAACGCCAATACATCAGGACTCGTTGAAAATCCACACTGCGGATAGCAGCGTTTTTGGATTCTGCAATGATCTTTCTGATGTCATTGTAAAAGTTGGTTGATATTTCTAGGGTCTGATCTTTGGACATAAAATGAATATATCATAAAAAGGTACATAAAACAACGGATTTTCTAATTCCCCCGAATTCGAGGGAATTAAAATCACCCCCAAAACTGCAACCAGTTGAATTGCGTCCGCAGTGCGGACACAATTGGGTACTACACCCCCTTGTCCAAATCCTGCAGTTTTTCCCCAAAATTCACCCAATTTTCCGGCGGTGTTTTAATAAAAGTTGGATAAGTTCGATAACTATTTTACGGTCATCATTATTTAGAAGGTGTAATGATGAAGAATTACGGTCAATAATTGGAGCTCAATAATGAGCCTATAAAAAAACCCGGCCTTTTAAGACCGGATTGTGGCAGAGGAGGCCACAACGCCGCCTCCCCTAGTGGCGACCCCTTACGAGGATACCTATAATATAACCCATCGCAAAGAATTTGTTAACCCAAATCCCTCAAAAATCCCCCACGCGCCCTCTTTTTTGGCTATTTTTTTGGGGATAAAAAATTAAATTCCGCTTGACTTTTTTATAAAAATTCCGTAATATTAAGTATTACCCGCGTACACTATTGATGTACGCTCTGCCGAACAGTGCGTTCGGCTTTTTTTGGCACCATCGCCGTTTGCCATATTTGACAGCAACGGACAATAAGGAGCAGCAGAATGGCAAATACAAGGGTCAATGTATATATAGACGGCTTTAACCTCTACCATAGTGTTTTACAGCATACCCATACTGATTTCTGTAAAAAGCCGTCTGCGATGAGTGAAAACTACAAATCCTTAACCTGTTTCTCAGTTAAGCCTGAATATTTGGTTATTTGAGCTATTGGCATATTATCTGCCTTCATTTGTCTAGCTATATCTTTCTTGGTTTCCCTAGTGTGGTAATTTACGGAGCTGCTCCAGTCCATGATTGCTTTTTCTCGCATTTCGTAGGCTCGCAAGGCGGATTCATCTTGGATTACAAAACCAATCCGTTCATTGGCTTTTTGGATAGCTGTGTCCATTTTTACTACCTCCTCTATGAGTTCTGCCGGGCTGTTCTTGTCAAGACCTGCGGTCTTGGCTCTTTAAGGAAATTATTTTAATGCCTGCTCTCGCAGGCGATCGAGATCAAAAAAGGTCAGCCATCGGCGCAAGGGGTCATCAAAAAAACTATTGTCCCCATCTATATTATAATGCAAACGACGGAATTTGACCATATCTATAAAGTGGATTTCTAGGGCATCTGTAAGCAGTTGGTCTTTTTCGCTGTCTTCCCAGAGATGGAAACAGGCATGAAAACTCTTTGAATCGATACATTCAAAATCTACTATATTTATGGCTATTACATTTGGCAGTTCAATATAATCGTCTCCGGCTTTAATCTGCTTTGTATATTCCCTGCTCCAATAAAAAAGGCTCCTACGATCCATGTCGCCAAAGTTCCTTAGCTGTACTTCTATATTTACCCTTGTTCCGTCCCCTGTTTTTGCCCGAACATCTAAAACACTGGCTTTATCGCCTAGAAATTCAGGAGTGAGAGCCCTGTCCTCAAGGATTTCTACAGTCTCAAGCCTTTTTGCCCCTGTCCTCCCTAAAACGGCATTAAGAAATGCCAGTAATTGCTCCTCGCTGCCCTTTTCTCCCATGACCTTGAGAAAAGCAAAAAGCCCGTATTAATAACCGATAGTACAAAATAACCGAATGAATGGACGTGTGGAATAAAAAACCGCCACCGCCCTTTTTTATAGTAAAACATTGGGGAGGCTTATGTTGGGAATTTATTGTCGAACAAGCGTAGCACACAACGCCGAAGTAGAACTGTCCACGATAGACCAACAAAAAATGGCAGGTGTAAAATTCGCAAATGACAATAACTTGCGTTATTTTGTTGACACCTTGCGTTTATCCCAATTTACAATTCGATTTGCTATTATGCTCCTTTGTCTACGAAGCGGTTTCATCCAGTTTTCACAAATTTCTATTGCCTTAACATTCATAATTTGCTCAATTTCGGCTCTGGTTTCATCTTTAAATCTTTCGTGATAATAAAAACCGTCAAAAACATTATAAACCTTTTTACCGTTTTTCAATAATTCAATTTTTATTTCAGTTTCAAGAAAAAATGTAAACCAGAAAACCAACGCTTTAATAGGCGGCATTACAATATTTTGAAACGAATTGTAAATATCCAGCCAAACATAATCTTTAATTGTTTCAATGTTGCATGGATCATCATAAATTTCATAAGTATAACCTTTATGCCGTCTAACAAAATCATTACGATGAGCAGTAAATAATTGTCTGGGGCTTGTCTTCCCAAAAAACATTCTCATAAAAATACCCTTCATGGTGTCCTCATTATCCAAACAATATTTATTAATTCCTCTTGGTGGAAGTTCATCTCCTCTTTTATAAGTTTCAGTGCCCTTTTTAATCTCCGCATAAAAATCATAACTGTCTGGTTTCCATGTCCCGCTTTGAAACAAACGGTTAACTCTAGGCACTTGTGATTTCATGTCAAAAATTTCTACATAATCAGAAAGTCCTATTCGCCTTAAATATGCTTTTCTACTTTCACGATCATCATTTTTATCATGCTTTTTTTTATCGTTTTTTGTAGCGCAAAAAGGCGACCAAGGGCGACCACTTGGCAAACCTTTATCATCAAAACATAAAAACGTTGTAAATTTCAAATCGCCATCAATAGCCGCTTCATTTAATTCAAGCATTAAATTATAATAATGTGGTAACATAGTCGTTTTTAAGTCATAGAGTTTATAAATGTCATAATTCAGGCTATTGATTTCGGTTTCAGTTAATTTTAGATTTGTTGCCACATCAAGATTAGCCCAATAATTTATGTCATAAGGCTCTAAGTGCGTAATAACATTATTATCATGTTTTTTATGGCTGAATATTTTATCTTGAACAATGGTATTATTGTCATGTTCTTTAAGACTTGAATTTACATTTTGAGCAGTAAAATTGTTGCTTTGTTTTTTTGAGGAAACAAATTCATATTGAATACTTGTATTATCATATCTGCTTTTTCCGCTTCTGTTTTTTAGCCAATTTTTATAATTATTACCAAAAACAGATTTGAATAATTTATTGTTTCTTCCATAAATCCTTGTGTGTTTTCCGGCAAAATAATTTTTGAGAATAATAAACAAACCGGCATCCACAGCAAGATTTATAACCCTGTTATAAGTCTTGTTCCTTTTGCCATTCACTTTTGAACTTATCTGAAGACCGTTATAATTTTTAAAATAATGCGGTTTACTCCAAAGCTCGAATAAAATATTTTCATAATTGGCACGGGTTTTCTCTCCACGTTGACCGTTGAATTGCCAGACTTCATTAAAATTATTTACTTCTTCTTGCATAAAATTCTCCCTTATCAATAATGATTTTTATTGCTATGATCTTTTGACACATATTTTTTTCTTGCTGACAGACTGCCAGCAAGAAATTTCTACTCTAGCGAGTTGTAATTGGGAAACCAAACGTTTTTTCTGAAAACATAAAACCAACAGGAATTTTACCTGTTGTATTTATCTTTAGTCCATTTATTATTTTGGTATTATTAAGCCGATACAAACTTCTACAAACTTCATTAACAGTCTGACCCTTAACGGCATTTACCTTATTTCCTTCTGCATTTATCGCAAAAATCTTATCTTGATAAATTCCTGACAAGAACTGTTGACGGGGGGAGAGCCTTAACCCTCCGATGACGTAATACAAATTTTTTATTTCTGACAGTTTGAACAGAACAGGTTTTTTCCTACCTCTTTTAAGAAAATGAGTGTTGTTATTGGGATTATTAAAAAAATCGCTGTCTTGGGGGATTTCATTAAAATTGCCTAATGTCCCGTCTTGGAGTTCGCAAAACCAACCAACTTTAGGATTATTAGTAATCCAAACCGAATTTTGCGAATTGAGATAAAATTTCGCACTTTTAATTTCTACTTGTTTTAAGTCTACTATGGACATAAAAAACTCCTTCTAACTGACCTCTGTCCGCGGAATCAGCCAGAAGGTCAAAAAATTAATATAGAACAACAACGTGTCCTTTTTTTTGCTATATATATAGATTAACAAGTGAAATGAAATTTAACGGAAAAAAGGCAAATTTGCTCATAAAACTTACAAACGTCTACTTTTGTAGACACTTGTAGAAGTTTATTTGAACTTATTTTAATTTTCATACCTTGTATAGATTAACAAGAACTTTGTGCTAAAATCTGAAAAAGTCCAAATTTGCCCAATTTTTTTTTCAAAAACTCGTGTCCCTATAATGACTAATGAATAAAATAATTTTTTGGAAAAAATTGGATTTTTTTGAGGATTATTTTTTGTTTGTTATAGGTATTTTTTTCGGCTTTGTCGCTATAAAAGCGGTGTTTGTGTTTTCAGACATTTTCGCCTGTGTCGGCTTCGCCCAAAAATCAGCTAAATCTATAAACGAGACAAAATTGTCAAAACCGTCAAGTTCGTAAGTAATCCCAAATTTTTTACTGATAAATTTTGAAACAACAGACTGGTTTTTTTTATCTTGTAAATTGACTTTAAAAATCAAGCAATTCTTATGATTTTCTAATGTGTTATTAATATTCAATTCTGCTACTTTAGTCTTATAAATTTCGTTTTTATTCATGCCGTCAATTAGTTTTACATCAAAACAATAATCCGCCTTAACGTCAAATAAAAAAATGGTTTGCCCTGCGTCAATTATAAGATAATCATTAAAAATCAAACAGCGGTTTATAACTCTAATCAGTTCGCTTCTTTGATCTTCTACATTCATGTTGAAAAACCAGTTTTTAATCCTCGATTGCACATTGTATAAATTCAAATCATCTTCGCTTTTTATTAGATTTCTATTCAGAATATCTAATCCCTGATTAGCTTTTTGTAATTCATCTTGAACATTGGCTTTTTCGTTTTCAATCAGATTTATATTTTTAGCAATAGCCTTTATGATTTCCACATCGTCTGTTTCATTAAGTACCGATTGTAACTTAACCATGTTTTTTACAGTTTGGGACAATTCATTTTTCAGTGTGATTATTTGTTTTTTGAGTTCCGTTATTTTATGTTTTATTTGTTCGTGGTTATTACGCATTAATTTTTTTTCATTATCAAAAACAAGCGAATAAAAAAAATAAAAATTCTTGAAAATTTCATTCACTTTCTGCGTGTCAAGCGTCTTCGGTTTTTGATTACAGATTTCGCCGTTATAAAATCCAAAATGATAATAAAAATAATAAATCAGGTTCTGTCCTGTGCTATGGCTTTTTTTTATTTGTGTTTTATAATAATACTTTGATCCGCAATAACCGCACTCAATGATCCCTGTTCCTATCTCTGACCTTGCCCTTAAAAGCCGTCTGTCAGTTCTTATTTTTACTGAATGTTCTTGTAATTGTTCTGTTAATTTTACCCAATTTTCTATGCTGATCAACTCCAACGGATAATTTATTGACTTAACCCAATAACGGCGGTCTAGCAAGCATTGAATATTGTCCAGTTCATTTTTACGGAATTTTTTGTAAATATCGTAACCTTCAATGGTCAACTGGTAGCCAGTGTAATAATAACCACGAAGCATGTCCCCGATTAACACCATAAATTTTTTCAGAGCTTTTATTTCCATTTTATAATGGCGCATTATTTCTGCACAAATTTTTCTTATTCCCAAACCGTTCATGTAATTATTAAGGCAAAATTTATAAATATCAATTTCACTTTCTACTGGTGTCCATTTTGTGTAGCCTCTTTCATTTTTTCCGTCTCTTTTGTAACAAAAAAGCGCATGAAAAACACGCCCACCTTCATTTATTCGTTTATTTCGCCCCCGTGTCATTCTGTTAACAATCAAATGTCGTTCATATTCTGAAACGGCGCAAAGGATTTGTCGTGTAAATTTTATCTGGGGATCATTCAAAATAAACTCTTTTTGATTTTCGTAAAGCGTAATATTGTGCTTTTCAAAAATGTTGAATATAAATGCCAAAGCATAATTATTTCTTGATAGCCGTGAATGCTCCCAAACCCAGACTTTCTTGATTTTGCCTTCTTTAATATCGGTTATCAAATCCATAAAAGCAGGTCGGTTATTAAATGGGTCTAAATCATCGTCCGAAATTTTATAGCCTGATTTTCCAGCGTCCTCATAAACAAAATAACGCAAGTTATTGTCATTTGCGAATTTTACACCTGCCATTTTTTGTTGGTCTATCGTGGACAGTTCTACTTCGGCGTTGTGTGCTACGCTTGTTCGACAATAAATTCCCAACATAAGCCTCCCCAATGTTTTACTATAAAAAAGGGCGGTGGCGGTTTTTTATTCCACACGTCCATTCATTCGGTTATTTTGTACTATCGGTTATTAATACGGGCTTTTTGCTTTTCTCAAGGTCATGGGAGAAAAGGGCAGCGAGGAGCAATTACTGGCATTTCTTAATGCCGTTTTAGGGAGGACAGGGGCAAAAAGGCTTGAGACTGTAGAAATCCTTGAGGACAGGGCTCTCACTCCTGAATTTCTAGGCGATAAAGCCAGTGTTTTAGATGTTCGGGCAAAAACAGGGGACGGAACAAGGGTAAATATAGAAGTACAGCTAAGGAACTTTGGCGACATGGATCGTAGGAGCCTTTTTTATTGGAGCAGGGAATATACAAAGCAGATTAAAGCCGGAGACGATTATATTGAACTGCCAAATGTAATAGCCATAAATATAGTAGATTTTGAATGTATCGATTCAAAGAGTTTTCATGCCTGTTTCCATCTCTGGGAAGACAGCGAAAAAGACCAACTGCTTACAGATGCCCTAGAAATCCACTTTATAGATATGGTCAAATTCCGTCGTTTGCATTATAATATAGATGGGGACAATAGTTTTTTTGATGACCCCTTGCGCCGATGGCTGACCTTTTTTGATCTCGATCGCCTGCGAGAGCAGGCATTAAAATAATTTCCTTAAAGAGCCAAGACCGCAGGTCTTGACAAGAACAGCCCGGCAGAACTCATAGAGGAGGTAGTAAAAATGGACACAGCTATCCAAAAAGCCAATGAACGGATTGGTTTTGTAATCCAAGATGAATCCGCCTTGCGAGCCTACGAAATGCGAGAAAAAGCAATCATGGACTGGAGCAGCTCCGTAAATTACCACACTAGGGAAACCAAGAAAGATATAGCTAGACAAATGAAGGCAGATAATATGCCAATAGCTCAAATAACCAAATATTCAGGCTTAACTGAGAAACAGGTTAAGGATTTGTAGTTTTCACTCATCGCAGACGGCTTTTTACAGAAATCAGTATGGGTATGCTGTAAAACACTATGGTAGAGGTTAAAGCCGTCTATATATACATTGACCCTTGTATTTGCCATTCTGCTGCTCCTTATTGTCCGTTGCTGTCAAATATGGCAAACGGCGATGGTGCCAAAAAAAGCCGAACGCACTGTTCGGCAGAGCGTACATCAATAGTGTACGCGGGTAATACTTAATATTACGGAATTTTTATAAAAAAGTCAAGCGGAATTTAATTTTTTATCCCCAAAAAAATAGCCAAAAAAGAGGGCGCGTGGGGGATTTTTGAGGGATTTGGGTTAACAAATTCTTTGCGATGGGTTATATTATAGGTATCCTCGTAAGGGGTCGCCACTAGGGGAGGCGGCGTTGTGGCCTCCTCTGCCACAATCCGGTCTTAAAAGGCCGGGTTTTTTTATAGGCTCATTATTGAGCTCCAATTATTGACCGTAATTCTTCATCATTACACCTTCTAAATAATGATGACCGTAAAATAGTTATCGAACTTATCCAACTTTTATTAAAACACCGCCGGAAAATTGGGTGAATTTTGGGGAAAAACTGCAGGATTTGGACAAGGGGGTGTAGTACCCAATTGTGTCCGCACTGCGGACGCAATTCAACTGGTTGCAGTTTTGGGGGTGATTTTAATTCCCTCGAATTCGGGGGAATTAGAAAATCCGTTGTTTTATGTACCTTTTTATGATATATTCATTTTATGTCCAAAGATCAGACCCTAGAAATATCAACCAACTTTTACAATGACATCAGAAAGATCATTGCAGAATCCAAAAACGCTGCTATCCGCAGTGTGGATTTTCAACGAGTCCTGATGTATTGGCGTTTAGGTGAGCGCATTTTCACAGAGGAACAACAGGGCAAAGAACGAGCCGATTATGGGGCTTTTCTCATTAAAAACCTTGCAGAAACCATCGAACCTGAATTTGGCAGCGGTTTTGGTATCCGCCAGTTAGAGCGTGCCAGACAATTTTACCGCTCTTACCCAATTGCGTCCGCACTGCGGACGCAATTCAACTGGCTACAGTACAGGCTCCTTATTGCCATTGATGATGCCCATAAAAGGGAATATTACGAACTTGAGGCGGTAAATAACTGTTGGACAGGCAGGGAATTGGAACGGCAGATAAATTCATCGCTTTATGAACGCCTCTTGCTTAGCAACGATAAAGAAGCTGTATTGGCAGTCGCCCGGAAGGAGCGAATCCCGGAACACCCTGCGGAAATAATCAAAGATCCTATGATTTTGGAATTTTTAGGATTAAAACGACAGGCGGCATATTACGAAAAGGATTTTGAATCCGCTTTAATCACACACTTACAGGAATTTCTACTAGAAATGGGTAACGGCTTTTCCTTTATCGCAAGGCAAAAAAGACTGCTCATAGAGGACGATGAATTTTTTGCCGATCTGGTTTTCTATAACCGTCTTTTACGCTGTTTTGTAGTAATAGAAATAAAAACCCGCAAAATAACCCATGAAGACATCGGTCAATTACAAATGTATGTAAATTATTTTGACCGCAAAGAAAAACTCCCTGACGAAAACCCAACCGTTGGCATTTTACTCTGCGCCGCCAAAAACGACACATTGGTAAAAATCACTCTGCCGGAAGATAACACCACTATTCTAACCAGTAAGTATTTACTTTATTTGCCCTCTGAAACTGCCTTGCTGGAGGAAATAGAAGATGTGTTGAAGATTGCGGGAACGGAGTGAAATAATTCTTAAATGG
>Ga0099364_10015441_pt1 | contig 10069 bp, 7 predicted proteins | sample TergutTh196P3_FD_73070 | JGI IMG/M metagenome (GOLD analysis project Ga0099364, IMG submission 73070) | Microcerotermes parvus P3 segment gut microbial communities from Pointe-Noire, Republic of the Congo - Th196 P3 | ecosystem: Host-associated > Arthropoda: Insects > Digestive system > Gut ...
CGAAATAGGGCTATTTTTTGCATTCCTGTCGCTCAAAGGCGCATCCTGCGCCTATTCGCGGCGCTCCGCATCCTTGCTCCGCGCTACGGAATGAAAAAACAGCCCCATTCCGGCACGGTCTGACTTGTAACGCCTGCCCTGCCGCCTGTTCTTTTTGTTGCAACTTAATTCACTTACGCCGATGAAGGCACGCATCGAGTCGGCAATACTAAATCGCGATGCCCTCCCATATCAGTCAATCCGCGTTGCTAATATTTCATCAATGCTTATTTCATATTTTCCGAAATCACTCTCATTCTGCTTGATAAACTGGTTATAGTATTTTGCTAACCATATGTATTTTGAAAGCACTCTTTCGAGCATATTAATATCATTTACGCATTTCAGCAACTCGCATGAAACCAACTTTGTATGTATCTTTAGGACATTTTCAGAAATGCGGTAATGTTCAGTAAGTTTATAACGTAGAAAATCAACAAAATAGTATCCATCTTCATCAAGGGTAAATACTGGCGATTTGGGTATAAATTTCTCTAACCCCTTTTCTATGATAACCCTTGGCGTTATTGCGTGCCTACTCTCAAGCTCATATGCTCTTACTAATGCTTCCCCAATAAGAAAATTCATAGTCTTATCAACGTATAAATCGCCATAACAAATAGCGCCTCTCAAAGGAGTCATGAACCCAACACCAGTTGCTGATTCATCCTTAGGTACTCCCGCGTTAAAACAAATCATATCTGCAACAGTTTGCGCCAGCAATTTTATCCTGTCTTCCAACTCATGCTCTGCAGAAATCTCTACACACAAAGCAATGTTATCGGAAAAAGTATATACACTGCATTGTAAAAAGGGATTATTTTTGCTATTAATGGCATTACAAGCCATATCCTTTGCGACTTTAATCATATCACATGACGATTCATGACTTTTTAATCGTTTGGCAGCCCCCAATAAATCTAGAAATGCAATCAGATATTTCCCACACTTTTCTTCCATTTGTATTCAACCTCCTATTAGATTTTCTTAAATATTTGCAAAAATTTTCATTTTTGTACAGAGAGCTAAACATAACAACTAACGACCTGTCCGATTTTATACCAGCTAATGTGTCAACACGCGACGAAGTGAGGGTTGTTAGTGTTTTTAATCTGATTTTTTTTATAGTAATGTGGGTGCTATCAAAAATGCTATAAAAATTATTGTTTATCAAATCTCTGATAGAATTTTCCCATAATCCGTTTTTGCGGTATTTCACTATGCCGCTAACATTTAGGAAGCATAATATGTATTTACGAATTCAAGCTAAGGCCGAAATCGCCGACATATTGATTTATAACATCAACAGAACCATTACGTTTGAGTGTAACCTGATACAATTGGTTTACTGTGTCGTTAATCTTTGGTTGGCGTCGCAACTTTTCCAAAAGTAAAGCATATACATATTCATGTTTTCCAACGGAATAATTATTATTAATCTTCGAGTTCAAGGCTCTGTCGTCATAATCTTTAAGGCTTTCACCCTGATATTCGATGTTACCCTTTAAGGCTGTTAACTTAATTCTATGGTGCTGTTCAATGATTTTCCTTATAACTTGACCTACATCAAAGCAAGCAGAACGTATTGCTTCGCTAAACTCCGCTTTTGTATTTTTATTTTCAAACAAGTCTCTTTCCATTTTTTTAATTTCAGAATTATTCATAGCTTTTACGATACTATCTCCAATACCGTGCAAAATTCCACTGCCTATATTCATTACGCCTGCTGTCACTGACCCTTTTATTGACGCTGCAATCGTGCCGCTAATGGTGGTGCCAATACCACCACCAACCCATTTTCCTCTCGTAGCTTTCACATATGCAGTGTTAAGATTTAACTGTAATGCTCTGTTATCAATATTTTGTAGTCTTTGTTCAAATTGTGGAACACGCGGAAGCAAGCTTAAGTCTGCGCACTCGTCGAGAATTGATTCGTTATCGTATGTGTCTATATTGAATTTCATCAAAACGCGAACACCCCATTGTAACATTAAAGCTATGTGATAAGCATACAATACATAGATCCCATCAATCAATTGATTAAACGATGTGATGTTTTCGGAATATGCACTTGAAAATGAATCGCGTATTTCGTAAGATTTATACCCGAGTCCACTAATCAACTGAAGCCATTTGATAATATTGCTCTCTGCAGTCAATACATACCCATCCATAAAGTGATATGTAACTCCTCTGTCGTTAAGAGGAATAACTATAGCTCCGTCTACGCCATATTTTTCTAATATATTATGTGCAGAAGTATTGCCGGCGCGCTCGGCATTACAGATGAACTTATTTGCAGTCAGATAGTCACGAGAAACGGCAACATTTTCGACTTCTCCCATTAATAAAAACTTGCCAAATGGAAGCATAGCACGCGATTCTCCGTATTCTACTGCTTTTTTATAAGAAGCGTATGCTTTCTTTATATCCTTTTGTAATCCATTTTTTCCTTCGTAGTACGAAAATGCGAGACTGTAATAATACGTACCTTTTATTTCGGTAGGAATCTCCCATCCAGAGCTTTCCAAATCACTATAGAGTCGTATAGATTCGATAATATTAAATTCATTCAATAGGCACTGAATATACATACATTTACTTTGGTTTGCTTTGTCGACAAATGTTGAGGACATAAATATTTTTTTTGCAGAAGCAATGTCGCCACTTCTGTAGTAAGCTATTCCCCGTAAATAGTTCAACATACCAGCTTCATAATTGGTAACCGGTTGCGCTTTATCCAATGCTTGAAGAATCTCTCCATACGCCGCATTTTTAAAATCGTAATCCTTAAAATCATAATAGTCCATTATGCAATTAATGTCTCCGGCTTGAGCTGCTTTCATTTTCCATTCTGCTGCTTGATCTTTGTGGTGTAGTGCATTTTTTGCATATTGCTGCCTCTGATCTTTATCATTAGAATCCCTTGACCACTTTTCACATAATGCGGCTTGACTGACATAGTGACTATGAAGCTCTGCCATAGCCTTTGCCATACCTTGGTTATTGGCAAGGTCAAGCAATTCTTCCCTGTATTTGCGACTGTTAAGGTTTTCATGTTCCATTCCATGAACTAAATATTCAAGGGCTTCTTGCAAGCTTGATTTCTTTAAGGAGTAGTATTTACTTAGTATTTTTTTATCATTTTTTGCGTCACGCAAATAAAAAATAACCGCAATAATAACCGCAAACAATGTGCTTCCGCCAAATACTCCAATAATTACCCACCAAAATGTACTCATTTCTAGTCCTCCACAGTTCATAAAATCAGGTTTCAACCTACACAACATTAATAATCACAAATGCAAGGGGCATGATGCTGTTGAGACTGTTGGTATACTTGGGGATTAACTGCTACAGATTCAACGGGTGTCGGAAGCGTATCTTCCTCTACAACTAACTTCGCACCGCACTTATTGCAAAACAAAGAATCCTCTGTAGCCTTGGTCCCACATTTATGACAGAACATAGATATCTCCCCCTAACAATTACATGAGTATTATGGTAGACTTTATTGCTCATTAATGATTGACTACTGATAATAGAGTTGTTATAATTCTAAACGTGCGCTGCGGTAAGAGCGTTAAGCCCGTCGCAGCGCACATGTATCAAGTGTTTTCTAATAAAGCGGAGCGGTATTGTTCGGATACTATAGCCGCCATGCCAATTGATTTCAAGATGTCAGATGTCCTGAGCAATAAAGTCTAAATTTATACTCATTCTTGCAATTTTTCTACAAAACCCTATCGTCCTGCCCATGCTTGGAACGTCTTGTAGTTAATCCCAAGCCGCCGCCCGGCTTCACGCGCCGAGATTTCCCTGCGCTCCCACGCTTCCAACACCTCGCCAAACAGCGAAGGGCGCTTTATCGGAGGCCTGCCGAATCGGACGCCCCGAGCCTGCGCCGCCTCAATTCCCTCCGCTTGCCGTTGCCGTATCAGTTCCCGTTCCTGCTGCGCGACATAGCTGAGTATCTGCAACAAAAGATCTGCAATAAAGGTTCCTGTCAGATCGCGCTCTTTCTGCCGGGTATCCAGCAGGGGAATGTCCAAAACCACAATAGCGGACTGCTTTTCTTTTGATATAATTCGCCACTGTTCCAGTATCTCCCCATAATCGCGTCCTAGCCTGTCGATGCTCTTGATAACGAGAGTGTCGTCGGGTTTTAGTTTTTTCAGCAACCGCCTGTACGAAGGTCTTTCAAAGTTTTTGCCGGAAAGTTTGTCGAGGAAGATGTTTCCGTCCTGAACCCCGAAATCCCGCATAGCGACGAGCTGCCGATCTTCGTTCTGATCCCGTGAGGAAACCCGAACATAGCCATAGGTTTGAGCCATTGTATCACCGCTCCTTTCAAATTTGCTCATCGCTAATTCTACAGGGCGGCCATAGTATCGGTCGTTGCTCCTTACGCCTTAGATTGTTCCAACCTTGCTCGACTATCAAGCAAGAGAACAGTCCCCTTGCTTCCTATTAAGTTGTAGTGCGCGGTGTCCGGGTTGTTTGGCGAAGCCCCGCGTTATTTACCCCAGCGCCACATCGAGAACCATCATAATGACAAAACCAAAGGCAGCGCTCACCGTGCCGATGTCGCTGTGCACGCCCTCTTGGGACTCCGGAATCAGTTCCTCTATTACAACATAAATCATCGCGCCCGCCGCGAACGCAAGAATGTACGGCAGCGCAGGGACAATCACCGATGTCAGCGCTACTGTGATAAGAGCGGCTATAGGCTCCACGATCCCTGACATTGAGCCGTATAGAAAAGACTTTCGCCGGCTCATGCCCTCTCCCGCGAGCGGCATGGAAACAATCGCGCCCTCCGGGATATTCTGCAGCGCGATACCAATTGAAAGCGCAAAGGCCGCAGCAACGCTTACGCCGGTGTCCCCGGACAGTACCCCGGCAAAAACGACGCCTACGGCCATACCTTCGGGGATGTTATGGAGTGTAACTGCCAGCACCAGCATGGTACTTTTTCCGAGAGACGACTTTTTTCCCTCAGGTCTGCTGCTGCCAATATGCAGATGCGGGATTATATGGTCGAGCATCAGCAAAAAAGCAACTCCCGCCAGAAACCCTACCGCCGCCGGAAACCAGATGGGCAAAGCTCCGCCGCTGTCTTCAGTCATTTCAATGGCAGGGATGATAAGCGACCAGACAGAGGCCGCGATCATCACCCCGGATGCGAAACCGAGGAAGCATTTTTGGATTTTTGGATTAAGCTTCCCACGGAACAAAAACACCGCCGAAGCGCCAAGCGCCGTCCCGAAAAAAGGAATCAGTAAACCAAGTAAAACCTCACTGTGCATATTTCAGCTTATCTCCCTCTTTAGTCATAATTAGTTGATTGTGGAACTCAAAATAGCAGGTTTCGAGCTTCGATTTCTACTGATTTTTCTCCACTTTGCCCCCTTCGCGCACGAAGGGGGTGCCGTCCGCAGACGGCGGGGGTTGTTCTCTGCAATCCGATGCCTAAGGTCAACCCCCGGCCCTGCGGGGCCACCCCCTTCGTGCGCGAAGGGGGCAAGGTCGGCCTGACTTTCATAATTGCCGATTATCAACGTATACCGATGTGAGACGCATTTCCCCATTGGAAACATCATCTATCCACCGCCTCAGGCGCTCTCGAACTGGCTCTTATGCAGCTGCGTATAAAAGCCGTCCTGCGCCATCAGATCCTCATGCGTCCCGCTTTCTATTATATCTCCGTCTTTGAGCACGAGTATCATGTCGGCGTTCCTGATGGTAGACAGCCTGTGGGCTATGACGAACGAAGTCCTGCCCGCCATCAACCTGTCCATCGCCGCTTGAATGAGCGCCTCGGTGCGGGTATCCACCGAGCTCGTCGCCTCGTCAAGAATCAGCATCGGAGCATCATGGACCATCGCCCTTGCAATAGTCACAAGCTGTTTTTGCCCCTCAGACAAACTGGAGCGGCTGTCAAGCACGGTATCATACCCATCGGGCAGCGCGCTGATGAAACTGTGCAGACCCACGGCCTTGCAAACTTCCGCAACTTGCTCATCAGTGACTCCGGTTTTATTATATACGACGTTATCGCGGATCGTACCCTCGAAAAGCCATGTATCCTGAAGCACCATGCAGAACTGCTCATGCACATTGCTTCGCTTGAGCTGACTCGTCTCAATGCCGTCAAGCCGGATTGCGCCGCCCTCAAGCTCATAAAACCGCATAAGCAGGTTCACAAGCGTTGTTTTCCCCGCTCCGGTTGGGCCGACGACCGCGATTTTCTGTCCGGATTTTACATCTGCGGAAAAATCGTGTATGACGGGTTTTGACGGGTCGTAACCGAAACGGATGTTCTCAAACGAAACATTACCGCCTGCATTGCCAATCGACGCGGTTTTTCCGCTTTCGTCGTCGAGCTCCCGCTCGGTCAGCAGTTCAAAAACGCGCTCACTCGATGCGGTGGTACTCTGAAGCCCCGGTACTGTCTCCGCGATATGGGTCAATGCTTGCGTAAACTGATTCGTATATAGCATGAACGCGACGATTACCCCGAATGTTATGCTCTCCTGCGAAGCCATTATAGCCCCCGCGACGCAAATCGCGACGTAAGCTATGCTGCCGGAGAAATTCATAAGCGGGGTAATGAATCCGGAAACAAACTGCGCTTTCCAAGCAGCGCCGTAAAGCTCTTTGTTCATTGCCCTGAATGTTTCCGCAGCGGACTCCTCACCGTTGTATGTCGTTACAATATTGTGCGCGGAGTACACCTCATCAATATGACCGTTGATTGCCCCCAAGCCGCGCTGCTGCGCCTTGAAATACTTCTGCGATTTGGACATCACGATTTTCGAGCTTATAAATCCTATAGAGCTCGCAGCCACGGCAATGAGCGCTAAAAGCCAGTTTGTTATAATCATTATTGTCAAAGAACCGATAAAAAGCGTCACGGAGCTCAGCAGCATACCGATATTCTGGTTAAGCGTCTGACCTATTGTATCGACATCATTTGTCACGCGGCTCATAACATCGCCGATGCTGATGCTGTCGAAGTAACGAAGCGGCAGGCGGTTGAATTTCGCCAGAATGCTCGTGCGCAGATTCATGGAAATCTTAGCCGTTACTGTCGCCATAATATAGCTTTGCAGATAACCCAGAAGCGCCGCCACCGCGTATAAAACACCCAATGTTAAGGCGAGGGTAAAAAGCGTATCCATGTCAATAGGCCCGCTGAGCCCTGCTTGAACAGTGTCAACAATGCGCCGAATGTACCCCGGGCTTATTACTTGCAGCACGTTGCCCGCAACGGCAAAAATCAAAGCCGCTATGATAGGAGGCAAGAACTTGCGGCAATGCGATATAAGTTTCGACCAAGTGGATTTATAATTACCCACATCTTCAACAGGTGCGCCGAAGTGAGAAATTCCCATAGAAACGCCCTCAAGCCGTTTCGCGCTATTCTCATGAGTCTCGTTTTTATTATCAGCCATTAAACTAAGCCTCTCTTACTTCACTCATTACCGGCCCAAGACCTCTAATCCCAAATAAATTGGAAAAGACCATCCACTCGTCATTGCGGGCTGAGCCTGCACTGAACTTGATTCTGTGAGCCGCAATCCCCCGAAATCCGCAGGGGATTGCGGGTCAAGCCCGCAATGACGAAAGTTGTGACTTTTTTTGTTTGAATCTGACTCCTGATCTCTGTCCCCTGTCCCCTGTCTCCTGTCCCCTGATTAAGCCCGCGAAGCTGTCTCAAGCTGCGTTGCGGCGATCTCTTGATACACCGAGCAGTCTCGGAGCAGCTCACCATGCGTCCCTTTTCCGACGATTTCGCCGTCATGCAATACGATAATCTGATCCGCGTCCATAACAGTCCCTATCCGCTGCGCCACTATTAACCGCACCGAGTCGGATGCCGTGTTCTTCAAAGCAATCCGCAGGTCGCGGTCCGTTTTATAATCAAGCGCGGAGAAAGAATCATCGAGAATATATATCTCAGGCTCGCGGCAAACCGCACGGGCAATAGCCAGCCGTTGCTTCTGACCTCCCGAAAAATTAGAGCCGCCTTGCGAGACAGGAGCGGCAAAACCATCATCGAGCGCTGATATGAACTCACCGGCCTGCGCGATATCTGCCGCGCGCTCCACATCTTCATCCGTGTACCCGCCGCTGCCGTTGTCGCCATAGGCTATATTCGAGCGCACCGTACCTTTGAGCAGCACGGATTTTTGCGGCACATATCCGATTTTATTCACGAGGGATTTCTTCTTATAATCGCGGACATTTACTCCGCCAACCAACACCTCGCCCTGCGTAGTGGTGAATAATCTCGGAATCAGATTTACAAGCGTCGTTTTGCCGCTGCCCGTGGAGCCGATGAACGCGACTGTTTCACCCTTACGCGCCTTGAAGCTGATGTTGCTGATGGCATCCTTAACAGCGCCCGGATAGCGGAAGCCGACGTTAATAAACTCTACCGAAACATCCTCCTCTGCTTCGGTAACATCGCCGTCCTTGATAATCGGCTGCGTCCCAAGCACCTCATTTATGCGTTTAGCGGAAACCATCGCACGAGGGAAGCGAGGCACGGTTTTTGTGATAAATTTCATCGCAGTCATCACCAAAGCGACATACGCTGTGAAGACGACTAAATCGGAGAATCTGTCAAGCGCGTCCAAAGCTCCGGCGACGCTTATCAAATATGCCCCGATTATATAAACGGCGATGCTCAGCCCGTTCGATGCTATGGACATCGCAGGGGACATCGCAGCCATCGTCCGGTTCGTGCGCAGATCGATCCGTGTGAAAGCATCGTTTGCAAGTTCTGATTTGGCGGTCTGGAACTCCTCCGCGTTGTATGCGCGGACGACAAAGCGGCCGGTGAGGCTTTCGCGTATCGACAGGTTCATCCGGTCGAGATGCGACTGCATTTTCTTAAACTGCGGTAAAACTAATGCCATAACAATCGCAACGACGATCAGCATAAACCCCGCCGCCGCGATTGTAGCCAGTGTCCAATTCGTCGCGAGTCCGGCGATTCTCCAAATGCCTCCGATCAATAAAATTGGCACTTTAAGAAGCATCTGCATACCCGCCATAAAAAATGTCTGCACTTGCGTGATGTCGTTCGTGGAGCGCGTTATGAGGCTGGAAACGGACAGGCGGCTGACCTCCTCGAGCGAAAAACTCTGCACCCTGTCAAACACCATGCCGCGCAGCCGCATAGACAGCGCCGCCGAAACGCGGGACGCGAAGAAGCAGATCGCAATCACACATGCAAGGCTGCCCAATGTGCATAGGAGCATGAACACGCCGTTTTGCCAAATCTCGCTGATGTCGCTGCCCGGCGTCTGCACCAGCACCGTTATCCGCGACATGAACCCGGGCAGCCGCAAGTCCAGCAAAACCTGCGCCACGGCGAGCAGCGTGACAATCAGCACGCAAAGCCACTCCTTAGGTTTCAGATACCCGAGAATTTTAATCATCTGCATACCCCCCGGTTTTATAACAATTCACTTATATAATCGGCATAATAATCTCATCTCCATAGACTGTTTAATCGTATCACAATCATGTATGAGACGCAACATAATATTAATGGTCTCGAAGCCAAATACTGAGGGTAACCGTTACTGTTCATGCCCCGGAAACAGGCGTATTATGCGCCTTTTGTTCGGTCAGTTCCGGGATAAAACCGGAATTCCCTCACGGCAAGGCGCACAACACGCCTGTTTCCGGCTACCCCGTGAACTGTAACGGGTAACCACCATTCACCCTGTATGAGAATCGGTGAGCTTGCAAAATCTGCATTTCTCGGTGTATACTCGCGCTGTGACGACTGTGAGAGAGGCGATGTCCGCCATCAGAACCTTTCAAATACCGACCTACCGCAAATAACGAGGGCGGCGGTGAAGAATAATACCGTCACGACACTGACATCACTATAGCAAGGAGGTGAAAATGATGACTGTAAACAATATGGCAAGAAACGCAATGATGACCGGAGCAATCAGCGGGACGAACCCTCTGTTCGGCGCACAGAAAACGCCGGCTATGCCTACGT
>Ga0099364_10015442_pt1 | contig 10068 bp, 6 predicted proteins | sample TergutTh196P3_FD_73070 | JGI IMG/M metagenome (GOLD analysis project Ga0099364, IMG submission 73070) | Microcerotermes parvus P3 segment gut microbial communities from Pointe-Noire, Republic of the Congo - Th196 P3 | ecosystem: Host-associated > Arthropoda: Insects > Digestive system > Gut ...
CACGATATCGGAAAAAACTCAATTTTATACCCATGATATATAGTCGCTAATAACATATTACAATTAAACAATAAAGCATCGGGCAATTTCATATAAAAACGGGTTTTTAGCATATCGACCTTGTACAAATTAAGGCCTGAACCCAAATCTTTAATGGAACGCAGTGTAACAATTGAATATATTGTGTTCAAGACAAAGTTGCCGAAAATTAGCAAACCCGAATATCCAATTAATCGAGAATTTTTCATAAACCGAGAGCCAAGACAGCACTCGTATTTATGATGCATATTAAACTTAAATGATGGCAATAAATCGTGAATATCTCCTTGGTCATCGCCGTGTAAGACGATAACATAATCAAACTTGTTTTCGATTGAATAATTGAAGGCGACTTTGTGCGAACCGCCCAAGTTGTAATTTTGCTGATTCCTAAATAAGCGAATATTTAATCTGGGATGTCTTGTACAAAAATCGCGTACAGCCTGTTCTGTGCTGTCCGTACTGCGGTTATTGATAACCACTATTTCAGATATATAGTTTTGAACTTCATCATCAATTTGATTTAGTACGCGCGTTATCTGTTTTTCGCAATTATACGCCGGAATAAAGAGTAAGATTTTCTCCATCGTTATTTCTCCTCAGCCGTTAGCGTTGCTAGCAATTTGCATGTGTATTGGATAACATTTGACAAGCCTTCTACTATATCTACTTGCGGTTGCCAACCATAACACTCTAGTGCTTTCTGGTTATCACAACATGAATATTTATTGACCTCATGTTCAAGTATTTCACTTTTTATTCTATATTTTCCTTTGTATAAATCCGGATATTTCTCCCAGTATTTTTCCGGTGATTCGAAATTAGCAGGAATATCCTTTTCCATTATCTCTTGAGTAATTTTATACATTTCGTTGACTGAAATGCTCCTATTTGAAGATACATTGATTGCATCAAATCCAACAACAGAGCGAACACAAACGGCTAAATCAATCAGATCATCAACATAGATATAGTCGCGTGCTTGCGACCCGTTTGAATAAAATGTAGGCACACGATTGAAAAATAATTCTCTTATCATATATCCAACAAATGGGGGTTGCTTACGAAGACAATCAATATGCGGTCCGTAAACATTGGCAAAACGCAAACACGCAATATTCATTCCGTATGTTATTGCATAAGAACGACAAAATGATTCAGCGGCATATTTTGTATTTGGATATATCAACGTAGGCGGTAAAAAGCTGTCCTCTTTTGTAGGAAATTCTGTTTCGTTTTCATACATAGCATTAGTACTCGCGAAAATAAACGCTTTAACTCCGAATTGCCGTGAAAATTCTAGCATATTTACCGTGCCTAAAACGTTAACATCTATTGCTTCTTGCGGATTTGACTGACAATCTGGCAAGGGTGCAATACCGGCAATGTGATAGACATAATCAATACCATTTTCAATAATTTTGCTAACAAGATTTTTATCACGTATATCCCCTTTGATTACTGATTTCCTAAAATCCACATCCTCAAAAATCAAATTATCTTCTTTACCATAAGAAAAATTGTCAAGTAAAACAATTTTCTCGTTACGTTTATACAATGCATACGCAAGTTGCGAACCTATAAAGCCTGCCGCTCCTGTAATTAACGCTCTCATAAAAATATTCTTTCCGCTAAAATTAGCAATTTGGTTTACTGTTTTTCCACTAATAATCTCATAGCACCAAAATTAATCGCCATTGTTATTGGTGTAATCACAATTTTATAAGTAATTTCAAATTTGCGTATGTACAAGCCTCGGTGATAGGCGCATTCCCGATATCGAAACACTAACACGGAGATTGCGGCTTGGAATTCACGTAGAAATGATACTCAAAAAGGTGTTGACTGGCAGTTTACAACCGATGACGCAAATAACAAATTGAAGCGCCTATATCCCGATATTTTGTAATCTATTAGATGAATCGTGCCACTAGTTGCTCAAGAACGCGAATGATTTGCTTTTCACAATTATATCCAGGTATGAATAAGAGAATGCTGTCATTATGTAAAGATTTTTGATTGACAGAATCCGTTAAATCATTAAATAGCTGCTCCATGCTTTAACACCTTTCGATATTTGGGGGGCATTCACGACTTGACTTCGTGTATTTAGCGACTTCCAAGACGGAAATGACCAGTATAGTTGTGCCTGTCAAGTATATTGGTAAATAATACATAAAATAGACTCCAGGAGCTGAAACAAACAGAACTCCTGCGTACGCTGACAAAGAAAAGCATATCCAGAATAGTTCCTGTTTTCTTCGTATTCCTGCAAAGAATAGACCTCCGACTATTGCTATCAATGACGGGAATCCATTCAAAAGGATTTTTACAACTCGGTTTACCTGCCTATTATCATTTATAGTAGCGTTTAATAGGCTTAAAACTCTTATTCTGAGCTCAGTATTGATTGGTTTTGCTAGACGATTACTGAAAATGAAGTATTCAGCAGCATCATTTTCATTTTCTATCCTTAAAGTTGAAAACCCTGCTTTGGAGGAATAATCAGCACTTGTACCCATAATTATTGAGGTATTATTCAGTTTGACTTTTATAAACTCTATTGGATTGTTGATGACGATTTTAATGAATGAGTGTACAAAACCACTATAGTTTTCATCTGTTGCTCTACCTATTATTTCCCACTGGTTTTCCCAAAAAACAGGAAGCTCCTCCCATATCGCCTTATCTCTCACCATATTGTGGTCAATAATTGCATCAATTCCGTCGGTAGCTTCTTCCAAACTATTTGCATCCAAGTCTCTGTTTAGCATATGACCTAATGAGTACAGCATTGGCACTAAAGAATATGCGTTTTTCTCATTACTGGTTTGCATTTGTTGGGGTGCAAGCAAAATTAAGGAAAATGCCAAGCTTGATAAAACAAAAGTTAAATACTTTTTTCTGCCAACTCGCTTGGCAAATGATACATATACAATAATCGGAACTGTAAAAATAAAAACTATACCCTCACTTCTAAGTGTTACAACAACAGCGACAAGAGCAGATACAATGATTAATTGAAAATACCCGAAATTCTTTTCTTTGTTAACCCATAAGTAAAACAATAAAAAAAGCAGAATGTAACTGTATAGTACCACTCTTATCGTATAGAAGAGAAAAAACAAGTTAGGTAATAAGACAAATGGGATAATGATCAACCATCTGAGTTTTATTTTGTAAGTAATTAACACCTTTGATATGACATATGCGGTGAAACTGGAAATGAGTAAATTTTGTAGTACAACAATCATTATCGGCGTAGGTAGTATCATTAATGATATTATGTAGAACACAGAAGATAAGTAATTCTGCCAAAACACAAGCCTTAGTCCCTTAGCGTATTCCAGTAAGAAAAATTCATCCCATAACCAAACCCCAGGAGTTACTAATGCGAATAAAACAAGAAACATCGAAAAACAAACTATTAAGCTTTTGATAAAAAGGCTAAACCAACAGTCGCCTTTTGCTATTCTTCTAAAAACATCAACAACTAATTGCCCTACAATTATTAATACAGCTAGCGTTAATAGGCGACAGATGAGATAAACATATAGTTCAGCACTACTATTGATTGGAAGGAACTGATTGTCCCACTTAAATGAAACGATATAGAACAATATAGAAAGCATGAAAGCAGCTATCCTTAATTGCCGCCTTTTGCTCGTGATAAGCTGGTGAGCCCACGAGTTAAACCCAGTAAATGCAAAATAACCTATGAAAACGGATATGCACATTAACCCCGTGAGTAAATATATTGCACTACTAAAAGCATCTCGATTCTTTACAGAAATAAAAAGCAATAGCAATGAATAGATAAGGATAATTGATAGCGAAATTACTATATTTTTAAGATGTATGCACTTCGTTATTAATGGATACAATATGAAGATTAACGCAAAAAGCAAAATAATCGAAACTCCATATACTAATGCAAACTTCGCTACATTGATTTTAATTATATTCGGAATAGATACTTCTTTTTCATTTACTCCTGTGCTATAAAGGTCTTCCGAATGCACCTGATCGCGAGATATTATGTCAACCATACCACACCAAGAATGGCTAAAGAAGCTGATTGTAAAGTTATTATATCTCTTTACAAAAACTGTTAATGAGATATCATTATCTGTACAGAAAAGCTTTCCATCATTGAGAACCCATACGTCATTTGCGATTAGATTTAAGTCCAACTCTTTACTGTCGACCAGAATTCTACTGATCCAAACCTCATATGCATTTGACGCTTCATTCTTTAGATTCTTTGGTAAAATAATAATTTCGTTTCTATCCAAACAGAATTTGAAAACTGGCAGAATAAATACACCTGATATTAGTACTGCTAGCATGAGCGATACCAAAATTCGTCTCACAAAGTGTTTTTTACAGATGCGCTTTATCATATAAATATCCTGTATGAAATGTTTCGTTGAAGATGATAATTTATCCTGCTTCATATAGTTGACCGCACTTCAGTCCTCTTTTCATGCATTTGAAGCTTTACAATCCTTCTTTACGGTTCTTCGCTGTAAAGCTCTCCCGTGTTTTACCGAGAAAATCCACTCGTAAAATCCCGCTGTATTTTGAACATATTGCTTGCAAATAATAAAAAACATCCTTTTTCTTTCCATGGAGAGAAATCTTCGCCCAGTTATCCGCTCCAGTGAGGCACAGCAGTTGTCGTGGTGCATTGATATCGTCGCTTAGCGAGTATACGCCTTCTATTAACGTAAAATCATCCCAAACAGGCTGAGTGTCACACCATACGTTTAGTAGTATTGCCTCATATGCGTAAGCTTTTTCATTTTTCCCTATTATTGCTTGAATAATTTTGGAACGCTCGTCTAGGATAATGCCATATGGGATAAGGTCGCCATCGCTATCTACGTGGGGGGACATAATGTGCCAATTCGGAGCATTCCTTACGGCGCAACATACCGTTACTCCGTGGCTCTGAAATGTAAGACCACCCTCAATATACTGACAACTCTTATAAACCATATAACCTCTCTATTGATTATCACGCATAGCTAATCAGTTGTTAGTCCCTAAGCACATATCAAAAAATTCCTTGAAGCTCTGGACTCGAACCGCCCAGTCCCATCCTTTTATTGATGACTGATTCTCTCTCGAAAGCTGTTCCAGCATATCTGGGGTGTCAATTATTCGCTTTATTTTTGCTTCCAAATCTGAAACATTTCGTTCAAATATGTATGCTTTTTGTAAATCACCGAACGCATCGGGAACAATTCCCACGTCTGTTGAAATAACCGGGACGCCGCAAGCCATCGCTTCCAATACGGTATTTGGAGTGCCTTCGATTTCGGATGCGCAGACATAGATATCAATGCTGTTATAAAACTCAGGCATTTTGTCATGCGGTATTGTGCCATTTTTTCGGTCAAGGATTTCAAGGTCAATTCTATAGCCTTCTCGTTTCAGGTTTTCAACCGCAGGCTTTATTACCGTGCGTATTCCTTTCAGGTCATCATATCCCAACCAATCACTGTTGCCCGTCCACCCTAATTTCAACGGACGTTTGGAGACAGCTTCGGCCAGACGTTCGATGTTTTCAGGTTTAAAACGGGACAAATCCACTCCGTCAGGGATTACTTTCTCAGGCGCTTTATCTATTTTTCCATCTGTATGCAATGCTTTGTAAATGCAATCAAGTTTATTCGATGCTGTATAGTAATGATCGCAGTATTTGGCAAAACGTGTTGTATGAACCTTGAAGTCCTCACCATTTAAGTACAAATGATCATATACTGCTGTTGAGAATTTAAGAGGTTGAAGAAACTCTTTTACGAATTGTGCGACATCTCCCCCGAATTCCTTAATGTAGTTCAATTCCCAGTCCGAATGTATATTATTCAAGCTTGGACGCCAGAACACATGCACGAGGTCGCTTCCTTTCGCTGCGTAGAGAACCCTTGCCAGATGTGAGTATTCCGGGTCTGATGTGTATATTCTAATGAAATTATAGTGCGGCGAAAGGTGCTTTATTATCTGTCTTGAAATATTGTCATATGCCCAATTTCGCGAATCCATAACAAGCGCGATTTTTGGCAGCCATGAGCGTTCTTCCTTAAATTTTGTGGGATTGCTCCCCTCTTCTAACAAACCCAAATCCTTTTCCCTTTGCTCAACCCAAGTCTCCACCTGCTCATTCCATATGTTGATATTGTTTTTTTGCTTGAAATAGTCACCTGCCACCTTGAGCCTCTCTCTGCTGTGACGAATGCGTTCGGCGTCTTTGTCCGTGTCGTTGTCAGGCTGGCGGTGATTATGTACCAGACATACCCTGCCGCAATTAACCACTTTATAACCCTTGCGGAATAGCGTCATCGAAAAATCCGTATCCTCAAACCCAACGAACATGCCCTCGTCGTAACCGCCACAGCTCAGAAAAGTATCCTTTCGGTATAACGAACCTGCTCCAAACAGAAAAGTTCCGATAGAAGGAGTGAATGTCGTACCGCGCCCTCCTTCGGCGGGTTTGAACATTGAACCCTGCCATGCAAGTATTTCTCCATCTTGCTCATCAAAACCCAATGTTCCGCCATCTGCTTCGATGCTCTTTCCGTCAGCTTTTAAAAACGGCATATTTATAAAGTGACATCCAAATTGTTCAATGGTTTTTTCAATTTCCGCTAACGGGTTGCAAATAAAATACATGTCATTGTCAACGCTCATGATCCACAGCGTTTTTACATGCTGTACCCCGCGATTTCGCCCACCCGCGACGCCGTAGTTTTGGTCTAATTCAATCAGCCTTGCCCGGTATGGCATATTGCCTATAAGCTCTTTTAGTATATTCTTTTCCGATTCAACCGACCTGTTATCTACTATCAGAACGTCACCTTCGAAGTTAGGAATATGATCGTTTATTGAGCAGAGTAAATCGCTCGTTGAAGAAGAACGATTCTGCGAGAGAAGCATAATCGTCAGATTGCTGCCGTTGCGACCAATGTTATACGGTTCGCCGTATTGTCGCAAAATATGTTTATGAGTGGGACTATAGCCATATATAATCGGCTCAACCCCCCATCCCAATTCATGATTTACATACTTCATTCCAGGTTCACACTTTCTTGATCATACTCCTAATGCCACATGGTAGCATTGAATAGAACTTCCAGATGCGGTGCTTGGCTTTTTCGCTGCGTATTGCCATAAATCGATTTTTAATTGAGAGGCTTAGTTTTTTTTTAGTCTTTCTGCTCTTGCCTTTGATAAGGTTTTGCTTCAAAAATTCCAATTCATTGGAAAGCGCAGTGTGTGCAGTTTCTATATCACTAAGCCTTTCAGTCAAACTTCCGTTTTCAAGTGTTGCCTTTTGCAATTGTTCGGTTATTTCTATATTGCGTTGTTTATGGAATTCCAATTCATTTGATAGCGCCATGTATGCAGTTTCTCTGTCTTCAAACCTCATCTTATGGTCAGCCGCTTCTATCTGCTGAGTTCTGATTATCTCACCCAAAACTCCCTGTTGTTCAAATGATTCCCATAGTTTCTTTTCAAAAAATACGGAATCCAGCAGTGGTTGCCCGGCAGTTTTTAAGTCTGTTACATAACTGACTGTGCTGTCATAGAGTCTTCTCACCTCTTTGCTAAAATCCCACAAAAGCACCCAGTAGCAAGCATTTTCTTCTTCAATGGGAGTATTAGGGGAGATTTGTATACTTTGTATACTTTGTATACTTTGCACCATGTCAAGTTGAGTTTTAACAGCTTTTCTTTTCGCTTGATTCTCACAGTTCATGTACCCAACAACTGCTCCGGATATGCACTGTGAGGATACATTTCCTAAGACATCTTGGGTTAACTCCTTGAATTCTTCAAATGTAAACTTGCGCTTGTGGAACGGGTTGCTGACTGCAGAAGAAGGATAGTAGTAATGGTCATTTGGGCAGGAAATTATAAGTAGCCCATCATCCTTGACGACACGTTTGATTTCATGCAGATATTTTGTGGGATCATCTACATGTTCTATAGTTTCAAATGAAACAACAATATCAAAAGACTCGGATTCTATAAAAACTAGATCTTCAGCGTTACTCGAATAGAACTCCAAATCATCAGCATTAAACAAAGATTTTGCTAACTCTATCGAACCACTATCAATGTCAACACCAACGACTGATTTTGCGCCCCATTGTTTCAGAAGATATGAGCCATATCCCTCCCCACAGGCAACATCCAGCACACTTTTTCCGGCAACAAAATCTTTAGCGAGTAAATACCGGGCAATATGTATACTCGCTTCCATTGCACTATATTCTGTTTGCATACTGAGCCGTTCAATCACGACGTTTTCCCCTTTCCCTAATTCTCTGTGCAACTCCGACAACCTGAGCCCCGAGCGGGTTATGCGTTGCCATACGTGCCAGTCTTCGGAGTGGTTCTTCACACGCTGTCGAGACTCCAATTTCAAATGCGGTTACTCTTGTGTCAACCCTTTTCGCCGCTTCAGCTATCAGCTTACGGCTACGTTTTTTAGTCTTAGGGTCAGCTTCGATCATTGCTCGGACGCCGCTTGACAGATCTCTTCGATACCAGAACCCAAAGCGGTTTACTTTCAACGGACGGCACGACAGCGACAATAGTTTCAGCCACATATGCCAGTCTTCGTTGAAGTGCTTCTCTCCCTCGTAGTACAGCCCCGCGTTAAACAACGGGTGCTTGCGTATTAGCGCGGTCTTGTTTAGTGAGTTGACAACTTTTTGCTGCTTGGCGTCAAACGGACGGTCGCTCAAGCGTTCTTCATCTTGAAAACATACTGTATTTGTATAAGCCCACACGCAGTCGGTGTATTGATTCAGACCTTCGTAAAGTGTTTCAATATACCAAGGTTCAATTAAATCATCTGCGTCAAGCGGCAAAATATAGTCCGTCGTTGCGTGCCTGATTCCATAATTCTGAGCGCTTGATATGCCCCCATTTTCCTTGTGCAGTACGGATATACGCTTGTCAGTCGCCTTAAATTCTTCCAACAAGTCAACTGATATTCTGTCTGTACTTCCGTCGTCAACAATTATCCATTCGTATTGCGTAAAGATTTGATTCATCACACAATTATACGTTTGCTTGAAATGCTTTGCGGCGTTGTAGAATGGCGTTATCACACTTACCAAAGGCTGCGCGGAAGGGTCATATTCCGGCTTGCTCAATGCACGACCGGGTTGATTTGAGTAATCAAACAAAGAGTTTATATCGGTTTTTCTCTTTGCACGTCTCTTTGCGTGCAGACCGAAAGTGTCCAAACTTACCTCACAACCTTACTATATAACGCCTCAATGCCTTTCTCTGGCAGCATCCTGACAGGGAGTCGCATAGCCGCATTGTAGATAAGACCTAAGCCACCAATAAATCCAAGTTCTTTCAACTGCTTTTGCATACGCCATTCCGACTTTATATACGCGAGCCCCCGCCTGCGCTTGTACATCCCGTCTCCAATGCGGGCATGAACCAATATGTCTGGATGATTAGCGCATTTCACACCGTTTGTTATCATACGCGCCCACAAATCATAATCTTCAAACCACGGGAAGTATCTGTAGTTCCCGGCTTTTATAACCGTTTCCCGCTTGAACATGACAGCCATGTGATTAAAAGGATTACGTTTTCTCGCAAACTTTATGATGTCTTTGTGACTTGTTGGAACCGTTCTTGTTGTCACAGTATTATCCGGATCATCGGTAAACTCCGCAATCTGCCCACCTACCAATCCCAGTTCAGAATTGGAGTTTGTCATGTTTATCTGTTTTTCAAACCTGTCGGGCAGGCATATATCGTCGCTGTCCATTATGGCGATCCACTCATATTTTGCCGCCTTTACGCCCTCTGCGCGTGCGGGTCCTAACGTCACGTTTTCAGGTAATGCTATGATATTGAGTTCATTTGGAAAACGCAGGGCATCTAAAACCGCGTCCAACGCTTCGGTTAACGGGCCGTCCTTGACTATGATCAGTTCGTCCGGCATGACCGTCTGTGAAAGAATGCTGTCTAAACATTGTGTAAGAGCTT
>Ga0099364_10015443_pt1 | contig 10068 bp, 8 predicted proteins | sample TergutTh196P3_FD_73070 | JGI IMG/M metagenome (GOLD analysis project Ga0099364, IMG submission 73070) | Microcerotermes parvus P3 segment gut microbial communities from Pointe-Noire, Republic of the Congo - Th196 P3 | ecosystem: Host-associated > Arthropoda: Insects > Digestive system > Gut ...
AGGCCGGATTTGACAAGTGCCTGAACGAATCGGGCGTTGTTGACTGGTGTCAACTGATCAAGTGGGAGATCACCGACATGCTTGATGTAAAGTTCGACGGATTGGAGATAGGCGTCAATGGTACGAAGCTTAAGTTGGCCGTAGAAGAACGTTGGCGCATACGACATGCGCATAAAGTTGGAGAGGGAAATCATGGGGTAAGATTCTGGTAGAGGGTTAAAGGTTTACTGAAGCCGGAATGCTACCAGAATGTAGTTTGGGAATCAAGAGCGGATGAAAAAATTTTCAAAAAAAAGGGAGCTGACCGAGATCAACCCCCTAAGCGGGTTCCTAAAACCAACCCTTCCAACGCGAAAGAATTTCCCGCAGAGGTGATTGACGGGGCTTGAACCCGCGACCTTCGGAGCCACAATCCGATGCTCTACCAATTGAGCTACAACCACCGTAAAAACTTGCGGAAAGCGAAATCACCCACAGCAGGGCACCATTGTATTTGAATATTCACCTGCGTCAATACAGGGACATTGTTTTCTTCCAATCTTCCCAGCTAAAACAGAGGCACAATGGCATGGCACGAAAGTTTAGCTTTTCAAGGCGGCTTCGACATTCTCCAATAGTTCCGTGATATGCTCACGTTCTTCAAATCCCACGACCATTGTGTCAATGCAATCGAGATTCGTAACAAAATTGACCGATTTTTTCCGAAGTTCCGTGTCGTTGGCAAACTTCCCTTCACCGATCACCTTCATCGCGATGGTTCCGATTCCGGCGTCGTGGATTTTTTGCGTCAACGAAACCACTTCCCCGACGGTTCCTTCCATGCTTACCCCCTCAGAGTTGATTCGGACATGCACAACATCGGTCCACGCCGTTTCGGCAGCGAGTTTTAAGGCGGAATTCGCATGGCAACTGACTCCATGTGCCCGGACAAGTCCCTGCTGCTTGAGTTTTTCCAGAATTTCCATTTGGCCAGCATGTTCGGAGGTCCATTGATCGTTCATCATGCAGTGGAGTTGTACAATATCGAGATAGTCGGTCCGACATTCCTGGAGAAACCGTTTGACAACAATGTCAGCGGGTGGACGTTCAGTTTCGGGCAAGCCGCTTCGGTGTCCCCAGATTTTGGAGATCAGAACATAAGAATCGCGGGGTTTCCCTTGAAGTGCTTCGGCGACAAGCGGATTGGTTCCGTAAAGATCGGCCATATCGAACAGGCGAATTCCGCAGTCATAGGCAAATCGAAGCAAGTCAAGAGATTTATTTTTATCCATGCGAGTCAGATCACTGGCGCGCTGTCCCCCCCTCATTCCGCAACCGACTCCGAGCCGGGAGCACCAGACCGCTGGCGTGAGAGGAACCAGCGCGACCGGGTCGGTCGATTTCGGTTTGACCGGTTTGGTTTTTTGAGCCTCTCCCGCATGAATCGGGAGTTGACCGGCAAGCAAAGCACCGGTTCCCAACGCGGTTGTTCCTAAAAATTGTCGTCTTTTCAAGTCCATGAGATCGGTTTGTAAAAGGTTAAGAGTTTTGGGACAATAGAAATATCAACTCACCAACGCTGGTGATTATAACCGTTTTGTCGTGGGATTCCATCCCCGGAGGGGCGAGGGCGGGGTTGCCGGACCATTGCAAATCATTCTCTTCAGAAGTTGTTCGGCCATTTGGTTTTTTGGACCACTGATGGAGCAGATGAGTTTTTCGGACCGGTCGTAAACATCGAACCGGGTTTCCTCGGAATCAATCGCGTCGGGAGAATTGACGACGACGAAATCGGCGTTTTTTCGGTGCATTTTCTGAATCGCCCGATTTTTTGCATCATGCGTTTCCAGGGCAAACGCGACGAGAACCTGCTCCGGTTGCTTGATTTGTCCCAGTGCGGCGAGAATATCCTGGGTTTCCACAAGTTCAAGGTGTCCGGAAAAATCAGATTTTGACAGTTTTTTTCCGGAAATTTTTTTCGGCCTGTAATCGCAAGGGGCCGCCGCTCCGATCATCATGTCGCAATTGGGGAAAAGGCGCAATGCCTCATCATACATTTCTTCCGTGGAAACGACGGAATGAAGTTCAATTCTTTCGGGATATTCAATGGCAACCGGTCCGCTAATGAGAATGACCTCCCAGCCGAGATTCAGAGCTGCGTTGGCCAGGGCACAACCCATCCTGCCGCTCGAGGCGTTCGATAAAAAACGGACTGGGTCCAAATATTCCCGCGTCGGACCGGAAGTTATCAATAAACGTTTGGGGCTCAAAAATTGCTCTTGATTGAAAATTGGTTTTTTTGTTAAAATGCACCTTCCTACCCGAATTAATCGCTCATCGATATTATAACCGACGCAGGATGCAAAGGAGGGGCAAGGATGCCCGATTTTTCCCGAAAACCGATATTTTTGCTCTTTTCCCGAATCCCGTTTGTTGCAAGCGGCCTTTGGTGCTGTTTGTTTTTGTTGGTTTTTCTACCGGCGGCGAACGGTGCCGTTCATACTGCGGATATTCCGATTGTCACGATTCCGCAAAATTCCGGCGAGTTGCATAGTCTCGTCAATGCGCTCAATGCAACATCTGCCCCTAAGAAAACGCCGTTTCGAGACATGCTTGCCGCCGTCGCAGAAAGTGAATACGGTCAAATCCAGCCTGCGACCGGCAATTCTCCACAAAATTCCAATTTGGCAAGGCTCAAAACGGAAACCGTCAACCCGTCCGGGGTTTCATTTCGGGACCAACCGGCACAAATTGCGTCACAACCGCTTGGTTCCGCTCCATTTCAGGGGACAGTGCAATCGACACGCCCGATTCTTCCGAATACAACTCAAAAACCGAAACCGCTTCCGAGCCGAATTGAACCTGTGAGATATGGTCGGGAGTTCACCGGATTGGATTTTTCAGAGGATGAAACGTTTGAGGAATTGCATTTTGCCTCAGCCGCCGAGACGCATCCTTTGGAAAATACCGAAGAAAACGAGCGGCTCTTGCCAAGTGACCTTTTTTCCGGGATCATGGGTCTGGAAGAAGCGATGGAAGAAATGGAAGAACCGACAGGTTTTTCGCGGCGTGATCTGTTTCTGGAGACGCAACCGGAAGGGGAAGATGAGATTGCCGGCGATTCGGACCTGCTCAATCGGGCAATCCCGGAACGAAAAGAAAAAAGTGAGGGGAAATTAACATTTTCGCCCGTCGGTGCCCAATTGATACCGGTGTTGTCCGTGCTTGGAAGCCTCTGCCTGGTTCTCGGTGCATTCTTCCTGTTTGTGCTGTTTCTGAAAAAAGTCGGACCAAAAAATGGCGGAAATCTCCCCAGGGAAGCCCTTGAAAATGTCGGACGGTATCCGCTGAACCAGAAATTGCAATTAAACCTGCTCCGGCTTGGGAACCGATTGATTCTCGTTGCCGTAACCCCGGACGGCGGGATCGAAACGGTTTCCGAAATCGAAAGTCCGGACGAAGTCGCCCAAATTCTTGCCCAGTGCCGTAAACTTGACCCGAACGGTTCACAGGCCCAATTCAAGTCGGTGCTCGATGAGTTTGCTCAGGAAAAATCGTCCAGCGGATTTTTTGGCCCCAATGATCCGAAGCGGAAATCCAATACCACCCCAACGCTTTCCAGCTTACTGGCGGGCGGACTTCAGGAAGCCAATCTGCGTAAAGGAGGGGGTTATGGGTAAAAAAGGAAAAGAGGGAAAGGGGGAAAAAGGGAAAAGGGAGATTTTTTTGCCTTTATTCCTGTTTCTCATTTTTTGTTTCATCGGTTCCGAACTTTTCGCCCAAACGCCGACTTACACGCGGCGGACGCATCCGGGTTCGACGCAACCGGAACACATGTATGGATACCGTCCTTACGGTGATGACCGGACCGGGATGTTGGTCGGCGGATTGCGGCAGAATGCGAGTCCGCTCCCGAATTTGCATAATCAGTACGACGAGACCAAAGAAGGGGAACCGATCCCGCCGCATTCGTTAGAACTCCCTGCGGTTCTCCAGGGACCGGATTTCTGGACATCCCCCGAAGGGATGGTGTCAACGCTGCAAATTATGCTCGTGTTGACCGTACTGACGCTTGCCCCGGCGATTATCCTTATGACAACGTCGTTTGTACGGTTGATCGTCGTTCTTTCGATTCTCCGTCAGGCACTCGGCACCGGGCAGTTGCCGCCGAGTCAGGTCATTACGGCATTGTCGCTTTTTATTACATTATTGCTTATGGCACCGGCCTGGCAAAAGGTCTATCGTGAGGCCGTTTTACCGTACACGGAACGCCGCATCAGTTTGGATGAGGCGTTCACCAAGGCGGAGCGGCCGATTCGCGAGTTTATGTGCCGCCAGATTGAAAAAACCGGTAATTTCGAAGATGTATGGCTGTTTATGCGGTACGTGAAAGACGTTCCGGCACCGAAAGAGTGGAAGGATGTTCCTTGGAGAGCGTTACTCCCGGCGTTTATGCTCAGCGAACTCAAAACGGCGTTTTTGATCGGGTTTATGATTTTTCTCCCATTCCTGATTCTCGACATGATTATCGCAAGCGTTATGGTGTCGATGGGTATGATGATGCTCCCGCCGGTGATGATTTCGCTCCCCTTCAAACTCATGCTCTTCGTCCTTATGGACGGCTGGAACCTCGTGGTCATGGCGTTGATGGAGAGCTTCGCTCTCTAAAATTATGAATTACGAATTATGAATTATGAATGAGCTTGGAAAATCATGAGAGGTGAAAGGCATGGGAAATGTTGTTCTTGAAAAAAGTTTTGCGTTTGCGGTACGGATTGTAAAGGCAAGCCGACATTTGCGAGAAAGCAAAAATGAATTTGTATTATCCAAGCAACTTCTACGGAGCGGGACATCTATTGGAGCCAATACAGAAGAAGCAATGGGCGGTCAATCCGATGCGGATTTTATTTCGAAACTCTCTATCGCACAAAAAGAAGCTCGTGAAACGCATTATTGGATTCGGTTACTCATGGAAACAGGCTATTTTACGGAACAAGAATCTCAAAGTCTACTGAACGACCTTGATGAAATTTTAAAAATCCTCTCCAGTATCATTTTAACAAAAAAATCCAATTTAGAAAAAAATTCATAATTCATAATTCATAATTCATAATGGACGCACAATTGGCAATTGACCTTGTTCGAAGCTGGATTTGGCTGGCTTTGATGACCGCACTTCCCGTGCTCATGTCGGGAGTCGTGATCGGCCTTTTACTCGGTCTTTTCCAGGCTCTGACGCAAATCCAGGAGCAAACCATCGCCATCGTACTGAAAATCGTCGTCATGGTTCTCGTCGGCGCACTGCTAATGCCCTGGATCACCATCCATTTTGTCGAATACACCACCGACCTGTACCAAAATATCCCGGAATACATCACTCCTCATTAATGATGAATTAAGAATTAGGAATTAGGAATTGTGTGTGATCAATGAACGTAATTCATAATTCGTAATTCGTAATTCGTAATTCGTAATTCGTAATTCGTAATTCGTAATTCGAATGAACTGGCTCTATTTCATTGACACTTCCCGCGTTTTGGTGTTTGCTCTGGTTCTAACCAGGGTGAGCGGGATCGTCATTAGCGCGCCGGTGTTCGGCGGCGGCAATATCCCGCTTCAGATTCGAGCCTTGTTTTCCTTTGCGCTGGCTATCCTCATTATGCCGTCGCAATGGATGCTTTACATGGAAGAACCAACCGCACTCGTCGGGTTCGTGGTTCTCATTGCAGCGGAACTACTCATCGGCTTGACCATCGGGCTTGGTGTCAACATGTTTTTTACCGCAATGTACATGGCAGGCGACATGGTCGGGCGGCTCGGCGGTCTCACGGCGGCACACCTGTTCGACCCGGTGTCCGGCGAAGAAAGCCCGGTGCTCGGACGGTTTTTGCAATTGCTCGCCATTACGGTGTTCGCCTGTATCGGCGGGTTGCGGGTGCTCATGGCCGCATTGCTGGACACCTTCGAAACGCTTCCGGTCGGCAGTGGTTTGGTTCGTGTTTCGGTCGCCGAATCGATGATAACCATCGTGAGCGTGACATTCAGCCTCGGCTTTCGCGTGGCCGCTCCGGCGACCCTCGCCATTCTGATCTCCATGATCGTCATAGGTGTCCTTGGCCGGACACTGCCTCAATTGAATCTCATGGCCGTCGGGTTTGGTATCAACACAGTCATCATGTTCACCATTTTGTTCCTGACGGTCGGCACCGCGATGTGGTGCTGTCAGGAACGGTTTCTGTTTGCCCTTGACGCCATCTTTGCCGGTTTCGGTGCGGAAATCCAGCCGGAATGGATGGATTAGCGGATTGCGTCCCGCAATTTCATAAACCTTGCCGTCCAGGGTTCGCCGCCGAAATTCGGGTGGAGTTGCTGCAAGCGGGTCAGATCAGTTTTCGCCCCTTCAATCTGGTTATGAGCCTCAACACCGCTTAATTCGCGGGCGAAAAGAACCCGGCAAACCGTTCTATTGAAATGTGCTTCGAAAAATTCCGACCGGTCTCTCGTGAAATTCACCGAAGTCTTTCGGATGATACCATTCCACCCCCAGATTTCGTATTGCCCGTCCGGTTTTTTCACATCGCCGACAATCGCTTTGAAGTAAAGTGTCTTGTCCGATTGCCCCCACATTTGAAGCGTTTTCGCTGCCTCAATCTGTACATTCGTCCGGTTTTCTGACTCGCGGATCAATTCCGCGAGAATCTCGTAGGCGTCGCCGTATTTCCCTTGTCCCCGCCGCGCAAGCGCAAGCTTGAAGCGGAGTGAGGCGTCCGTCTGTCCCGATATTTCTGCGGCACTTTCGTACAAAAACTCCGCTTTTTCGAAAGAAGAGACCGCCTGCGGCGACGGCTCGGGCGGTTCAATAAATGACTCAACCGAATGAAAATCACCCAATCGATAATACGCATCCGCAAGCCAAAGGAGCGTTGCCGCGTCCCAATCGGTTTTCCGGGAATCGATCCGTTCCCAAAACCGTTCCAGAAACGATCCAAAAGCAGATGTCAGAAATTCGGTTTCTTCCGCCTGGTTGGATTGCCGTAACGATTGAAGCCGGGCATCCAGGAGTTTGCCCAGCGCAACAGAAATCTCAGGCGGCTCTTCGGTGAAGATGATGTCAAGAGACTCCATCAGAATTTTCACCTGACCGTATTGCTTGGCGTCAAGAGCGGTTCGAAACGCAACCGTGAGAATTTGCGATTTGAACACCTCGTTCCAATCGGGCAGACCGAAAATCGGGGAGGTTCCGGTTTGTTGCCGTTCCCGGTCGAGCAGCATCATCGGACCGAAATCGGGATCGTTTAAAATCTGCAACGCCGCTTGTGGGTTGTTGCGCAAAAGTTCGATCTGGGCAAGTACCACGCAGGCCGAAACGGACGCAAAATCGACTGCCGCGCCGGATTGCGCCGCTTTTCGTTTGGCCGCGAGTCCCTTTTCCAAATAAAGCCGCGATTCGTCGATTAGCGATTCGTCCGCCGCAGGAAGGCTTTTCACGTACAATGCCCAAATCGCGCAACCGAATTTCAATTCTGCCATCGCCCGGCGGTCCGAATCTTCCGGGATGGTTTCGAGGAATTGTTTCGCCCGCTCCGGACTTCCGAGATCGAGTTCCGTTTCGATTCGGAGTGAAACCGCCTCTTGTCCGGCGGGAAACGCCCCCCACCGGGCAACGATGGTGTCATAAGTTTTTTCGAACCGCCGCAGCATTGCCGGATTCGGTGCCGTTTGCGTCTTTTTTTCGTGCGGGAATTCATCAAGAAGCAGACGACGGGTTGCCTTGATCGAAAGGTCGGCACCTTGCGGACCGTAAGAGGTTGACGCATAATGTTTCATCAGGTAATCGCCGATCACGATCACCTCTTCCCACCGGGCAAGCGACCAATAAATGGTTGCCAATTTCATCCGCATCGCGTTAATCTCATCGGCATCGTCGAATCCCATGGCCAAATGGAGTGCCCGGATCGTTTCCCCGGCCAATTGGTTTTTGTACATTTCCCGTTGTGTTTTTTCCAGAGGATCGGCCGTCTCGTTCAACATCCGTTCGGCAGCCAGGAATTCCTGAAATTTCCGCTCCGCCTGAAGTTTGGCGTCGGTAAACGTTTCAGGAATTTCCGTCGTTACGGAAATCGCAGCAGTCCCGCCGAGCGGGGTAAGAAGTTTCAAGGCTTCCCGCGATTCCGGTGATCCTGCGGCGACGGAATTCAGGTATCCAGCTGCAAGTGTACGGTATTGCTGTGCGGTTGGCGAGCCGTCGTTTTTCTCATTGTGCGCGAGTTTCAAATACGTTTCACCGGCCAGAAGGTTCACTTTGGCGTAAAACGGGTGATTGCGTTGTGCGGGAGTCACCGAATCGGTCCAACGCAGAATCCGCTCTTGTGAATCGACAAGGTTTTCCGGCGTCGGCTGCTTGAGATTCAGTTCGAGCATCAAGGGGAACGCTTCGGCAAGAATCGCCCGGAATTGTGGTGTTGTCGGACCGAGAACATTCAATTCCCTGATGAGAGTTCTTGCCTGATGGTAATCCCCCAGGTCGAAATAAGATTGGGCTTCCATCAGTTTCGCGTCCAGCGAACCGGCGTAAGCACCGTATTTTTGTACAATTTCTTTGCAAAGGAGTACCGCTTCTTCCATGTGCCGTCGGTATTCCATACTGTCCCGCTCGTAGATTTTCGCACGTTCTCTCGGCAAACCGGCCAGTTGAACCCGGGCTTCCAGGAACTGCATGTTCGCGGCGTTACGTCGGGCCGTTCCGCCCGGATCGGTTTTCGCTGCCGGATCATCCCGGAGCGTTCTTGCGATATTGTACGCGATTCGTTCCGCTTGCTGAAACGATTGTTCCGCTTCGACGTATTTCTCTTCCGCCTGATTACGAAGCGATTCTTGTTGCGCTGACGTAACACCGGGAGCATGAATGCGGATGGTCAACTGCCGCAATTCTTCGAGAAACAGTTTTCCGAGATTCCGGTTCGCAAGACAGGCTTCATCGCAGTCGGGATGTTCTTTCAGGAACCGGATTAGTGCGTTTTTGGCCTGGTTCAAATGGACTTCGTAGCCGAGTGGTGCTTTCCCTTGCGACAGGGCATCGAGGTGAACCAATGCGGTCTGCAAATCAATCTGATTTTTCAGGTCGTCTGGACATTTCGCCGATTGTCCGAGAGATTCCAGATAATCAACCGCAATGTCGTAATACTGACGCTGTAAAAGTCCTTGCAGCATCGGTTTCCAGGGAACCTCGGCGTAAACCGGTGAAACCCCAAGGGAAAAAAGTAAAAGAAGAGCGAATCTCATCGACAACGATTTCAAGACGAATTTTCAAAATTGACGCTGACACAAAACACCACTCGAAATTATCGTCAAAAACCGTTTGAAAATCAAGCCGAGATCAACTTTTACGGCTTTTCCAAATGGCGTTCACCACAAATACTCGCTTCAATGCGGAACAAGCCCCACACCGGCTCAGAGGTTCAGACGGGCACTGGTTACACCCTTTTTTCATTTGCTCTTGACTTTCCCCCGTTTTTTTTCTTATTCTTCGCAAGCGTGGGAGTCCATTTCGGATTTTTCTGTAAAAATTAACCACAATGAATCCACTACAGCAACAACGCCGTCCTTTTTTGCACCCGGTTTTTTCGGTCGGGCTCGCGTTGTTTGTGCTAGGTTCAAATAATTCGGCGAACGCCCAGGTTTTGACGTTCGAACCGCAATCTCAACCGCAACCTACCCGGATCGTCAACCCGCAGTTGGCCAACCCGGCCCCTGTTATTCACGCTGGCGGCCCGGAAAGTATGGCAATCGCGTCGCAGGGGACCGTTGTGTTCGCGATTCCCAATGCTTCCACACGGAACACTCCGATCCTGTTGACACAAGCGGCTGAACCGTCTGCTCCCAATACCGGAACATCGACGGTTACGCCCCCCAGCTGGGATCCCTACTCGTCCAGCAACTCAAGTGGTCCGCTTTTTGGATCTGCCGGTTCGGAATTTTTTGAGCGAATTCCAGACCATTCGAAAAGAATTGCCCGGCGTTTTATTGAAAGAGTTTCACTCGATTACACTTACATTCCCCGGGGAGGTGAGAATGGTTTCGGAATCAACG
>Ga0099364_10015444_pt1 | contig 10066 bp, 8 predicted proteins | sample TergutTh196P3_FD_73070 | JGI IMG/M metagenome (GOLD analysis project Ga0099364, IMG submission 73070) | Microcerotermes parvus P3 segment gut microbial communities from Pointe-Noire, Republic of the Congo - Th196 P3 | ecosystem: Host-associated > Arthropoda: Insects > Digestive system > Gut ...
TTTTGCGCTTTTTCATATCTCGTCATTTTTATCGCCCTTTTTTATTCTATCATTTTTGCGGTTTTTGTCAATGTTAATTTCCGAGGAGGTTTAGTAAGAAGAGAATATTAAATATGGAAATCGAACCGTATATATCCGCGCCGATTTTATAACTTGAAATAAAAAAATAAGAGATAATTATTGTAAATCCGACCATAAAAGACATAAATCCGCTCTTTAAAAATCTCGTCAACATTCGTCTGATTCCCCCTGTTTAAAATCTCTCATAACATATTATGCAGTGCGTGATATCTCCCTCACGCCGCGAAAATAATTCAATATTGGCGTACATTCGCGATGCGTCATGTGAAAAATGCTATAATAAATTCGCGGTATATTACAAAATAAATACAACGTTGGTGTAAAATTCGCGGCGTGCCGAGGTCGTCACGCCCTACTTTTATGCTTTGAATTTTATCTGATAATATCCAAATCTTTTGCCTGTATATCTTTATTAAACGGATTTACAGTCTTGTTGACAAGTTCGACAATTCTTGCTTCGTCAAGATACTCGTAATACATAGGAGGACCGCTTGTGCCTGTTGTCGGCATTGTATACGTTGACAGAGCGTCGGTACCTCTGATTTTATTCAGTTCGTCGGCGAACCACAGCATATTACCCGTTTTAAGGTCGCTGTATATATTTTCCGTAAATATTTCTATAAATGCAGGTATTTTTAATATGTTTGCGGGGCTGATTAATTTCTCAAGTACGGCTTTGATTACGGCTTGCTGATTTTCTATGCGTTGATAATCGGTGATTGAATCTCTACTACTGTTGCCAAATCTGTAACGCGCAAATTTCAGAGCCTGTTCCCCGTTCAAATTTTGCTCGCCCGCCGGGATATTTATATGCAGACCCTGAAACGGGTCGTCGTATCTCATATGGAACGGCACATTAACATCAACACCGTCCAACGTATCGACTATTTTTATAAATGCTTCAAGATTGACGCAGATATAAAAATCGGGTACAAAGCCTATTACTGTTTTTATTTCTCTTTGCAACTGGGCAATCCCACCGTCCCGCCCTCTGCCGTTTAGAGTTCCTACGGGATATGCGGCGTTGATTTTTTTCAGGTTACGCTGTACATTTACAAGGCTGTCTCGGGGGATATTTATTATATTTGCCTGTTTGTCCACCCCGTCATACGAAGCAATCATAATAGTGTCAGTATTCGTCCCCTCGTCCAAACCTATAATCAAAAAAGTATAGAATAATTCTTTTCGGTCTTCATTCGTAAAGCCTTCGGGGGCACTTAATCCCCCTCCTATAAATGCGTCCGCATCATTTCCTTCAGGAATGAGAAATGCGCCTTTCGTATCGTCAAAGCTTGGGATATCAGGCGGTTTTATCCAGTTGCCCAAAGTTGCCAAGAATATAAATACCGCGAGCAGGACAGCGAAAATACCGCTTAAAGAAATAATTATTGTTCTAAGAAAAAATTTTGTTTTTTTTATTTTTATTATTTCTGTTTCTTCATCTTCGCCGTATTCGTCAAATTCGTCATTCATTCTGTTTCTCCTAATCATTTTTATAATAGCTTAAATTCACGGGCTGTCGGGAACGCCAGCCCCTAAAATATATATAATCGTTTCTCAATCGCATAATTTTTATATATTTTTTGCCATGTATATTATATCCAAAAAGCTATGTTTTGTCAAGCAAACAAAGTATGGCAATCTTTTGAAAAATTTCGCATAAATATTTTAAATTTATTAGACCGATTAACCGTAGGGACGAACTGTGTTCGTCCGCAGATTTTAATAATAGACCTGTTCTGAAACCTTAAAATTATTTAAGTAGGGGCAGATGGCAATCTGCCCGTGAGTCTGATTTTACATTGGTTTTATTTTACGGGCGGATTGCCATCCGCCCCTACAACAGGGTTTTAGAACACGTCTAATATTGCAGTTTTTATGGGTTCAAATTTCACGGACGACCGAGGGCGGTCGTCCCTACAAAACAACCTAAAATTGCTATCAATTATTTTTTAAGAGTTTTGACATAATTAATGATAGGCGCAACTAAAGGGACGCATATGCGTCCCTTTAGACTGTAGATAAAGGCTATATATCAACGGTACGGCATGGAAGCCGTACCCTACAAAACCGCATTGTAACGTAGGGTCGGGGTTCTATCCCCGACCGCAAATAGGGTTTGTCTTTACGCTGAGAGGGACAGAATTAACTTCTGCCCCCCTTTAATTTGGTTTGATATTTATAGCGGTTTTTGCGGACGCGCAATGCGCGCCCCTACATCAATATCAAATATTTTAATCCTGCGCGACTATAGTTTCACGTGTATCTTCCACAGTTGTTTCATACTGCTGATAATTTCTAAGCCGTGCGCCCGAGAATATCGTGTACCCAAATTTAGAATATTTTAAACCGGTGACTTCGTTTGTTACATTTATATTCGTATGGAAATATAAAGGGGCAACAGGCGATAAATCTGCGAGCATTTTTTCCGCTTCGTGCAACTTTTGCGTATACAGTGCGCGGTCTGCGTTCGATGCAAACAAATCTTCGATTAAAGCATCATATGCGTCATTTTGGAACCCTGTGATATGCGGTTCTACGTCAATCATACCTTCATTCAAGAAAGTGATTCTTTGCCCACTGAACGGTTTCGCGAACGGCGCAACTACAGAGAAAGCGTCCGCCGTAATTGATTGCGACGTATAAGCTATCACGTCATAATCCCTGCTGAATATTGCCTCGCCGTAGGCGATTCCCCTTACTTCCTGCACAGTCACGTTGAATCCGAGACCCTGCCAGACTTCCGCCGCGTATTCGGCAACGGCTCTTTCAGAGGGACCCGTGCCGATTTTTAATGTAAATGAGCCGCCTGACACGCCCGCTTGCTGCAACAAAGTTCTCGCTTGACCAACATCGCCGCTTGCGGAGATTACGTCTCCTGCTACGTCCCTGAAAGACGTTTTGTTATCTTTATCAATAGTGCCTGTGGGAACAAAACCTGTAGCGGGTTTGACCCCGAGAGAAACTATTTCGGCAATTCTGTTTCTGTCGAGCGCGATTGACAATGCTTTTCTGACTTCCGCTTTGTCGAACGGAGCTTGCGTAGCATTAAAATGATACGAGTACGCAGAAAGCATATCTTTCAAAACCGCGTCATTTCTGTATTCGTTAAATTTATCTGCGGGAAGGTCGCCGAGATAGAAAAGAAAATCATTATTGGCGTATGCCTGTTCAATTTGCGAAAGACTTCTTGAAAAATCAAGAACAATTCTGTACGGCTCGACATACTTGAAAATATTTTCGTCTTTTTTGCCCTCAAGCATATAATATATCGACCGTTCCATCATAACTTCTTTGTTGTACTCTATTGTTTTTACACTGAACGGTCCGTTTGTGAGGAATGTAAGCGGTCTTTTTGTCCATCCGTCCGGGTCGGGGTCTACGGTATCTGCACGCACGGGAACAAGCGCGGGGCTTGCGAGATACTCAAGGAATTTATCATAATCCGGTTTCCCCTTGTCCGGGTCGAAAGTGATTTCAAGCACCAGTATATCAGTATCTCCGACTCCGAGGTCGTCTATCGTCATGTCGCCCTCTTTAACTCTGCGCGCATTTTTTATGTCGTAGAGCAGAGAAGCGGCGGGAGAATCAAATTCAGGTTCAAGAATACGTTTCCAAGCATATACAAAATCGCCCGCCGATACAGGAGTACCGTCGCTCCATTTTGTTTCTCTAAGTTCAATTTCCAGTTTATACAAGTTGTTTTCAGGGTCTTCGATGATTTGCCATTTGTCCGCCATGCCTTTTACGACTTTGCCGTCTTCGTCAAGTTTAGTGATACCTTCAAAGAGAAGTCCGATAAATTTAATTGCTTCGTGAGAATACATCATTTTCGCGGGGTCTAAGTTAAGATTTGAAGGGTCAGCCGCAAGATACATCAAAAGAGTCGCGCCTCTGTCGTTAGGGTCTCTTTTTCCGCATCCGACAGCTCCAAGTAAAGCTATGGATATAATTGCGGCGCATAGTATCAATGAAAGAATCTTTTTCATAAAAAATGCTCCTTATCTCCGCCGACATACTAAGTTTATTTATTTTATTCTCATTTTCGGCGGAAAAATGAGTGTATTGCGTTTATTTTCTTAGATTCTGAATAAGAAAATAAACAAGAGAAAAACGAATAAACTAAATTATTAGTTTTCATTGTAAAAATATCGACTTATATATTATAACATTAATTTTTGAGATAATCAATAATTAACTTTCATGAAATGATATGTTTGTGCTATTGCACAATGTTTTGATGAATTATTTATGCGTTTTACACAAAGCCGAGTTCGGATATGATTTTTTTATACTCGTCGTAATCCAACAAAATATTTACTGCGTCGAGAAGTGAGTTTGCGCTCATGCGCGGCAAGCCTAATTTTTCACAAAAAGCCGAACGGTTCGCGCCGCTGTTTTTATCTCCCGAAAGCTTGTCTTCATAAAAATCCAGTTTCGCAATCATGCGAGTATTTTTTTCAGGAACATCATCAGATTCGATTATCCCGAATTTTTGAAAGATTTCGCGAAGCAAATCCACTTTCATGCCCTCGACGCCGAGCAGATTTTCTTTTGAAGGCTCGTTTTTACGGCTCTCTTTGCCGATGATTTTGGGAATATATACATTGATAATATTTTTGTTATCGACGCTGCCTTTTAAAAAATTCCTGATTTTTCTGCCCGCGCCGTCTGAATCCGTGAGTATCACTATTCCCGTTTTTTCGGCAAGTTTTCTTATAAGTGCTTGTTTCTCGGCATTATTATAAATTCTAAAGCCGTCCGTGGCGACTATATTCGCGTCCACGAGAGACGCCAGCTTTATTTTATCATATTTGCCTTCAACAATTATTGTTTGTTTTATTTTTATCATGTTAAATAAATTATAAATTAATTTTTAATTTAAAATAGCCTACAGATTTAAACTGAAACAGTTATAGACAGAGAATATATCAAATTTTCTATAACCTGATATTCGGGGATTGACGTACTTTTAAGCTGTATATCGCACTTACGGCACAAATCCAAAGCCCGTGATATTCTTTGAGACGGATTTTTATAAGCGCGGAGCGCGTCCATAATTAATTTTACTTTATACTCGTGAAATCCCGTTTTTTTCGCGATAACCGCCCTGTCGGATAATCCGCCTGAAAGCGCAAGGCTTACAGAGAGCATATCGCAAAAATGGCGGGATATTTGACCTAAAATAATTACGGGTTCATCTTTTTGATTTTTGTGTTTCTCTAAAATTTCCATAGCTTTGGCGTAATTTCCGCTTGATATAGAATTTGACAGCCCGAACGCCTCAATCTCCGAAGCGAATTTATCCATGACTAAAAGCTCAATATCTTTTTCAATGATTTCTTTTCGATTTTCAGCTTTGACATAAGCGAACAACTTGTCGAGTTCATTTCTTACGGAATACATTTTATTTCCCGCTCTGCTTAAAATATATGAAGCGTTTGCATCGGATATATCAAGATTTTCACTCGCGGAAATTTTTTTTATCCATCTTATAAGGCTCTGCTTCGTATTTTCTTTAAACTCGCACAATATGCCGTTTTCTTTGAGAAAATCTATTAGTTCTATATTTGGAGCGTCGGATTTCGATTTTTTAGCCGTCTTAGAAGTTTTTTTCGGCGCGGATTTTTTTATATTCCCGCCAAACTCGTTTGATTTAAAAATCACGCATACATCGTCGCCCATATCAGACAGACAGTTAATTATTCCGCTTTTTGCTTCGTTTTTCAGGGAATTGAGTTCTATCTGTTTCACGACTATAAATTTAAAATCCGATATCGCGGGATAAGACAGTACCGCGTCCGCAAATTCTTCGGAGTTAAAATTGTCGCCGCTAAAAAATACACAGTCAATCTCGGAACCGACGTTTTTTGCCGCCGTATCATATATTTTTTTGATATAATAATCAAGCATATATTCTTCATCGCCGAAGAAACAATATATGCCGCCTATATCTCGGCTTGAGATTTTTGCGTCTAAAAATTTTGTGATATTTTCCTGTGTTTGTGTATTCATCGCTTTTTTCCTTGTCTGTGTTTATTATTTAGCCGAATAATGTTGTTATGGGCAAAGCTTTGCCGCCTATCAAGTGAAAATGAATATGATTGACACTCTGCCCGCCGTCTTTGCCTGTATTTGTTACTATCCTGTAGCCGTTATCATCAGAAAGTCCGAAAGATTTGGCGACTTCAGGAATTTTTTCAAAGATTCGGGCGATATATTTAGAGTTTGCCTCTGAGATTCCATGCGCGGAGTTAATATGGCTGTCGACCGTTGCTTTCGGTATGAATATTATATGGACGGGAGCCATAGGGCTTATGTCGTGAAACGCGAGAATAAGTTCGTCTTCAAATACTTTTTTCGACGGTATTTCACCGTCAATAATTTTACAAAAAATACAATCCTGCATAAAACATTGGTTTTCCTTTCGGTAATATTTAATATAATTGCACTTATTATACCAAATTTATTTTAATTAGTCAACTTACTTTTGTTTTTTACAGGGCAACCGCACAAAAAATAATTGATGGCAATTTATGTTGTTTTGTAGGGACGACCGACCTCGGTCGTCCGTGTGAAAAATTTGTGTTGGCGTAAATTCATGGCATATCATAAAATAAATCCAACGTCGGTGTAAATTTGCGGCGTGCCGAGGTCGTCACGCCCTACATTATGAATAACATATTTTTCCTCTTTCGCAACCGCCTAATTTTTAAAATAAATCATTTTTTCACAGCAAGATTATAAAAATATTCAACCCTGTCTTTTATATCGGGATAAAGTTTTATTGTTTTTTCCGAAAACATAGAATTATTTTCGTCTGCCGTCGCCGATTGTTCATGACCTATCAACGCCCACGTTGATTTAATCAAGTGCTTAAACATAGGATTTTCGAGGGCTTCACAGATAAAGCTTTGACGCGGTGAGTTTATATCTTCGCCGCTTATTTGATAAAAATTATTTTTTTCGCATAAGCCGATAAGCCGTTCAAGCTGCGATTTTGTGTTTCTCGTGGGCATATAAGTTATCGCGTTAACTCCGAGGGATTTAAGTTCCTCAAACAGCAAGTCAATATAATCATCTTCGAATTTCTGCGCTTTTTTATCCCCCGTAACTGATTCGCCTATATCTCCGAGATATGGATATGCCGAGATAGCACCCGATGCTTTTGCGATTTTTATATAGTCCTCTATGTTCGGACACTCGTTGTATGCGTCAACATAAAACTTTTCCACAAAATCTGACTTTAAAATTCCCAGTATGTCATATAAATAATATTTTGGATTGCAGTCAATCACTAATTTCTCTATTTTCTCCGAAATATTTATTTTCATGTCGTTTTTGAAAAAATTCAGTATATCTTTCGGGGTTTTATATTTCCCGCACAATAATTTTGCGAGAGCAAATAAAACATGGCGTTCTGTGACCGAACCTGAATCATGATACTGTGAGAGCGGCAAAACATCTCTCTCAAAATTCAATATAATTCCGTGGGGTTTCATAATTTCAGAAATATTTTCACACATCTTGATATTTCTTATATTTCTATGTTTTCTGAACGGCGCGAAATAATTGTTTACCATGTCGATATTTTGATGCGGCACGCCGTGCAAGGCGACATAAATGGCGGAGTCTTGGTCGGGATTATTTATTCTTCTGCCTTTTATATATAATCTCGTTTTTGAAGCGTCCACTCTTGTTTCAATCCCAACAGTCGTCGCTATATCAAATATTTTTCCCGCTTCGATAAATTCTTTTGCACCGCCCATAGAATCATGGTCCATGATTCCCGCAGTAATAAGCCCGTTCATATATGCCATATATATTGCCTTAGTCGGCGAATACGGCGAGAACGAATAAGTTGTATGTATGTGATTATTTACATTGTCAGTTTTCGGCGGCGCGTCAATCTCGCCTTTGTCTATTTTCTTTTTAATCTCGCTTAACGCATTAAGCCGTTCATCTTTATTTTCCGCGTTCAATAACTCTATTAAATCATTATATTCCATTAATTTATATCTCCTAAATATATCATAATTTTTTAGCAAAAAGAATAATTCTCTCTGTTTCTTTAAAACCTATTTTCAAATGAAACGCCAGACTGTCTTTATTTTCCAACAAACAATCGCTCGCAAACTCTCTACATCCTTTGCTTTTTGACCATTCTTCACACATAGTAACCAACGATTGGGCAATACCTTGCCTGCGGTAATCAGGATATACATATATGCCCTCCAAGTACCCGACAGGACTGCTTTCTGTACCGTTAACATACTCATGTCTAATATAAACATGTGAAAATCCAACAGCTTTTTTATCATCAAATGCAAGAAAAAAAGCCATTTTATCGTTTAATAAATCTTCTTTGTTTGAGTTGAAAAGTTCGTCATATTCAGGTTTGTCTGAATAATCGCCGCAATGCAATAATACCGATAATTCAGTAATTTCCTTTATATCTTCGATATTTCCAATACGATATGATATTTTCATAAATGCAATCTCCCCGTCGTTCAAAAGCTGCGTATCAATGATAAATTTTATTATGCTTTTGGTTAATATAATATCGCCAATTCGCTAATTGTAGGGCAAGGGCTCTGCTCTTGCCGCTTTGGGGTTAGAATGTTCCTATTGGCGTTAGACGGCAAGAGCAGAGCCCTTGCCCTACAATCGCCCCAATTTCTCCATAATTATAGATAATATAAATTTTATACATAATTCATATCATCAATACAAATACCTAATCACATTGCAAAAAAAGGGGAACGCTGAGGACAGCGTCCCCCTTTATAAATTATTTTATATCAACGCCTATTTCCGACAGTTTAGCCTGTAATCTCTGCGCTTCCTGCGGGTCGCCTATATGCATTTTGTTATACGCTTCCTCGCTCGACTCAAACGCTTTTCCGCAACCGTTCCATTTATCCGCGTTTGTTATCATTGGATTTGTCCTGCCGACTTCTTTTTCACGCTTCGCGATAAATGCGTTCATGCGTTCCGTGAGAAACTTCACAACATCGGGTTGTTCATCTGCGATATTATTATTTTCTTCGGGGTCGTTTATCAGATTATACAACTCAATAGGCTTTTTAAAGTGGAAGTCAGGCTCAAGCGCGACAATCAGTTTCCATTCCGGAGTTCTCCAACCGTGCTTTCTCATCCATGTAGCCTCGGTTATATACATCTCGGTTTCCTGCTCTATTTTATTACCTCTGACCGCTTCCATCATGTTGCGTCCGTCATATTTTATTCCCGTATCAATTCCCATTATGTCAAGAATTGTCGGAACAATATCTTTATGCTGACAATAATCCACGATTCTCTTACCGCCGCAGCCACAGCCTTTGAGTTTCAGTGCGAACGGGATAACGAGCGTCGGGTCATATGTGCCGTGATGGTCGTATAAACAGTCGTGGTCATCGAGAGTTTCTCCGTGGTCTGACGTAAATACCACGAGCGTTTCTTCTTCGATTCCGAGTACGGTGAGCTTTTCGAGCAGACTTTGTATACAAGCGTCCATATAAGCGACGGCACCGTCATACTGTGCTATGATATATTCGGCGTCCGTACAGCCTACGGGGAACCATGATAAGAAATAATCCCTGAAAGGCTTAAACTCGTAGCACTCTTTAAGAGAACGGTTATCGGGGTCAAATTCGTTGCCTTGATAAAACATTCTTGAGAACGGGTGCGGGGGCAAATACGGCGAGTGCGGGTCCATGTGGCGTAAAAACAGGAAGAAAGGCTTATCTTCTTCTTTGGAAATTTTCGCTAACCTTTCGAGTTCGGGGATAGCAACTTCATTGAGAGCTTCGGCTTTATGCGCCCTGCCGTCGTCCCTGTCGGCTCCCCAGCCGGCAAAATTAAGATATTTTTGGTATCCTCTGCCGCCGACATTGCCCTGAAATCCTACGCAAGTTGTGTTATATCCAAACTCGCCGAGCATTTCCGCAAGGGGTTTTACTCCCGGCGCGATATCGCCCTGATG
>Ga0099364_10015445_pt1 | contig 10066 bp, 5 predicted proteins | sample TergutTh196P3_FD_73070 | JGI IMG/M metagenome (GOLD analysis project Ga0099364, IMG submission 73070) | Microcerotermes parvus P3 segment gut microbial communities from Pointe-Noire, Republic of the Congo - Th196 P3 | ecosystem: Host-associated > Arthropoda: Insects > Digestive system > Gut ...
CCGGTGGATGTATCGGGTTTTGTCGTATTGCCGAAGCGTTGGATTGTCGAACGTACATTTGGGTGGTTGGGAAGGTACCGTCGTCATAGCAAAGATTATGAACGCAATCCTGATTCCAGTGTGGCAAGGATACACATTTCGATGATAAAAAAAATGCTGAACACACTGGAAAATAAGACTGTAAGAGTTTAGGGACTAACTCTTTGCGTCCCTTTGCGTACTTTGCGGTTAAAAAAGAATTAACCGCAAAGTACGCAAAGTCGAATTTCATGCCGTTCTCAATATAGACACTACTGGTTGGCAGGAGGATGATAGGTTTTTATTCCCTCACCAACTGGAATATCTTATTGTGAATCCGGTAGCCGGTTCCCCGTTTTTCGTACTCAAAGAGCATATTCGGGTTCATCGGCTGTAAGCCCGTCTCTTCCAGTGCGTCAGGGTAGTGCCCCCCTTCCCGATGGAATAGTTCCAATGCCAGTGCCCAACGCAACGCTTCGCAACGGGCTTCTTCCATAATTTGCAGGCGGTACATTTCTCCCGCCGCCCAGATTACCCAATGTCCCGCAAGGATGCCCGCTAATTTCGACCGGCCCAAAGCGAAAAAGGGATTTAGGGATGAATCACCCTCGAGCATGTGAACAAAAAATCTCGCTGCTTCTTCCTCGTTTGAAGGCAAAGCGAACGACTCTCCCAACCGCAATAGTTCGAGCTGTTCTTCGAATCCTTTCTCTACCGCTTGTGCCGTCAAATCGCCATATTTTCTGACGGCACTGTTCAATTCTCTGGCGGCGGCATTCCAATCGAAGGCGATGAGATTCAGTGCTTCAATCATTTCCGTCGGCTGTCCGCCTAGCAGTTCGTGTTGATGTGCTGCGCCGAGGCGGTAGATCAAATAGTGCAAGTCATGCGTTGCCGAAAGGATATCCAACACCTGGAATTGCAAGATTCTCAGCGTCGTTTGCCGATCTTGCCAGGCGGGCAGGGATTCCAAGTCCTTGACGGCTTGCTCTAACTGCTCTGGTGTCCAATGCGGCAACGTCTCGGCAACCCAGGCGGCGGGAGTCAACGGAGTCTCAACAGCATTGCCTCGCAACATCCTCAACCACGCCTGATTGACCGTCGCACGCCGGAAAAGCCGAATGGAGGTGAGTATATCCTTCCAAGCATCCTCGACATCTTGACTATCGACATCGTGCGTATCAGCATCGTGCGGCGCAAACCGTTCTTTGGCACGCGACAAGAGTGCATCGGACAACCGTTCGTGGAACTCATAAACGGCAAACGGTTGTGAAAAAGCCGCAAAATCGCGGTCGCTTTCCCGAACCAAGGGGATAAAGTAATGCGGTTTGGCGGCGGCAACCCTGACGGCATCTAACTTGTCGGCGGCAAGTTTGTCGTCGTCAAGGCCGGGCATTGGCAGAATTTCCGGGGTAATGCCCAGTTCTTCGCACATAAGGGCGTAGAGCAGGGCATCGTCCCTTTCCCATCCCCCCGCAAAGATTTCTTGACCGTAACGGAGGACAACATCCCGAAAGCCGTTTTCTTCGGGCAGGGCATCCTGCCGAAGGATTTCTTGGATTGCTTCGTGAAAATCGACGGTCCCGTCGGGTTTCAGCGGTTCGACAATAATGGTTGTTTCCGGCGACACCACAAGTTCGGCTCCCCCGCTGAAAAGGCAGTACCAGAAGGCGAAAATGGTGAGCAGTATGACGAACAGGAAGCCGAAACATCCGAGGCAACAGGCGAAGAGACAGCAACTGGGCCGTTTCGCCCGCCGGGCGTTATTTTCTGCGCCGAAATCGGCATTCTGGTATTGAAGTTCCATGTGAGACTGGCCAGATTGATGTGAACTCATAGTCGAAAACGTCAGAGCAAAATGTTAGGAGACGTTGTGTTTTGATAAGTAAACAGGGAATCTACAGTATATCCTATTTTTGGAGATTACACAGTAGCGGTGTGTCAGTCCCTATTTCCTGGTCTTTGTGGTACAATGCTCACAGCCTTGGCGGTAAAAAAGTTCACAGGCGGTAAAAAAGTTCACAGAGCCCGGAGCGGTAGCTCCGGCATGAGACCGAAAACTCCGTATCTACCGATACGGGCTCTGTTACCGATACGGGCTCTGTTTGTTTAGCGTTAAATTTTCCCCGCCAGTAAGGAGTTTTCACAAAAAAGGAGTATCAGCAACATGGCGAACCGAGTATTGATTATCGGAGCAGGCGGAGTCGGACGAGTCGTCGCATTCAAATGCGCCCAACGACGAGACATCTTTAACGAAATCACATTCGCAAGCCGGACAAAAGCAAAATGCGATGCCATCGTCGCCGACATCAACGCCAAAGGATTCACTGCCCCCATCCGCACCGCCGCCGTCGATGCCGATAACGTTCCAGAACTCGTCGCCCTCTTCAAAGACGTAAAACCAAACCTCGTCATTCACGTCGCGCTCCCCTATCAAGACCTGACCATCATGGACGCTTGTCTCGAAGCAGGAGTTAATTATCTCGACACCGCCAACTATGAACATCCCGACACCGCCAAGTTTTGCTACGCTCCGCAATGGGAATATCAGGAACGCTTTGAAAAGGCGGGACTATTAGCACTGCTCGGTAGCGGATTCGATCCCGGCGTTACCAATGTGTATGTTGCCCATGCAAAAAAACACCATTTCAATCGGATGGACACCGTCGATATTATCGACTGCAATGCGGGCGACCACGGCTATCCTTTTGCCACGAATTTCAATCCTGAAATCAACATTCGGGAAGTCTCCGCAAAGGGAAGATACTACGAAAATGGTACCTGGCACGAGACCGAACCCCTTTCGGTCAAGAAGGTGTTCGACTTTCCCGATGGAATCGGTCCGAAAGATATGTACCTGCTCTATCACGAGGAAATGGAATCGCTCGTCAAACACTTTCCCGAAGTAAAGAGGATGCGGTTTTGGATGACCTTCGGTCAATCGTATCTGACGCATCTGAAAGTGCTGGAGAACGTCGGGATGACCCGCATTGATCCAGTGATGTACGAAGGTCGGGAAATCATACCGTTGCAATTTCTAAAAGCGTTGTTGCCTGATCCTGCGTCGCTGGGTTCTCGGACGAGGGGCAAGACGTGTATTGGTTGTTGGATAGTCGGTGAGGCAAAACCGCCTTCGGTTTCTCCTTACTACGTTTACAACACTTGCGTTCACGAGGAGTGTTATGCGGAGACGGGAGCGCAGGGGGTGAGTTACACGACGGGTGTACCGGCGGCATTGGGAGCGAAGTTGATTCTCTCGGGGCAATGGTCGGGGAGCGGCGTGTTCAATATGGAGCAGTTCGATCCTGATCCTTTTATGTCGGAAATCGGCGACTGGGGTTTGCCCTGGGTCGAGACGTTTCCGAAACAAGACGGCGGAATGGTCGATTAGCGGCGGGGAATATACTGGAAACGGGTAGAAAACGGACGTTTGTGTTCTTTGCGTCCCTTGCGTACTTTGCGGTTAAAAAAAGATTTAACCGCAAAGTACGCAAAGGGCACAAAGAACATGTCCCATTTGTTTCCGTGCAAGGTATATTACCCTAAACTTCCATAAATCAGAAATAACTGTTAAAGTCCGGTCTGATTAAAGCCGATTCATGTGATAAGGATTTTATCAACGCTTGCCATGGATCGGTTTTTTTGCTTCCTCTGTCTCATCGCCCTTGCTGCCAGTCTCGGCGGAAATGCGGGATGCAGCCGGCAGCACTATCGGAAAAAGGCTGACCAAGAGGTGTATTCCGTTCTCCGGCAGGGGAATACTGATCCCCGATGGAAGGTCAACGATTACAGGATCACCCCCGATGCCGCCTCCCGGATGTATGATCCCTACAATCCCGACAGGGAACCGATGCCGACGGATGATCCCGCCGCACACAGGAAAATGCAGAGTGCCGGCGGCATGAAAGGCTCCCGAAACTGGTACGAACATGGCTGTACCTCGCACGTCGAAAATCCCCGTTGGCGGCAATACCTTCTCGTGAACGAAAAGGGGGAAATCCCCCTCGACAAAGACAAAGCGGTCGAATTGGCACGGCTTCACGCTTCCGATTATCAGTCCAGACTCGAAGACCTCTATCTCGCTGCGATGGGTGTGTCACGCGAACGCTATCGTTTCGACGTTCAGTTTCTCGGCAGCAATGACCTGACCTATAAAGCCGCAGGCGAAAATTCATCAACGTTGACGAATAATGCCAAAGTTGGAGCCAGCAGGCGGCTCGCCACCGGTGCCACCTGGGTTGTGGAGGCGGCCAATAAGATTACATGGACACTCACCGGTTCAGGTTCTTGGGATCCCAGTACGGTCATCAGTGCGAGTGTTACCCAGCCGCTTTTGCGCGGTGCCGGCAGAAAAATTGTCTTGGAAGAACTCACGCAGAGAGAACGGAACTTCCTGACAGAACTCCGCAAGATGGTCTTGTTTCAACAGGGACATTACACGCGGCTCGTTACCGGTTCGACACCGCAACTCAGGGATGTCTCCATTCCGGGCGGGAGCGGATTTTATCAATTATTGGAGCAGCAGATTCTCATCCAGAACCAACGGCAAAATATCATCGGACTAGAAGATAGTTTGAACCGGTTTATAGAACTCTTCGATGCGGGACAAAGCGAACTGATTCAAGTGGAGGAAACACGGCAGACACTCCTGAATGCCCAGAGCCGATTGGTAGGGCAAATCAATGAGTATCAAAGCAGAGTCGAAGGATACGTCCGTTCGTTGGGGCTTCCGCCTGATTTGAAAGTGAGCATTAGTGATCCCCTGTTGGAGCAGTTTCAATTAACATCCCCTACGCTAACCGTCTTAATGGAAGAGGTCGGCGGGTACCTTGCAATAATGCGGGAAAAGAATCGGGCTTTACCCGAAAATTTCAGGGAAGCGACGAGTACCATCGTCCGCCGTGCCGCAGGGGAGATATCTATCCTCAATCAAGATTTGGACATGTTGCAAAAGAGCATGCCGGACAGGATTGCGAGTTTGCAGAGTCTCGAATCCGTGCTTGCTGAACGCATTGCCGGCGGTGAACGGATTGCGCCGGAGGTCTATGATACGGCAACCTTTACAAGACGAGTGGAGGCACTGCGGAATGAAGATATTCCGCGAAACCTTGCTCGGCTTCAGGCTTCCTTTACGCTCCTTAATTTGATTGCGGAGACCGAAGAGGAGACATTGCGGGAAATGATTCGGAATCCCCATACGTTTGACACGCCGGTACAAGAAGCACTACAACTCTTAAATTTAGGAGACTCCGCCGGAGCGGACGCTGATGCCCATCTGTCGGCACAGCAACAGGAACTGGCGAAAATTGCCGAACAATTAGATGCACTCCAAGATGCACTCCAAGAGGCGTTAGACATTGAATTGCCGCAAGCACCCGTGCGTGATGAACCTATGAGCGAAGCGGAAAGAGTTCTTGCGGAACTTCGGCAACGGGACGGCTACCGTGATTGGGTTCATCGGGCTTTTTCCGTATTCCAGAACGAGTTGGTCACGCTGTCGCTCATGCAAACGCGGACGCGGCTGCAAGCGATGACATTGATGCCGGTTTCCGTAACACCGGAGGAAGCGTTTCAGACCGCTTCGGAACACCGTCTGGACTGGATGAACCAACGGTCGGAACTTGTCGATGCCTGGCGGCAAATTGATTTCACGGCGGACAGGTTGAAGGGATTCTTGAGTTTAAGATTTGACGGCAATTTAGGGACAGCCGACGGCTCTGGAGTTAAATTTAGCAAAAACAACAGCGACCTTTCGGTCACTTTGAATTGGGATTCCCCTTTGAACCGGTATGATCAAATGATGGATTACCGTGCCAGTCAGATAGATTATCAACGGGCACGGCGTGCCTACTACACGTATGTCGACTCGGTGCAAGCGGAATTGCGGAACACGCTACGGAATGTGCAGATGAACCAAATCAATTTCGAGATTAACCGGAATACTGTGTTGGTCGGCACCATTCGCGTAGACGTGATGCAACTTCGTTTGGAACAGCCGCCGCAGCGCGGTGCCCGAATCGACACGAACGCCTCCCAACAGTTGATCAATGCGTTGGACGGTTTAACGAACAGCCAAAACGATTTGTTGAGAACGTGGGTTGCCTACCAAACGCAGCGGATGCTCTTGGATTGCTATATGGGAACGATGACGTTGGATGAGCGTGGACGCTGGGTTGATCCGGGCATCATCGGTTCGTCGCCCCATACGATACGGGAATTGCCCCTTGCGGTTCCGATTCCCGTGCCGATTATTGAAACGCCTCGACTCAATCGGCGGTATGTTGAGGAATAGAGAAGTAAGAGAACCTCTAAAAATTGTTTTTTCTTGTTTTAGGCGGAAACGTTGCGAATCATTACTTTGCGGACTCTGCGCAATCCTGTGCGTCCTTTGCGGTTTCCGCATAAACATCACGCCGTAACCCTTTTTAGAGATTCCCCTCAAAAGGGTTACGGTTTGATAACAACACGAATGGAAACACTCCCGTGTCCCCCTTCCTTCGGCGTTGCGGTGGTAGTGAGCATCGAAAAACCGGCGTTCTGATTCTCCGCTTCCGTCGGCGGCTTCGCCGAAGTGATCTCGAACTTTTCGGCATAGTCCGAAACCAATTCAATCCGAACCTTCTGATCCCTCTGCGAAAGCGTCACCGTCTTGCCGTCCAACTCAATCGTTGCCTGCGTCATCATTCCCCAACGGACAGGTTCCGTAACGCCATTCAAAAAATCCTCAATTTCTACCGAACCATCTTTGTACAGTGTAACATAGCGCAGTGCCACCGGTGCCTGTCCCTTGTATGCGTCTGTCATATCGACCATCGCACTGGCAATGGTATCTTGCTCGAGCCGTATATGTGTTCTCGATGGTCCAAATCCCAATTTCGCACCGCTCCCCACAAAATTAGTGATCTTACAATCCGCGTCCAGATTTTGATTTTTACCGCCGATGACCAACGTGTTATGACTCGCATTGATAAGCCGGTAGTACGTCCAACGCTGTCCGCCGAAAAAGCCGGGCAAGTTGTAGTTCTCCATTCCCAAATCGGATGCCCAACGGACACCATTCACCTCGTACACAAACGAACCAATGTCCAAATGCCCATGATTCGCCCGATTGTATCCCCCCTTGAAACCAAGAAACGCCGCATTAGGATCGTTCCACGCCGTCCGCATGGTGCAAACATCTTGCACGCCTGCAAACTTTTGGGCAAGCGGCGTTTTCGCAAAATCTTCGTCCGTTCCCTTCGGATTGTACCAAAGAGCGTTAAAGACTGCCTCCCGACCGCTTTGGTATCGGTTCTGGCTTTCGATAAATGTCCGCAGCCAAACGGCGTAGTCGGGTCGGTCATACAAGTGCGACAGGGCAAACATCATCGGCGATGCCGAGGCGTTGTCGCCGCAGTCGGCATAGTTGTAAAACCGGTATCGCGGTCCGACCATACTCATGTAATAATCGCCGGTGGTCTTCAAACCTTCCGATTGGAGAAGACCGAAATCGTCATCGAAAACGTCTTGGAGTACCATTAACATCAGTCCTGTGAAGAGCGCCCCGTAAGCCCAGTAGCCGGGACCTTCGGGATAGGCGCCGTCCGGCTTGTACGGTTTGAGTCCGGTGGGAAAACTTTTGAGTGCGTGATTGACAATGGTTTCGGCAATTTCTCGTTCATCGTCGGCAACGGCAAGGGCGGCAAGGGTGAGACCCGCATTGCAGACTTCGTTCCAGTTATTGTCTCTGGTCGTCCACCAAAACTTTCTTTCGTATATATCGAGACCAGTTTTCAGGGCGTGGTTGAGCAGCCCGTTTTTGATTTCTTCCCGTTGTTCCGCTGTGAGGACATCATAGAGCCAATCGTAACCGAGGGCGACGGCGGTTGCCATTTCGGCGACATCGAGATAGTGGCTGGGATTCCAATCTTTGAATCGGCAGACGGTCAGCATTTCCGTAATGGCGGCATCGGCATATTCTTTGTTGCCGGTCATTCGGTAAGCGAAGGCAAGAGCGGTCGTGCGGTCAATGCTGCGTCGGGACTGATTGAGCAAACGGACTCCGTCGGGAATCTCGTACTTGGACGGTTCTTCGTTTTTGACTCGATCTGCTTTTTTGATGAGTTCTGCGACCAGTTTTTCGAGGAACGCATCGGTCTGCATGAGTTCTTTGATTTCGGCTTCCTTTTGCTTGGTGAAGTAAAGTCGCGGATGCTCCGGTAATTTTTCGGGAAACGAAAACTCTTGGGCGGAGACGTAACTCCAAGAGAGTATGAGGCAAACGAGAGACAAGCGGAGAGCGGTCGAGGTCATGGGAGTCCAATTTGTTAGAATGTTAAACGTTCTATGCCCGATGGGGGATACCTTTCAGTTTCGTTGGACTCATTATACTGATGGAGAGCGGCATTAAACAAGTAGTGCCTCGTTAAGCCTACTGCCTCCAACCTTGCCGTCAGGGCTGCCGATCAGTAAAATAGACCATAACAGGGTAGAATGGGACGTTCCGGCGATGGTTGCTGGTGTTGCCGTAACAACGTTTGAAACAATGCAACAGATCGATAGTATCCTTAACGTGCTGGACGGCGCAAGCAGCCGCACTATTACTGTATTCGGCGATTATTGTTTAGACAAATACCTGTACATTGATCCCGACCGCGATGAAGACTCCGTGGAAACCGGGTTGACGGCCTATCAAGTGGACAGGAAAATCCTCTATCCCGGTGCGGGAGGGACGATCACCAACAATCTTCGGGCACTGGGAGCGCAGGTGCAGTGCGTCGGGTTGCTCGGCGAGGACGGCGAAGGTTATGACCTGCTCCAATGTTTGGAACAAATCGGTGCCGGCACCGAACTGATGGTGCAGTCGAACAACATTGTAACAAATACCTATACAAAGCCGATGCGTAAAACCGCTGAGGGAACGTACAGGGAAATGAACCGCATCGACATCCGCAACTTCGGCGAAACTGCCCGAAAATTGGAAGAGCAGTTGATGGTGAATTTAGAGAAAGCACTTGAAACATCGCAGGGAGTGATCATTATTGACCAGTTCATACAGCCCAATTGTTCGGCAATCACCGAGAGAGTCCGCCATGAACTGGCCGATTTAGCGACACGCTTTCCCGACAAGTTTTTCTTTGCCGATTCACGCGGCTTTGCCGGATATTTCCGCAATGTCATGATTAAATGTAACCAATTTGAATTACCGGGTGCCGGACAGGGCGAAGATTCCGGCGAAGATTCCGGCGAAGATTCTATTGTTGAACGGGCAACGCAACTCCTTGCGGCCAGCGGCAAAGCGGTCGTGGTTACGCTGGGTGAAAAGGGGGCGTTGGTCTTTGAGCCGCATAAGCAAGCGGTACGTATTCCCGCTTTTTTGGTGGAAGGAGCAATCGACATTGTCGGAGCGGGCGATGCGACCAATGCCGGCACGATGCTGGGACTCACTCTGGGACTCTCCCTACCGGACGCAGCATTGCTGGGCGGAACTGTTTCCTCAATCACTATTCAACAGATAGGCGTTACCGGCACTGCCGGCATTGAACAGGTAAAACAGCGGTTACAACGGGGATTGGGCTTTTGACCCAGCGAGAGCCTTGCCGAGGCTTGTAATCGTACCCTCCAATTTGGGCGTGCCCGACGGGGTGTGTAGTAAAGGGTACTTCCAATAACACAAAAACTCTTTGCGCCCCTTGCGGTTTCCTTTGTGGTTAAATGGTTATAGGTAAATTGGTGTTTTCTTTGCGTCCCTTTGCGTCCTTTGCGGTTAACTCTTTTTAACCGCAAAGGATGCGCCGCGTTCACAGAGCCGCGTTCACAGAGCCCGGAGCGGCAGCTCCGGCGAGATAATGAAAACGCCGGAGCTGCCGCTCCGGGCTCTGTAAACAATTCCCGTCGCCCAGACACTCGTCAGCGAAATTACTGACGCTTTATAACGTACTGTATGTTAGACTTCCCATTGAAAATTGAAACTTGGAAGCTGGCGGACACACACGGAGAGCTACCGTGTGAAAGAGACTTTCGACAGCGAATAGTGGTAGAAGTGTTAGCACCGTTTACTCGCTGATCA
>Ga0099364_10015446_pt1 | contig 10064 bp, 7 predicted proteins | sample TergutTh196P3_FD_73070 | JGI IMG/M metagenome (GOLD analysis project Ga0099364, IMG submission 73070) | Microcerotermes parvus P3 segment gut microbial communities from Pointe-Noire, Republic of the Congo - Th196 P3 | ecosystem: Host-associated > Arthropoda: Insects > Digestive system > Gut ...
CGTGGCGTGAGTATTTATGGATCACGTCCGTGAGGAGCCCCGTGCGTAAATTGCGCCTGCGGGGATCTGTCGAGGGGTGGGATGTCGCGAGGCTCCCACCTACTCTACCCTTTTTTTACATGGTCAGATGATTTTGTATTGCCTATGAATAGATTATAATTCATAATCTATCGCTTTTAATGCATATTTTTTTAGCATTTGCATAAATGCGATTATCGTTGTTAAATTTTATCTTAAAAACAGCTTGATAAAGAACAGTTAAAACAAATACAGGGGCGCGTCCGCTTGCGGGAGGAACAGAGTGACTGTCCGCGCCGGCGCTTCGCCGGATTCGTCTTTTAATATAACCCATATCAAATAGCCGCCGCCGCTGACATAGTAGTGTGTCCTCGCGCGTTGCATGATGTCGCCGTATTGATCCGGCTGGATGGTGATAGCGGCGGCGGACATTAGCAGTTCGTTTGTTTGTGCCGAGCGAAAATACAGCGACTGCGATATGGAGCGGGGGAAAACATTGTAGCGCAGGGCGCTGATCCTCTGTATATCGACGGTATCATAAATATTATTGCCCCCGCTTCCGACTGTTATTTCGCCGCCGTCGCTCGCGTATGCGATTTCGCCGCCACCGCTATCATGTGCGTTATTGCCGCTCCCGCTGTAGCCATCGATGAAGCCGCATATGCCGCTCTCACGTAAGAAACCAATGGTATTTGTGTAATAATTCGTGACGTATATACGGATGACCGAGGTGTGCTGCCAATACCAATTGGCATCATTGTTTGCCACAATCCAATTGTTAATAAGCGCGGGGCTAGCGTCAGCCCCGGTCTGCACCGCGATACCGCCTGCGCGGGACGGCTCGTGCTCATACGCATACACCGGCAGCCCAGGGGCGCCGCCGTCCGCCGCTTTGGCGAACCTTGGTAAGCTGACCACCGCCAGAGCGGGGCTGTCCGGGAAATATTTCTCTTCCAGCGGTAGGTTTTCTGTGTCGCTTTGGAGCGCGGACAGCAGCCGTATTTGATCCCCCGCCGCAATGACAGCATGCCCATTGCCAAACAGGCCGTCTGTGACAAAAAGCGGCAGCGCGCCCTGTTCGGCGAATTCGGCGGCAAGCGACAACGTCTCCCCGATGCGCCCTGCTACTTCGTCCGTTACATCGAGCAGCAACATGTCCTCGGCCAGCCGCGTCGGGACGGTTTGGTACAGCCGATCCACCGTTTTTCCGTTCTTAAGACTGTATTGAACATGCACCCACAGCCGCAGCCAATCCCTGTCCTTGTCGCCCGTGGCAGGTCTAGGCGCAGTGAACGGTCCCGGCCCCGCGTCAATCAGCTTTTTATGCAGCGCCTGCACCGCGTTTATGCCGCTGTCGGATATGAATTCGAGGTCGGTATGGTCGCGGATGCATATATAGGATTCTGAGGCGGGCATCGGCTTTGCCTGCGGGTCGACGGGGACGGGGTAGTAATTGCCGCTGCCTGCGATAAAATCCGGGGCGCCTGTGTATGTGATTTTAGCGCTGGTTATTTCGCCCACATCAGGTACATACGAACTGTACCCAAATCCGCCCGCCAGGCCGCAGGCGGCTGCCAGCGCGTATACGCCTGCGACGGCCCCGTATATGCGTAAACCGTCTAAATTGAATATTTTTCGGATGCTTTTTGTCATCAGCGCGCGGCTGATCGCATATGTGGTAAACAGCCAAACGAGCGAGAGGAGGATGACCGTGATTTTTGGCCGAAAGGCATTTCCGGGGCCGTCGCCCTCATACAGCAGCGCAAATGAGGCAATAACGGTCAATGTATTGGTGAGCCATGGTCGCACCCCTTGCATTCCTGCGTGCTCCGCTTTATATGACATAAATGCCCTGCGCGCAGACAGGGCCGCGGCGGCGGACAGCGCCAGCCACAGCGCCAACACTAGCCAGCCGGCCGAATGGGCGTCGCCCCAGAGCGGGACATATAAGCCCCCGGTTGCGCCATTGGCCGCCGCCCCGCCACTAAGCGCGGCTCCGCCAACCGCAGCTCCGCTGAGCGCCACCCCGCTGCCGCCGCCAGCCGCCGCCCCGCCATATGCGGCGCCATATCGCTCGAATACATATGCGGCGCCATATGGGGGGACATATCTTAGGACAGCGCCGAACAGATCGCCGGACAGCTTGTGCCCGGCATAGCTCTCGCCCATCGCGTTCCCGTGCAGGAACAGCGAAAAAACAATCGTGAGTGCGCCCAGCAAGTAATATGCGCCAAACACCGTTATGCATGAGAAAACCAATTTTTCGCGGATCGTGCCGACGCACAGGCAGACGACCATCGCAGCACCGTAAACAAATGAAAGCGTGACAAATGAGCATGCCCAGTATATGGCGAAACCGTGCAAGACAGCGCCTGTGGCCCCAAACACGTTGACGTTGCGGACGAGCCTGACGGCCAGCAGGGCGGCGTGCGGCCCCAGCACCATGACGAGCCCTGCCAGATACCGCGACCAATACAATTTGGCGCGGCTTATCGGTAGGCTAAAATATGCCGTCGACGCGCGTTGGCTGGATGTGAACACAAACATAAGCGCCGCAGTGGCGAACGTTTGAATAAACGCTATCACGATGGCGGCGGGCATGGCGCCCTGCGGTATGATGGCGTACAGCAAATCCGGCGATAGGGTGTTTGTGTCTGTCAGCGACCTGATGCCCGGTTCGCTTATGTACCATATGATTAGGGCAGCGGCCGCGTTCAACGCAATCGTGTTTAATTCAAATGCAGACAAGAAAGTACGTAGGAAGTTATTTTTCATTTCATTAATATGGTCTGATCGCACATGGCGCCCAGCTCGCGAAGGTCATGCGAGGCCAAGACTACGCACGCACCGCGCTCCTTGGCAGCCCGCGCCAGTAACTGCCAGGCCAAGCCCCGTTTTTCCGGGTCCAGTCCGTCCAGTGCCTCGTCCAGTAGCAGATAGTCTGCGCATACGCTGAGCGCGTACGCCAAAAACGCCTGCTTGCGCATCCCCCTGGAGAAGCTACCGAGTTTCTGCTTTGCGTCCAACCCGAATATACCTGTAAGCCTATCGAATATTGTATTGTCCCAATTGGAGTAGTGGCCCCTGTAGAACCTGGCCATTCCAGCCATGCTGGACTGGGGCAGCATATATGGGTCGTCGGGGACGAAAAACACCCTGTTTTTCACATATTCATTGTCATATACCGGCTGCCCGTCTATGGTTATGCTGCCCCGATCCGGTTTAAGTATGCCGCAGACGCATTTTAGCAGCGTGGTCTTGCCCGCGCCATTCGGCCCCGCCAGCCCGCAGATGCCGCCGCCGCTATCGCCGCCGCCGCTGCCGCCACCACTGCCGCCGCTGTCGTCGCCGCTGCTAATACGGCAGGACATGCCATCTATAGCGATATAATCGCCATATTTTTTAGTGACCCGGTCAATTTCAATCATAATCAGTTTCAACGGCGCCGGATGTTAATGAACAGTTGTAACAGATGTAACATAGGTATTGTTCCCATATACAATAATGTATAACAGTGGAATTGAGGTAGCAGATTGCTATATAGTATATAAAAAAAATTTATACATTTTTTAATAATATACCTTGACAGCCGAGGTAACTCATGATATTTTATATATACAACTCATAAGGAGGTGGGGCTTTTGTCAATCGCATCCGATCTCATACGGGGGAACACCGATATGATCATATTGGCGCAGCTTATGCGTAGGGAAAGCTACGGATATGAGATCAATAAAAATATCCAGCAAAAGACAGGCGGGCTGTTCGAGTTCAAGGAAGCGACCCTGTACGGCGCGTTCAGGCGGCTGGAGGAAGCCGGTTTCGTGTCTTTTTACTGGGGCGACGAGCAAACAGGAGCGAGGCGCCGTTATTACAGCATCACGGAAATGGGCCGCAGGGCGTATAGCGACATGCTCGACGACTGGCGATGGGCCTGCGGGCTCATTGAGTCGATGATAGTCGCGAAAGCGGCGGACGAAAAGAACGAAAAAGGGAAAGCTGCAGTGAAAGCCGAAGCGAAAGATACAGCCAAAGCCGAAGCTGTAGCCGAAGCGCAAGCCGAAACGCAAGCCATAGAAAATAATATAGACATAGTTGAAACGAAAGCTGAAACGCAAGCCGAAACGCAAGCCGAAACGCAAACTGACGCGAATAATAGAGCGATAAACGGTGTGGCTGCCAAAGTGAAAAACGAAGGGAACTTTGAAGGGGGAGAGGACAATGATTGAAAAAATTAAATCGCATCTTGACGATCTGTTCGACAGCGCGCCGAAAACACGCCAAGTCGCCGATATGTATCAGGAGCTGCTCGCAGGGTGCCTTGACAAGTATACCGACTTGACGTCGGGCGGGATGGACGAGCGCGAAGCGTACGAAAAGGTCATTGGCGGTATAGGCGACGTGGACGAGCTTTTGGGGTACGTGGAAAGGAAGCCCGCGTTCGATCCAATCCAAGCCGAGGAAAAGCGAAAGAAAAGGGCGGTTTTTTCGTCCATGGGCATATGCGGGTTTTTTATCGCGGTAGCGGCGTTCCTGCTGTTCGCGTTCGGCGGCAGGCAAGAGACGGGGTTGATTCTGTTCATATTCATCGCCGGGATGTCCACAATGGCGCTGATATACGGCAGGATGTCGACGGTTTTTAAATACGAAAAAGCGGACGATACGCTTGTGGAGGAGATGAAAGAACAAATGACCGCAGGAAAATCCGGCAATAAAATGGCGTCCCTGGCTTCATCGACTCTGTGGGCTGTGATAGTCGCCGCCTATCTCGCAGTCAGCTTTATGAGTGGGAGATGGGACATTACCTGGATAGTATTCCCCTTTGCCGGCGCGCTTCAGAACGTCGTCATGGTATATTTTCAGCCCAGGGATAAAATGAAATATATAATCGGCGCTTTTTGGTGCCTGGTGGTCACGATTTATTTCGCGATATCGTTTGGGACGTTTTCCTGGCACATCACATGGCTCATCTTCCCCATAGCCGTCGCCGCCCAGCAGGCGGTCAAATTGTTTATGTTCTGGAGGGATGAAAAATGAAAAAATCCTTCTTTCTCATAGGGGCGCTCATTTGGGTGCTGATAGCGCTCTCTGCGCTCGCACTGCTCGTCATGTCGCTCTCCGGGGCGAGTTTGTCGAACAACCTCCCCAATTGGATGAGGGGGTGGTCCCAATCCGGCGCGGCGGGATCGGCCGGCGGAATGAGCGGATTATTAGATTCAAATACGCTGCTTATCAAAGAAGAAGCGTTCGATATGTCGGGCATCGATGAACTGGACGTGGGCACGAGATACCAGAGCATTAAAATCGCGATCGTCGATGGCGCGGAAATGGCTGTCAGGCACTACGATATCGATCCTGAGAGGCCGTTTGCCTCGGAGGCGTCGGGCGGCTCGCTTAAAGTATATATACCGGAAAGGTCTTTTGTGTCCATCAATATGTCCAACCCCCGGCTGGAGATCGATCTACCGGCCGGCTATATCGGCTCGGTGAAGCTTGCGAGCAGCTCCGGGGATATTGACATAGGCGGGCGCGCGGGCTGGGGCGCGGTTGCCCTCTCCAGCACATCGGGCGCCGTCCGCGCGAGCGGGGGCATCGATTGCGGGGCATTTAGCGTCTCTACGAATTCCGGTACGGTTAGCATGGGCGATGTGGGCGCCCAGTCCATCAGCATCATCAGTACATCTGGTTCGCAGCGGCTGTCGGGGCTGCGGGCATCGGGCGACGTATTTTTAAAATCGGCGTCCGGGACAATAAACAGCGGGGTCATTGAGGCCTCGGGCCTTAAGGTTCAAAGCACTTCCGGCACGATAAAATCTGAAAAAATCGACGCCACAGGCAGTGTTTCGATAAAATCATCATCCGGCAACCATAATATAGGCGCTGTCAGCGCCGTCTCATACGAAATAGAAAGCACTTCCGGCACGCTCCGCTATGGCGGGCTGTCGGGCGCGGGCAGCGTGGACAGCTCGTCCGGCTCGCTCACATGCGGCGCGCTGGACGTCAAGGGCGACGTGGCGGTCGCCACTACATCCGGGACTGTGCGGCTGGCCCTCGCGCCCGAACAGAATTTCGAGTTGAAGATAACCGTGTCGTCGGGTACCATAAGGGCTTCGCGCCATGAGATATTTTATACGGACAGGCAGGGCAAAAATGCCTTCGGCACGGTCGGCGACGGCGGGGCGGCGACGCTCAGCATACGCACAAGTTCCGGGAACGTAAATATCGACTGACCCGGTTGACTCGTTCGCATCACTGGCGTTGCGATCATATGCGTGCGCCCTACGCCCAGGCGCGCAGCACTGCATCCAGTTTTACCAAATCGATGGGCTTTGACAGGAACCCCTGGAAACCGTTTTCTATGAACGTTTTCTCGTTGCCCGCCAGCGCGTTGGCCGTCAGGGCGATAATGGGGATGGAAGCGGCGTATGGCGTCCCGATATCGCGGATGGCCCGCGTCGCTTCTATTCCGTCCATACCCGGCATCATATGATCCATGAATATCATATTATAGTGTGGCTCGCCGTCCATTATCAGGCGCACCGCTTCGCCGCCGTTGTCGATGCAGTCGACCTTTATTTCATAGGGCTCGAGGCACGCAGCGGCGACCTCCAGGTTTATATAAACATCGTCGACGACCAGCGCCCGGACATACGGCATGGGCGTGTACTCGACGCGGAGCCCCCGGTACTCCGGGACATAGGTGAAATCGGCCAGCGCCCCTGCGGTTTCGGCGCCGACGGGCGCGCCGTCTACAATGTCCTGGTGCACATGGACCGTAAATACGCTGCCTTTGCCGTATTCGCTCCATGTCGCAATCTCCCCGTCCATGAGCTCGACCAGCCCCTTGCATATCGCAAGGCCCAGGCCCGTCCCCTCGACGCCGCGCGTGCTCTGCTGGTTGACCTGCGCGTATTCGGTGAAGAGCTTTTTCAAATCGTCTTCGCGGATGCCTATCCCCGTGTCCGCAATCTCAAATGTGAGCCGCGCCCTGCCTACAGGGTGTGGCGCTCCCTGCGCCGCGCCTGCAACCGTACTAGCATCCGCACCATGCGCCGCGCCATCCATCGGACTTGTAACCGCTCCCGGCGCCGCGCCCACTACCGTTCTTGCAACCGCCCCCGGCGCAGCGTTTGCAACCGTATCTTCGGTCGCTCCTGCGGGCGCGGGCTGCCACGTGATGCGCAATGCCACGCTCCCTTCAAGCGTATATTTAAATGCGTTGCTCAATAGATTGCCCAGCAACTGCTTTATGCGGAGCTCGTCGCCCATCAGGCCGCGCGGCGCGCCCTCGTCGACGGACACTATGAAATCGACGGGCTTGGATTTTTTGTGTACGACATTGAGCGTCACGACATCGTATAGCATGTCCACGAGATTGTACGCGGTCGGCGACAGTTCGAACTTCCCGGACTCTATCTTGGACATGTCGAGTATGTCGTTGATAATCCCCATCAGCAGGTTGCCGGAAGCGTGTATCTTGCGGAGGTTTTCAACGTCCGCATGCGGCAGTTCCCGGCGCAGCTCGGCTTCCGTGAGGCCTACGATGGCGTTGAGCGGGGTACGTATTTCATGGCTCATGTTGGCCAGGAAATTGCCCTTTGCTTGCGCAGCTTGGCTGGCTTCGTTTTTTGCCTCTGTCAGGGCGCCCAGCGCATTGACATAGGATTTGCAAAAAATGTATATCAGCAGATTTAACGCGACGGAGACGGTGTAATACAAAATATTGTAGATCGGCGTGAAAACCTGGCCCAGCACATTGATCCTGGCTACGAACAAGATGACGGCGAACATTGTACTCGACGATATGACATATGCCGCCAAGGCGTTCGGCTTCAAATATGTGAGCGATATCATGGCTATGCCGATGCTGTACGTAAAAAGCAAAAAGTCGCCTCGGAAATATATGGCGCCGATGGTTAGAACGCTTATGATCATAAAAGGGGAGAGGAACGCTGTGGATGTCGCGCCGAGCGGGCTTCGCTCAATCAGCACGTAGGAAAGCACCACAAAGATTGAGAGGCCAAAGCGGATGATCATAGCCCCTGTGCTGAAATACATCCATGTATATAGGGAGGTAATGACTGTGTACACGCACAATATAATAAGAATCTGAGGCGCGGATTCGTTTTTTTTCGAGCCTTTGAATATGTGTTTCCGTATAGCGGACAGCATATGGTTTCCTCGCTCCGCCGGTGTCAGCATCGCCGGCGGCATCCCCCCGTGTGCGCTGTATGCGTTTGTTTTCTGTATATACCCTTGTTGGCTCAGCTTTATTTACCTATCTAACGCCCGCTTAAATATAACCAATAATAAAGAAAATAATGAATGAAGTTTAATACTTTTATATTTTTTATGCCATAGTTAGAGTATACAATTTATTTAATATACGCAATACAGGGGGCAAGTGGCACACCATGGTGGCATATTCGGAACACAGCATAGTTTCCGGCAAGACCAAAATTGTACTCTCTATATGGGAACCCGCCGAACCGGAGGCCGTTATAGTGTTCGTTCCGGCTTCAATGCTCCACCCGCTTTGCTATGAGCCGCTTTTGCGGGGATTTGCCGAGAAAGGCTTCGCAGTTGTGGGCTTGCATCCGGTCGGGCATGGCAAAAGCCCGCGCGACGTACGCCGCTATTCTTTGACCGACATCGTCCAAAACGCGCGGGACGCGGTGTCCTTTGCGGCAGAGCGTTACCAGGCGCCCATATTGGCCATGGGCACTAGCCAGGGCGGAACCGCCGTCGCCGCGCTGGCCGCCGAGGACGACAGGCTCATGGCGGTATTTTCTAATAATATCATGTTGTCGGATATGCCGGATACCATCCACATCACGCGGATGCCCAAGTGGCTGCGTCGCGTTTACAAGCCATGGCTGCAGTACGTTAAACTGGCCGCGCGCCTGCAGCCCGACATGCCGTACACCATTAACCGATATCTTGGGGCCGCCCGCATCAACCTGGGTAGCAAGGAATTGCAATCGCTGTTTGATGACCCCCTGTGTTTGAAGAATTATCCGCTGTATTTTTTGTCAAGTCTTTTGAACACGCGCTTTCCCGGCTTAACCGACGGCAGCATCCGCTGCCCTTTATATCTTGTGACGAACAGGCAGGACACGCTGTTTGTACAGGAATATTCACAAAAGGTGTTCGAGCGCCTGCAAGCCCAACATAAAGAGATGGTCATTTTCGATACGGGCGGGCATATGTTCATGCTCACCAACCACCATGAAGTCTGCGACACATTGGCGTCAAAAATACGTGAAGCCATAAAAATTAAGGACAGTATATAATAATTAATTCTATCATAGACCGTTAATGCTTTTCCATCCCAGCTCCGCGTCCTTTGCTAATCTTTGCCATTCCCGTCCGGCACCCTTTGCCAGGTCTTCTCCGTTTTTCTTACTGATTCTTTTTGCTATTTGAAGAATCCATATGATCAATCAACAAAATTAAATTTGATACTTAAAATAAATTATGTTTTGTCAAATTATCCCATAGATAAATTCTTAAAAATGTGATAGATTTTACCAATGGTTTGTTTGTTTTGCATTGTGTGTAATATATACATGAACGACATATGCATGGTTATATTTTGATGCTAAAAGTTATTTTTATTTGGGGTCGTGCTATTACGGCGCGGCCCTGCGTATGATAGGGGGAAATAACATTGAGTCGAAAATATTCTGTTATTACCGGATTTATGGGCAAGGTTAAGGATCGTTTTATAGACTACCAGCCGGTCCGCGAAATGGAAGAAATGGTTGAAATGGCCTCGCGGATTAAGGGCTGCTCCGGCCTGGAGGTCGTCTACCCGCAAAACTTTACCGATCCGGTCAAGGTTAAAGGGCTGCTGGATCAATATGGGCTGTCCGTGTCCACGGTCAACCTGAACATAAAAAGCGACGATATTTTCAGGTACGGCTCGTTTTCCAGTCCGGACGCGAAGTCGCGCAAGGAAGCGGTGGAAATGTTGAAATTTTCAATGGACGCCGCCGCAGTGCTGGGGTGCAACATGGTGACGACGGCGCCGCTCAGCGACGGTT
>Ga0099364_10015447_pt1 | contig 10064 bp, 6 predicted proteins | sample TergutTh196P3_FD_73070 | JGI IMG/M metagenome (GOLD analysis project Ga0099364, IMG submission 73070) | Microcerotermes parvus P3 segment gut microbial communities from Pointe-Noire, Republic of the Congo - Th196 P3 | ecosystem: Host-associated > Arthropoda: Insects > Digestive system > Gut ...
CTTCCGATCTACCAGGCGAGATAAAACTTGAAAAGACGGCGGCGCTCGCGCCTATGGCGGGCGCCGCCGACCGCGCGTTCCGCGAGATTTGCGCGGAGCTTGGCGCCTGCTGGGTCGTGGGCGAAATGGCAAGCGCGAAAGGTATGGGCATGGGAAGCAAAAAAACAGCGGAGCTTCTCCTGCTTTCCGAAAAGGAGCGCCCCGGCGCGGTTCAGTTGTTTGGAAGCGACCCGGACGCGATGGCTTTTGCCGCCGAAATGGCGTCGTCGTTTAATCCCGACGCCATCGACGTCAATATGGGCTGCCCGGCGCCGAAAGTCACAGCCGGAGGCGGCGGCAGCGCATTGATGAAAAACCTGCCGCTTGCGGGTGAAATAATCCGGGCGGTCAGCCGCGCTTCAGGTGTACCGGTTACGGTGAAGCTCCGCAAGGGCTGGGACGATGACAGCGTAAACGCGGTTGAAGCCGCTGTCCTCGCGGAGGAAAACGGTGCTGCGGCGGTTACCGTCCACGGGCGCACGAGACAGCAGATGTACGCCCCGCCTGTCGATCTCGGGATTATCGCTGCGGTAAAAAAGGCCGTTTCCATCCCGGTAATTGGCAACGGCGACGTAACGGATATAAAATCCGCGGTCATGATGTATGAAAAAACGGGCTGCGACCTTGTTATGATCGGGCGCGGCGCGCTTGGCTCGCCGTGGATTTTCAGGCAGCTCAAGGAATATTTTACGCGCGGCGTTGTTTTGCCCGAGCCCGAGCCGGATGAAAAAATCAAAATTATGCTAAAACATATACGCCTTGCGTGCGCGTATAAGGGTGAGCACGCCGCCATGCGAGAAGCGAGGAAGCATGCCGCGTGGTATTTCAAGGGCTTGCGCGGGGCCGCCGCCTTGCGCCGTCGCGCAGGCGCGCTTGAGTATTTCGAGCAGCTTGAGGATTTGGCTAAACTTTCCTTAAAAGCGCCGAATCCGTGATAACGATGTCCCCCGCCATAAACGTATCGAAGTTTAAAAATCCTTTTTCATCGATATAGTACCGCGGCGGCGGGTTTACGGGAATAAACGTGCCTGATTTCACATCATAGCTGTAAAACCGCAGGGTGCGCTTATTCATCCCCGTAAGATTCACCTTCGCCGAAACCTTAACGGTTTTACCGTAGGTGCCTTTTTGTTCAAGGGAAATTACGGCAATTTTGTTTTCGTAATACTTTTCAAACAACGTGCGTATGTGCTTTACGTGCTCGTTGTTTACGCTCCCGCCCAGTTTAACAGGCCCCGCGTTCATTTCGCATCACATCCAGCGTTATACAAATTATTTTTAAACACCCCCATAGCCACTTTAAAATGATGATGCATTTATTATACTATGGTTGCGTAATGATTTAAAATCATATATACTATCTCTAAGAAACCTGATAAAAAGTGAAGAGGGATTTTTGATGGGTAATTGCATCCTGTGCGGGGCAAGCGCCATTGTAAATAAGCAGGAAAGTGCAAGCAGAACAATTTACAGCTGTCCGCAGTGCGGCGTCTTTGTGATTTCAGACCTTGCCGAAAAGAAAGCGTGCGAACACGCCGATGAGGTAAAGTCTTTCCTTGCAAGGCGCGCATTGCTGAAAAGCAACGATACATTGCTGATTTCTTACGAAAAAGCCAAGCTTGACAAGGATTACTTACAGCTTACGGTTGACCGGATTGTTGACGCTTTCCCTAAAAGCCATGCACATAAAACCGAAATGATTCTTAAAAATTTAGAGCTTTTATCCGGCTTAAGCGGCGATGAAATCGAAATTACCGATTTAAAGCACGCACCCTTGTTTTATTTGAAGCAACCAAGCCTTGACGCGCTTTCCTCCGTCATCCACGCGATGCGTGAATCCGGGCTGATAGACGTGAGTTTTTATAACCGGTCCTTTTTCCCGTGCGTCGTAAGCATAAGCCCAAAGGGCCGCGAGAGGCTCTCCAGGCTAAACGAGAAAGCCACGCGGAACCGGAGCCTTTTGGTATTTGTTTCAAAAAGCGACAAGCAAATATTCAACCCGTTTTTAAAAGCCGTGAGAAAAGCCGTGCTCGACAGCGGCGTCAAATATACGATTAATATTCCGCATACCGACGCCGAGGACAAAGTCGGCAACGCCTTGATTTCCGGGGTGGAAAAAGCAAAGGCTGTCATCTGCGATTTAACGGAGCATCCGGGCGAAGCGTATTACGTTGCGGCGTTTGCCGGGGCGCTTCATAAGATTTGCCTTTTAACGTGCAACCAATCCGCGGAAAAAGAGCTTAGAATCAACACCGGCGAGCTCGGGGTAATCATCTGGGATAAAGAGGATCAGCTTTACCTTGAGCTTTTAAATGCGCTGAAAGCCGATATGTAACAGGAAGACAGACCGGTGTAACGCATAATCTAAAAAATCCGCGCTTTGGCCTTATGCCTTGGACGCGGATTTTTTTACATTTTTACAAAGCTATTCTTCCGTTTGAAGCTGGTCGACGTAATAGCGCAGCGTCATGAGGCTGTCGCCTAAATGCACGCTTTCAACAAAGACCTTATCCTTTTTGCAAAACGAAAGGTCGCATTGCGAAAAATTCCAAAACCCGGTGATTCCCCACTTTATAAGGTCGTCGGCAATCTCCTTGGCGCCCTCCGCAGGTATGCATAGCGCTGCGATTTTCGGCCCGTACTCCGCGCAAAAATCTTTTAGCTCATCCGTACTGCGGATATGCCAGTCGCGGATCTTTTTCCCCGTAAGCCCCGGGTTTTTGTCAAATATCCCGATAAGCTGGAATCCGTCCTTTTCAAAATCCATATGCTTCGCGATTGCAAGCCCCAGGTTGCCGGCCCCCAGCAAAATGGCGGGAATCTTATTATCAAGCGCTAAAATCCGCCCGATTTCCCTGCGTAACAGCGTTACCTTATACCCGTACCCCTGCTGCCCGAAACCGCCGAAGCAGTTTAAGTCCTGCCTGATTTGCGACGCCGTAAGCCCGATGATTCCGGCGAACTCCTTTGACGATATGCGCTCGACGCCCTGCCTTTCAAGTGCGCCTAAAAAGCGGTAATAACGAGGCAAGCGCCGCGTAACCGAAACTGATACATTAGGATATTTAGGCATAAAAACCACCCGTTGACAATAATTTATCATAACAATCTTACAATACTTTTACAACATTGTCAAACAGACAAAAACATAAATTAAAAGAGAGCATACCGTAGCATTTCGCAGATATTGAAAGAAAATTTAAGATTGGTTGTTCCTGATTAAATTAAGTGTTGACAAGCGGGCTTTCTGGCGCTATACTGTATAAAGTTGAGAAAAAAGCCGTTTTGAAAAGCCATAAACGATTTATAAGCGGGGGTTTAAGACTTTTTAAGCGGTGCAATAAAATTCAGGAGGTTGCGATTTATGTCCACAACTATGCCAAAACCCGGCGAAATCAGCCGTAAATGGTATATCCTTGACGCGGCCGGCAAACCAATCGGCCGTACCGCGGTTAAGGCCGCCGCGATTTTGCGCGGCAAACACAAGCCGACGTTTACGCCGCATATCGATTGCGGGGACCATGTCATTATCTTAAACGCGGAGAAGGCTGTGCTTACGGGCAACAAGCTGACGCAAAAATTTGCGCGGCGCCATACGGGGTTTGTCGGCGGTCTAAAGGAAATCCGCTACGACAAGCTGATGGCGCAAAAGCCTGAAAAGGCGATGATGTTCGCTGTCCGCGGCATGCTGCCGGATACGACGATCGGTCGCAAGGCGCTCACGCGCTGCCGTATTTACCGCGGCGCGGAACACAAAAACCAAGCGCAGAAGCCCGAAGCCTGGACGCTTTAAGAAAGGGGGATTTCATTCATGTATGATAATAAAGCATATTTTTACGGAACCGGACGCAGAAAGCAATCGGTAGCGCGGGTGCGTATGTATCCCGGAAGCGGCAAAATCACGATAAACGACCGCGATATCGACGATTATTTTGGCCTTGACACCTTAAAGCTGATTGTCCGTCAGCCGCTTGAGCTTACGGAAACCACCGCGCGGTTCGACATTGTTATCCGCGTGAACGGCGGCGGCGTCACAGGGCAGGCCGGCGCAATCCGCCACGGCATATCGAGAGCGTTGCTCGTCTACAATGAAGAAACACGCCCCTTGCTTAAAAAAGCAGGCTTCTTAACGCGCGACCCGAGAATGAAGGAGCGCAAAAAGTACGGCCTCAAAGCCGCAAGGCGCGCACCGCAGTTCTCCAAGAGATAATATAGAAAACACGCAAGAGAGCTTATACCGTTATGGCATAAGCTCTTTTTGTCCCGGGGGCTATTCCGGAAGCAGCAATCGCTGCGATAAAGCTGCCTGTTTAACCGCAGGCGGCTTTTGATTCCCACTCGCGGGTTTCATACCCCGCCGCTTGCGGCGTTCGTGTAATCAAGCGGGGCATACCCCGTAGCTTGCTGCGGTGCGCTTGATTTCATATGCTATGAGGTGTCAACAATCGTGGATTTTTAATTTAATTTATGATATTATTAAATATGACAACGCTAGAAATAAGGTGTGTGGGCAATGAAAACAGGATTTGCTGAAAAATGTCTTAAGCAGACAAATGTTTTGAGCGTCAGAAGAAATATCCTTACCCCCATGATTTTGTTGACGGTCATATGCGCCTCCGCTATACTCATGTCGTCCATCATGCTGTTTCAGGTAGAGCTTAATAATTCTATTAACGATCAAATAAACGTCGCGTCAAAGGTGGCGGAAAGTGAAATTAAAAACATCAAATCGCAGTCGCATATGGCGGCGGTTATCATGGCGGGCAACAAAGAGCTGATTGACGCGATAAAAAGCAATGACCGCGAGAAAATACTTGCGGCGGCGAAAAAATTACCGGACACGGCAAAAGTGGATTTTTGCACCGTGCTTGACAGCGAGGGCACGGTTTTGGCAAGGACGCATGACCCGGAAAGATACGGCGACAGCCTTGCCTGGCAGAATAATGTGGCGGCGGCCCTCGCCGGAAAAACAGAAACATTTATCGAGCGCGGCACAGTCGTGCTCCTTTCGGTGCGCGCCGGCGCGCCGGTATATGATGAAAACGGAAGCATTATCGGCGTTGTGACTTTGGGGTACAGGCTGGATACCTATGATTTTGTAGAAAGGCTGAAAGCTGAAACAGGCTGTGAGGCTGCGATTTTCCTCGGCGACGAGCGCATTGCCACAACGATTACCGATGAAAGCGGAACATATGCCATAGGGACAAGGGCTGCGTCCGGAGTTAGCGAAAAGGTGCTTAACGGAGAGCCCTTTGTTGGAAGACTGGATGTTCCAGGCAGGGAGATAGCCGCTAAATATACGCCGCTATATGGCGCGGGCGATGAGATAGTAGGAATGATGCTTGTCGGCAAATATACCGATGAGAATATGGGCAAAATGATATTTTTTGTCTTAAGCGGAGCGCTTGTAACGCTTTTGGCGCTTATAGCGGTTATCACAATCGCTATACTTCTTACAAAAACGATAGACGGCCGATTGGAAAACATGAACCGTGCCGCACATGAAGCGGAAGCTTTAACGCAGAAAATGCTTGACACAGCTCCATTCGTTGTAACTATTTTCAATTCAGAGCTTGAAATAATCAACACAAATGACGCGGCTAAAAGGCTCTTTGATTTATCGGACGCGATGGAGTACGTCAAAAGATTCTTCGAGTTTTCGCCCGAATACCAGCCGGACGGCAGGGTTTCACATGAAAAGGCCATAGAATATATTAAACGGGCTTTTGAAAAAGGCCGCTGCCGCTTTGAATGGATGCATCAAAAATTAAACGGCGAGCCGGTACCGTGCGAAATCATGCTTGTGAGGGTCGATAACAGGGGCGAGCCTATAGTCGTGGGATACTCGCGCGACCTTAGGGAAGAAAAGAAAATGCTATCGGAAATGCGGGAATCCGAAGAGCGTTTACAGCTATTGCTCGATACCGCGCCGTTTGGGATAAACTTTATTGATGAAAAATGGCAAAACCTTGCTGTAAACGAGGAAGCGCCGCGTATGCTCGGGCTTTCCGGCGCGCAGGAGTATATAGACAAGTTTGCGGGAGAGATATCGCCCGAGTATCAGCCCGACGGAAGCCTGTCCTGCGAAAAAGGCCCCGAGATGATCAAAAAAGCATTTGACGAGGGCTATGTCCGCTATGAGTGGACGCACCAAAAACCTGACGGTGAGCCGCTTCCCTGCGAGATTACGATGGTGCGCATAAAATATAAAGGCAACTATGTCGTTGCGGGATACTCACGCGACTTGCGCGCGGAAAAAGAAATGTTAAATCTGATACACGAGGCCGACAGGTACAGGAAAGCGCTTCTTGAATCAATGCAAACCATGATTGTCATAACCGATATGGAGTCTGACGAAATCATATACATGAACAAAAAGATGAAAGATACGCTTAACTTCGACGACAGCATTATCGGCGATAAATGCTGGAAGCATTTTAATAAAGACATGGACGAAAGGTGCGACATATGCCCGAAAAATGATTCCGGCTTTACAGGAACGCCTTATTCTTGGGAGTTTCATAATCCAATCTTAAACAGGGACTTCAGGATTATCAGCAGCGCTATCGACTGGCCGGACGGCTCCAGGGTATTTCTGGAGCAAATTGACGATATAACCGAATTAAGGGCCGCCATTGCGGAAAAGAACGCCCTTATTAACCTTACGAACACGCTAAATGGAGTGGACTCTATCATAAGCGTTACCGACCCGAATACGGATGAGCTTCTCTTCATGAATGACAAAATGAAGCAGGTCTTTCAAATCGATAGCGACTACACCGGTCAAAAATGTCATAAAACCTTGTGGAATTTCGATAAAAGATGCGAGTTTTGTCCTTGCGACAAGCTGGAGCAGGATCCGGACAATGTGATTATATGGGAGGAAAAGCACGAAGCATCAAACCGTATATACCGCAGCTATTCAAGATATATAGACTGGCCCGGAAATAAAAAGGTTCATTTGCAAAACGCGGTCGATATAACGGATTTAAAGCACATACAGGATGACCTTGCGAACCAGAATCTGCGGCTTAATCTCTTGCTGGGCAGCATGAATGTCGGGCTATGGGACAGATTCATCGACCTTAACGCGGAATTTTCCGACGGCGAAACTGAAATTTGGTGGTCCTGCGAGTTTCGTAAATTGCTTGGATTCTCCGATGAAAACGACTTTCCCAATAAAATCAGCAGTTGGCTTGACAGAATCCATCCAGATGACCTGGATAACACGATTGCCGTTATGGAGGCCCATTTAGGCGACAAAACCGGAAAAACGCCATATGACGTCACAAACCGCATGAAGCTTAAAAACGGGCAGTACAGATGGTTCCGCTCTTATGGTACTACGCTTAGGGATGACGAGGGCAATCCGCTGCGCGTAGCCGGAGCGACCGAAGACATAACAAAGCGCATAGAGGCCGAGCGTGAAATAGCTGAAAAAAACGAGCTGAATCAAATCATGTTCAACAACGCTCCGGTCGGCCTGACTGTGTTTGGCGATAATTTAAGATTCATCGACTGTAACGAAAACATCTTGAAAATGTTCGGCACCACAAAGGAATTTTACAGCGTGTTTTTCGGCAGCAGTGCATATTCGCCGGAATACCAGCCCGACGGCTCAAGGTCAATGGAAAAAGCGTATCATATCACAAATCGGGTCATGAACGGCGAAATCATTAAAACCGAGTGGCTCTACAGCACGCCGGGCGGCGAGCCTTTGCCTGTTGAGCTTACGATGACGCGTGTAAAGCAGGGCGACGTATATGTCGGGCTTTGCTATGTATATGATATGCGCAAACAAAACAAGCTCAAAGAAGAACTGGAAACCGCGATTTATAAAGCTGAAATCGCAAATAAGGCAAAAAGCGCATTTTTAGCGAACATGAGCCACGAGATACGCACCCCGATGAACGCGATACTGGGCATCGCTGAGATTGAGCTGCAAAACGAGACGCATTCTGCCGGCACGCAGGATTCGCTTGAAAAAATGTATGATTCGGGAAACCTGCTGCTTAACATCATAAACGACATCCTCGACCTTTCAAAGATTGAGGCCGGCAAGCTGGAAATCATGCCTGTGAGATACGATATCCCGAGCTTGATCAACGACGCCGCGCAGCTGAATCTTATTCGTTACGAAAGCAAGCCGATTATTTTTAACATCGAAATAGATAAAAATACGCCGGTCAATTTAACCGGCGACGAGCTTCGCATCAAGCAAGTGCTCAACAACATGCTCTCAAACGCTTTTAAGTATACGGAAAAAGGCGAGGTCTCGCTGTCTGTGTTCCCGGAAGAAAAAGCCGGGGGCGGCGAAGCCGGCGATGAGGTTGTTATCGTTTTCCGGATCGGCGACACGGGACAGGGCATGACGCAGGAACAGCTCGGCACGCTGTTTGACGAATACACGCGGTTTAACATGGAGGCAAACCGGACCACCATCGGTACCGGGCTCGGCATGAGCATCACGAAACGGCTCCTTGACCTGATGGGCGGTGAGATATTTGTGGAAAGCGAGGTCGGCAAAGGATCCGTGTTTACCGTGCGGATTCCGCAAAAGCGCGCCGGCGCGGCGGTGTGCGGCCCGGAGCTTGCCGACAGATTGCGCGGGTTCCGGTTCAGGAGCACGCCGATGTCAAAGAAATCGCGGATTATGAGGGAATATATGCCGTATGGCAGCGTTCTTGTCGTCGATGACGTTGAATCAAACATATACGTCACAAAAGGTATGCTCATGCCGTATGGCCTTAGAATCGAAACGGCCTCAAGCGGCTTTATTGCTGTCGATAAAATCAAAGGCGGCAGCTTGTACGACATTATTTTCATGGATCACATGATGCCAAAAATGGATGGCATTGAAGCGGCGAAAATCATCCGCGATATGGGATATAAAGGCTTTATCATCGCGCTTACGGCGAACGCCCTTGTAGGGCAGTCCGAGATGTTTTTGCAAAACGGCTTTGACGCTTTCATTTCAAAGCCCATCGATTCGCGCGAGCTAAACGTGATACTGAATGAATTTATCCGCGACAAAAAACCGCGCGAGGCCGTAAAGGCGGCGCGGGATGAATATCATGAAAAAGGCGCCGGAGCGGCGTCCGCCACCGTGGCGGCGGTATCCGGGCTGGAGGAATGCTTCCTGCTTGACGCGGAAAACGCCGTCGGCGTGCTGGAAAGCATATGCAAAAGCCCGGGCGAAACAGGCGGCGCCGACATGGATTTATATGAAATCACCGTCCACGGGATGAAAAGCGCGCTGAATAACATCGGCGAAACGGGGCTTTCTGATTCCGCGTATAAGCTGGAGCTGGCGGCGAAGGAAAAGGATACCGCGGTAGTAACGGGCGAAACCCCCGCGTTTATTGACGCGCTGAAAGCGCTGATTGAAAGGCACAGGCCTGCAAACGAAAACACCGGCGGCGAAAAAACCGGGACCGGTGCTTTAGGGGATGACGCCGCTTATCTTCGCGAAAGGCTGCTGGATATCAAAGCATCGTGCGATCGGCGGGACATCACCGCCGCAAAAGCCGCGGTAAAAGATTTAATGCAAAAAGAATGGCCGGACCGGGTCAATTATGTCTTAGATGAAATTAACGTCCATTTGCTGCACGGCGCGTTTAAGAAAGCCGCCGACGCGGTTGCTGCTGCTGCGGAATACAAAGGATAGCGGCGAATCGCGGGAAATACCGCAAAGGCAGGATAGCGAACCGTCCTTGCCGTAACATTATACACAGGCAGGAATCAAATAGCTTTCAAAAATGCGCCGGGGAATATACGTATCGGAAACCCGGCTTGACATCACGGTTACAAGCTGTAGCTCCGGCACGATGATGATGTACTGCCCGCCATGACCCATCGCGTAGTACGCGTCATACCCGCCAAAGCTTTTAAGCCACCAGCAATACCCGTGGTTCCCCGTATTCGCGAACCCCGTGACAACCTGGAGCGAAACCGACATTTCCACCCATTCCTCCGGTATAATCTGACGGTCTTTATAGCTTCCGCCGTCTAAGAAGATCTGCCCG
>Ga0099364_10015448_pt1 | contig 10063 bp, 9 predicted proteins | sample TergutTh196P3_FD_73070 | JGI IMG/M metagenome (GOLD analysis project Ga0099364, IMG submission 73070) | Microcerotermes parvus P3 segment gut microbial communities from Pointe-Noire, Republic of the Congo - Th196 P3 | ecosystem: Host-associated > Arthropoda: Insects > Digestive system > Gut ...
TGTTACCTGTTAGTTGTTACCTGTTACTTGTTACTTGTTACTTGTTACCTGTTACTTGTTACTTGTTACTTGTTACTTGTTACTTGTTACCTGTTACCTGTTACTTGTTACTTGTTACTTGTTACTTGTTACTTGTTCATCGTTAATCTGCGACTAATCCGCTTTTGTGGATGAAAGGAACCAGAGTGGTTGGGAAGAAGCGCGGTATAAGTGAAAAGAGGGGGAGCAGGGGACAGCGGTGGCGGACGAGGGTTCTGGTTTGTCTTGCCCTGCTTTCGACGCTGTGCGCTGTTTTGCTTGCTGTTAGGGTCATATCGCATCAGGTCGGTTTGGCGGGGCTGCGGCGTGAGATTGCGGGGTTGCCTGAACTGTCGGACAATCCGGAACTGGAATGGACGACATTAAAGCTGCATAATGAGAGAATGCGCGGGATCAACTCCGACTATGCGGGCCTTCTGAGACTTGAGGACACGGCGGTTAGTTATCCGTTGGTGCGCGGGAGCGATAATGTTAAGTATTTGACCACATCCTTTGAAGGGGCTGAAACCCCGTTCGGCGCGTTGTTCATGGACTATCGGTGCGTGGGGAAAAATCTCCCTCATATCATCGTTTATGGTCATCATTACGGGGATTCGAGCGGGAATCGCTATTTGTTCGGCAGCTTGGACGCTTTTTTTGACGAGCAGTATACGGCGGAGCATAGGGTTATCACGTATATAGATAACGACTGTCTCTATGAGTATGTGATATTCTCCGTCAGAGTTTCCGATGTAAATGACCCTGCCTACAATCTCAATTTCAGCGAGCCGGGGTCATATGAAGCATTTCTCGAAAGCATCGGCGCGCCGCCTGACGCGACACAGATATTCACGCTGTCCACTTGCGTCGGTTCGGGCGGCGACGACAGGAGAATCATTATCCAAGGTACACTGAGCAGCGTTTTGCAAATGGACGAGGAACAAGCGAGAATCGCAACGCCATATGAAAACTGATGCATTGGGGGAATATCAATGAGCGTTATACTGCTTGTAGAGGACAATGCCGTGATCATGGATACAAACAGGGAATATTTGGCGATGCAGGGATACTGCGTGTATACTGCGTCAACGATCCGCGAGGCCCTGCAAGCGTTTGAAACACTGCGGTTCGATTTGATTATTCTCGACATTATGCTGCCGGACGGTTCGGGCATTGATTTCTGCGCAAAAATGCGGGAGAGCTATGACATCCCCGTTTTGTTCCTGACTTGCCTTGACGATGATGCGGCGCTGGTCGCGGGACTGAAAGCGGGCGGCGACGAATATATGACAAAGCCCTACAGCCTAGTGGCGCTGTCCGCGCGGGCGGAGGCGCTGCTGCGCAGGGTAAGGATAGACCGGTCGTCTGAGAGAAGCTTTTGCATAGGCCCACTACTGATAGACTGCGAAAAACGCAGAGCATATCTGGGCGACGAGGATGTACTGCTCACGCCCAAGGAGTTTGACGTTCTGCTCCTTTTGGCGCGGGATATGGGCGTGGGCTACACCGCCGAGGAGATATATTCCCGCGTCTGGGACAACGAACCTTTTGACAGCCGCACCGTAATCGTCCACATTTCATCCATTCGGAGAAAACTGCGGATGAACGACGAAAGCCCGCTATCCATAGCAACCGAGAAACGAAAATACTACAGCTTACGGAGGGAGTGAGGTAGGTATTTATGATAAACCTTACCGCCCTTACAATCCTTACTTGCGTTGTTGTCCTGCGCCCCTTTGTCACACAACGACATCGAATATTCGTTTTCCGTTGTAGTCTGTCCATTTGGCGTAGGTTTGCTTATTCACGCCTTTACGGAAATCGAACGTGAGGAGATAGCCCACAGATGCGCCTTTGCTGCCTAAGTAGCTTGCGAGCTGCTCGTAGGCTTTTTCGTGCGCGGCTTCGCCTTTCCAGAGCTTCAGCTCGATTATGAACTGTTCGCCGCCCCAATCCACCACTATGTCCATCCTGCGCAGGTCCGTGAGCTGGCTTTCTATGTGGTAGAACCCCTGCCCGTTGATAAGCGGCCTGAGGTACGACAGGAACAGCAGCCGCCCCTCGCGCTCGATGAACTTCGCGTCGCGCTCGCTGAATATCTCGGCGTAGTGTTCGGCGAACTTTCTGAGGCAAAGCTCCATGTCGAACCGCCCTCCGTCCACGATGTCGCTTTGCAGGATGTCTGTTCTCCGCCTTTTGGGGATCGAGTCTTTTGATATGAAATAGTCATACATGAGAATCTCGAAGATCTTGTTAGACACCACTGTCTGCCTACGTTCGCCCCTTTTTAGAAAGCCATAGGTATGCCCGAGGTCGATGATGGGGTTGTAGATATTGAACCCGTTCCCGTCCCCTGTGACAAGCAAACCGTAAAGAAAGTCGCGCAGTTCCTCGTTGCTTTCCAAGTTTTTTTGTATATCGTCAAACAGTGTGTTCTTCTCGTCAAGCACGATTTTGACGGCTTCCTGCACTCCTTGCGGCGTCCAGTCTTTGCCAAGTTTCTTCTCAATGCACTGACAGATTCTCGAAACGAGGAACGGATATCCGCTTGTGAAACTGTATATCTCATCGGCTACTCCGGCGGCATCCATACCAGTGCTATGGTCCATTTCGTATTCCGCGAGCATTGTGGCTATTTCGTCGGGGCTGAAGGACATATCTATATCGAAATCGGCCGCAATGTTCCACGGCGAGTTGTATATCTTGTTTTCTGTCGCCGAAGGTGTGTAAACCCCCTCATTTATCATCTTCAGCTTGATGTTCTTGATGTCGTACACTCCCGCGAGTATGACGCTGTGGAAGGTGTGATCCTTTCCCTTTGCGCGTTCCAAGTACTTATCTCGTAATACTCCCAAAAAGTGCAAATATACTCTGTTGTTGCTAGTTTTGTCGACTTCGTCGATCATAAGTACAAGCTTTTTGTCTAAGCCCGCTGCGTCGGGTTTGCACATTTTTGTTATGTGGCGGCTTAAGCTTACGAATCCGTCCACATCTTCATTCAGCCAACTTTCCTTATAGGTATCGGACACTTCGGCGAAGTCTAAAGCATCGCGGACTGAGCGCATAAACTCACGGCAAAAGACAGCGGAGGACTCGAAGCTCTCATCGCCAAGCTTCTCGAAACTTATAGACACAACTGTGTATTCTTCTTTCAGCAGTTTTTCGAGTAGAAACAGCGTCGTGGTCTTGCCGTATTGCCTCGCGCGGTTTATCGTGAAATAATCGCCCCTGTCGATCATCGCCTTGATTTGCGCCAGTTTGCCGCCAATGTCGACCATATAGTGCCTTTCGGGTATGCACAGTCCCGTCACATTAAATTCACGCATGCGCAGCATTTCCTTTCCGGTATTATTTGGAGTTGCTCAAAGTATACCACATGCACCGCCGGGTTTCCAGTTCAAACTCTTTAGTCAAGCTTCAAAAGCCACTCGTTCGGATACCCTCTTAATTGACACAAGCAATGTGCAAAATATGCGCATTCCAATTTCTGAACAATCTGGTCAGCTCTCCTGCGCTTTCAGTCACCAGTTTCTGAACAATCTGGTCAGCTCTCCCGTGCTTTTTAGCCCTAGTTTCTTGAAAATACTTGTTTTCTGATTTGCTATAGTTTTCAGCGACGACGCGCTAAGTGTGTCAATGTTTCCCTCAATCAAATCCTTAAGAAGACCTCGCTCCGCCGGAGACAGCTCACTCAGCACCAGCTCTTTGATGAACTGAGCTTGCGGAGTGGCGGAAACGGCGGTTCTATATATCGTATCAGCCAGTGTTTGGCACTGGCTTTTGAAAACATATCCGGAAGCGAATGAGCTCTTGCTCGCGCTGATAATGATTTCAGGCTGCTCATATGAAGTGAGAAGCAACACCTTGGCGTTGGTCGTCAACCTGATTTCTTTCGCGGCATCGACTCCGTCAAGCTCGCTGCCTGATAGATTCAAGTCCATAATGACGACGTCAGGAGCTAGATTCCGCGCCATTTCTACACTTGACGCACTATCAGAAGCATACCCGACATAATCAAGCCTTGAATCTTTTTCTATCAGCTTCCGGATGAGAAACGCGAAGTCCCGATCATCCTCTGCGATAAGCGCTCTAACTCTCTCGCCCATTCACCATCCTCCACGGTCTGCGGCTGCAAATCCATTATAGCACGGAGTATCAGAATGTCCATATTTGTCCGTCGGATTTCGCCAAACTCCTATAAAATTTAGGAATACAGGAGTGATGATTTATGCTATACTTTCATGTGTGCCGAACCGTATTTTTAAGGCGGAAATGAGTTGCAGAAAGCACGGATCAAATATGATAACATCAAAAACATGAAAACGGGAGGAATGAATATGAATATGCAGCAATGCGCGCAGGGCGGCCATTTTTACGACGCTTCGATTCACAGTAGTTGTCCATATTGCACCAACGCGCCCGTCGGCGCCACAATGCCGTTAGACGTGGGGCGCACCATGCCGCTGGATACGGGGCGCACCACGCCAATCGCGCAACCATCCGAACGGGGCGGCGAAAATCGCACTGTAGCCCATGGCCCTGTTGGTGATATAGGACGCACTGTGGCCGTCATCAAGGAGGAGTTGGGCATCGACCCCGTCGTGGGCTGGCTGGTCAGCTTGGATGGCAAGGAGAAAGGGCGCGATTACCGAATCCACACCGACAACAATTTCATAGGGCGCGGCGAGAAGATGGATATATGCATACGCGGAGACGACACGATATCCCGGGAGAATCACGCGGTTCTCACTTATGATTCCCGCGATAAAATCTTCTACTTTTCACCCGGCGACGGCAGGAGCATCGTGCGCCTCAATGATAAGCCGGTTCTGGCTGCGCAGGAAATCAAAGCGTATGACGTTGTTGAGATTGGCAAAACCAAACTGGTGTTCTTGCCGCTGTGCGGCGAGAAGTTTGAATGGGCGTGATGATAAGTGTTCAGGAAGAAGAATAAAAAAACCGAGGGCGGCAGCCCCGATCCTGCGCTTCCGCTATCCCCTATACTGATAGGAAATATGCACCACATCGGGGCGCGGGAAAGCCAGCAGGACAGTTTTGCCATATCTGATATGTCCAACGCCGCCCTATGTGCAAGCAAGGGCGTGTTCGGCGTGGTGGCGGACGGCATGGGAGGAATGGAGGATGGCGGAGAGATTAGCGCCATCGTGACGGGTACTATGCTGAAATATTTCAACGAGATCGACGCCTCCGGGCAGCCCGAGCTTGATTTGCTGAATATGCTGCATGCCGCTAACGATAATGTCAACCGCTTCCTGGATGAGCGCGGAAACGGCGGCTCCACGGAGGTCGCGGTGATCATAACGGAAGGCAAGCTATATTGGATAGCGGTGGGGGACAGCCGTATTTGCTTAGTCCGCAACAATTCGCTTGTGCAGATAAACCGTGAACACGTCTATGCGGTGGATTTGGACGAAAAGGCCGCCACGGGCGAAATCTCGTGGGAATCCGCCGCAGGCGATCCCCAGCGCGAGGCTCTGACCAGTTACCTGGGCATGGGCAAGCTTGAAAAGATAGATCGCAATATCAGGCCTATGCAGCTTCTTCCGGGCGACCGCGTGCTTTTAATGTCCGACGGCGTGTTCGGCGTGTTGAGTGACGACGAGATTCTGGAGACTATGCCTATGGCGCCGATGGAGAGTGCGCAGGCATTGCAGGAAAAGGCGTTAGAAAAGCAAAACCCGAATCAGGACAATCTAACCGCGGTCATTTTTGAGTTTAGGAGTGTTTAAATTTATGAAAAAGAGATATTACAGAGCGATAAGCTTATTAATAGTGGTTTTGATTATTGGCATATTCACAGCGCACGTCGCTGCGGCAAACGTGATAGACGACGCGCGCCAAAGCGTGGTGCGGGTTTGGGTGCCGGGCGCCGGTACAGGGACAGGGTGGATCGTTGCTCAGTCGGGGACAAGCACGATTTTAGTCACAAATCTGCATGTGATATCGGGCGGCGGAACTGTTTATATAATTCCAAGCGACATCAGCGGCGCATGGATCGAGGCGCAGGTCACCTATTTGCAAGATGGTCTTGATCTGGCGATCCTGACGACAGCGGTCGGCCTGTCGGGACGCCCGGCTCTGCCCCTTGCGAGCGCCAAAAACGTCCGTGCCGCCGAAACGGTGTATGCCCTCGGGTTCCCCGGCGCCGCCGACGAGATCATTGACTACGGTGATTGGCTTCCCTCCAGCCCTGACGATGTCACAGTGACGCGGGGCATTGTCAGCAGCGCTGTCGCTGTCCGAAATAACACGGACGCCATTCAGCATGACTGTTTTATTTATTACGGCAACTCCGGGGGGCCGCTGCTCAACGAAGCGGGCGAGGTAATCGGCGTGAACACATGGATCAACCCGGATGCGCCCGGCGGAGTAAATTACGCTATTCATATCGACTATGTTATGGAGGCTTTGGATGACTTCGGAATTCTGTACAGCATCCCCGACGCCGCCTCAATCCCCGAACCCCCAAGCCAGTCTCCCGCACAGAGTCCCAGCGGAACTTCCGAGCTGGATACCACGCAACCTCCCAGCCAGCCGCCGCCCCCGTCTCCTGACGCTGCGGGAAATTTCTTTTCCGCTAATTGGTGGATCATATTATGCGTAGCCGCCGGGGCTGCCATTGGCCTGTACATAAACAGCCGCAGAAAAAAGCCCGCTGCCGCACCGCAGCCGATGCCCGCTGCCGTAATACAGCCGGCGGCGCACACGCCCGTTGCATCAAGCGCATCGTCCCATTTGATCTGCACCAAAGGCAACTTTGCGGGAACGACTTTCCCGATAAACGGCAGCTTGTCAATAGGACGCGACCCTAAACGCTGCCAGATTGTTTTCCCGAATGACGCGAAAGGGATCAGCTCCCTGCACTGCACCTTAAAACAGCAAGGCTCGAGCGTCATAGCGACCGACATGGGGTCCACATACGGAACGTTCGTTAATGGCCGCAAGCTGAATCCAAACGAGAACGTTACGCTCAATTCCGGCGACAGCCTCCGTATCGCTGACGAGAAAAATGAATTCAAGGTACTTTAAGAAGGAGCCGCTTTTGTCTGGAAAAATATGTTTGAAATAGAGTGAAGCGTATGTATGTTGAAATTGCCTCATGCTCATATTGCGGCGGCAGGGAATATAACGAGGATTGCGTCCGGCATATGGAACGTCACGATGCGTATGCTGTTGTTGTTGCGGACGGGTTGGGCGGCCACGGCGGAGGCGAAAAAGCCTCTCTGATCGTCGCAGAGGGGCTCACCGGAGCGTTCATGCGTGACCCGGAATTTGAAGCGGGCTATATCCGCAATCTTTTTGAACAGGCGGCCACTGCGGTCGTAGAAGCACAATCTTCGGCTAATAAGATGAAAAGCACCGGCGTAGGCCTCTTCCTCAAAGACGGCGCCGCCATATGGGCTCACGCCGGAGACTCAAGGCTTTATTACTTCAAGGATGTGGTGCTAAACGCACAAACACTTGACCACAGCGTATCGCAGATGGCTGTTTTTTCCGGTGAGATCACTCAGGAAGAGATACGCAGTCACGTTGACCGGAACAAAGTGCTTAAAGCCTTTGGCGGCGAGGGTTTTAGAGCGGACATTTCGTCTGTATATACGTTTGAGACGGGATTCCACGCTTTTTTGCTCTGCACTGACGGGTTTTGGGAGTATGTCTGGGAAACCGAGATGGAAATAGACCTAGCAAAAGCGGACGCGCCGATTGATTGGCTGGGTGCGATGATAGGGCGGCTGGCGCGGCGCGTTCCAAAAGATAACGACAATTTTTCTGCTGCCGCAGTGTTTATTGATCAGCAATCCGAAATTCGGGATTCGGAATAGGCTGGCAATGTAAAATGCGCCATGAAAACTACATTGACCTGAAAATCAACCGCCAGGTAATTATGAATTATGAATTATGCATTATGAATTCTCCCAGGGGAGGACTAAGATGAAAAATAAGCGATTGAAAGCTGTATTGGCGCTGTTGGCGTGTATATGCGCCGGCATCACGGCGTATGCCGTCGAGCCGTTGGAGTTGCATATGGAAAGCGTGGCCGCAACGACCGGCGGGCTTGCGGTATATTGCAACACTAACGCGGAAACAATGCCACAAACAGACGATTTTTACGTTGTGCTGGGCAACACGGCGCTTACGGTACAGGACGTCGCCACCGTTGTGGACGCGGGTGTCCCTGCATCGTATGTATTCCTTGTGGATATTTCGGGCTCGATACGGCAGGCGCACTTTCAGGCGATCAAAGACACCATCGCTTACATTTGCGCAGGTCTGTCTCCCGGTGACAACATGAGCATATTCGCCATAGGAAACTCCACCTATACGCAGCCTTTCGTTTCCGCCCCCGATGAAATCCAGGCTCAAATCGACGCCATCGAGCGCAGCGGCGAGGATACCAACCTTTACGAAAGCATACATAAATCCCTTGCCATCTTGAGTACGCACGAGCAATGCCACGATAAAAAAACACTTATCGTATTCTCCGACGGCGAGGAAGACATCGCCCACGGGATAACCTTTGATGAAGTTACCCGCACGGTTCAGGAGAGCCGCATACCGATCTATACTGTCGCCATGCTGGGAACCAACCCGCCAAACCGATATGTTGAAACTGCGAAAATACTCGGCAGCTTTGCCCGGGCTTCCGCAGGTGGGCGGCATTACATACATACGCTGACGCAAGCCATGTCGGAAGAAATCGCGGCGGATATCACGGATTCAGTCCAAAACGGCTTGATCGTGACAGTCGATTTGACCGGCTTTCAGTCGAGCGGCGAAGATATGGTGCTGCGGCTGGAACTGACCGTGGACGGTATGGGTAAGGAGAACGCCGGATACGCCATATCCACTGCGGGACTGTCCGTGCCAGTCGTGGAACCGTCTCCGCCCGAGCCTGACCCTGAATCGGAGCCGACGCAGGAGTTTACGCCGTCTCTCGAGCCGGAGCCGGAGCCTGCAACGTCTTCCGAACCGGAGAATGATGAGGAAGAAACACCGGCCGAAAAACCGAACAATTTGCTTTGGATCATTGCCGGCTCTGCGGTACTGCTTTTGGCGATAATCGCTGTAGTTATCATCCTGAGGCGCAAAAAACCCGAAGAATCCGTCCCGCCTCCAGAGCGCGAACTGGCGATGCCGCCAACCGCCGCGATTTCAACTTCCACTCCGCCGCCCGTTCGCCCCAACATCCCGCGTCCGCCGCCCGGCAAACCGAAAATTGCCTTGCGGCTGACCAAGATGGGCCTTGCGGAGGAGCAGGTGTTCCGCGCCGAGTTTGCCGGGGAGCTTGTCATAGGCAGAAATCCGGCCCGTTCGGCTCTGCCGTTTAAGGACGACGAGCGGCTATCCTCCCGTCACTGCTCAATCAGTTACGAGCCGGAAGGCATCGTCCTGCGCGACTTGGGTTCGACCAACGGAACCTTCGTCAACGGCGTACCGATTTCAGGAAAGCATATCCTTGATAATGACGACATTCTGCTGATTGGCTCCATGGAACTGCGGGTAAATTGGGAGAATGTTTAACGATTAACTTACCCATTTCTTAGGAGACCATAGCTATGTTAAGTATCGAAACAACCTGCATGGGCTGCTTCACCGAGCATGAAACCTCTATTACACCGTGCCCCCTGTGCGGCTACGACGAGGCGGCGCAGATTGTGCAACCGCACCAGCTTCGGCCGCGTACTATTCTCAACGGGAAATATCTAATCGGCAAGGTTCTAGGACAGGGCGGCTTTGGCATCACCTATATCGGGTGGGATTTGAACCTTGATATGAAAGTCGCCATAAAGGAGTATTACCCGTCGGGTTTTGTAACCCGCGAAACCACAAGCACAGCCGCTGTACATCCCTTTACCGGCTCACAGGGCGACTATTTCCTTAAAGGCCGGGAGAAGTTTATAGGGGAGGCAAAAAGCCTTGCCAAGTTCTTCTCTCTGCCCGGTATCGTATCGGTCAAGGATTATTTCCAAGAGAACGGCACGGCGTATATTGTCATGGAATATATAGAAGGCCAGACATTGAA
>Ga0099364_10015449_pt1 | contig 10063 bp, 4 predicted proteins | sample TergutTh196P3_FD_73070 | JGI IMG/M metagenome (GOLD analysis project Ga0099364, IMG submission 73070) | Microcerotermes parvus P3 segment gut microbial communities from Pointe-Noire, Republic of the Congo - Th196 P3 | ecosystem: Host-associated > Arthropoda: Insects > Digestive system > Gut ...
TCTATGCCTTCCATTGCAGCGGTCATTCCTGTTTCACGCGGCGCGACAAGCGCTATACCTGCATCGGCAACTGACAGTATCTCCGACAGAATCACTTCTTCGTCGTTCGAAATTCGCATAGCAGTAGCCGCTCCATAGTTATTACTCCAAAGCGCTGCCCCTTCCGAGTATGCAATCAGCGCTTTGGGAGTGGTTCGCCACAAATCCCAATAATCTTCGTCTTCCTTTTCGATACGCTCCATATCAATTGGCAGGTCGGCATCCCAGTCAGCGCAACTGTCCACATCATACAGTCCGGGAAATTCGGCGCTTAATCGTCCGTCGGCATGAAATAAATGCAACGGCATAATATTTCTGACAATGAACGGACGGGTTTCTTCTGTAAGTATCTTCAATTCCGCAGAAACGAAAAAACTAAGCGATACCGTATCGCCAATTGACACATTCAATCGGTTGGCAGCGTAATCGCTCAATATCATATCGTTGTCTGTCAAGTCCATGCCTGCGAAACGGTCGATGGCTGTTACAAAAGAATAGGGAATAGAAGCTCCATTTTTCAGGTTTGAAGAAATATCGTTTACCAAATAGGAAAATAATCGATTTGATTGTGGAAACCGCTTGCTAATGCGGTCTATCATATCTTTATCAAGAAAAATTGCTTCTGAAACAATTTCCTGATAATTGTCCCATTTTTCGACTTTTAGTCCCGAAATATCGGGCGTCCACGAGTTTGACAGTTCTTCTTCGGAGAAGTTGCGATTCAACATTATGATATTGCATTTGCCTTCCATATCCATTTCATAGGTCAATTCGTGCCTGTTGATGAATATATTGAATGGTAGCGACTGTTCGTTTCGCAAGTTCATATTGCCCGACTGACGGCTGTCAACTATCGCTTTCACGCTCAGTCGCAGGCTTGTTGTATAGTTGTCGGTCACAAACAGCGAGCCGGAAGGAATCATGCTGGTATTTGGAAGTCGTAGCACGATGTAGTCGTCGACGTTCAATGAAAGTTCGTTTGCAATTTTCCTGTTTATCACTGCCTCGCCTCTTTTGGGGAAAACAAATCCCTGCGCTGCAATAGCCGTAAGGCTGCTATCCGTGCCCCATACGGAAACTTGTTGCAGCGCCAGCCCGTGCGGCACAAAACCGTTGGTAAAAAAAACGGTAGCCGCAGAGCCATACAGCGCTGGCGCTTCGGCAAAGGCATCATCCATAAAACCGCTACCCGATGTTATCAACGCAAGAGTATTTCCCAGGCGTTCATCAACGCGGCTAACGAGAGTATGTTTCACTGAATCGCCAACAAACAGGCTACCTGTAATGATTGTGTTTGCCAATGCGACAGCAAGCGCTATTAACAGATAGTAACGTTTGAAATATCGAAGGTTTGCCTTCGTGTAGTGCAACTGTTTCATATAGATTCTTAATTATTATTTGTCACCTTAATAACTCCCTTATTATTTCTTCCATCCACAAAGATATAAAGCGGCGTGGGAAATTGAACATGACGCAGGTATGTTGTTTCGGTCACCTTTTGGGCTTTATCAAGAACGCTTATATCCAAACCGCCGTCGCCGCTGAAGGGATTAATTGTCATATAGCCTACTTCCAAAGAAATAAGATTTTGAAAGAAATGAGTGCCTTGACTGGGGTCTACTCGAAAGTTCTCAAGTCCGCACTCGACAATCACCGAAGCTTCCGATATTTGTCCCCACTTAACGGGAATGCCAAGGAATCTGTCGCTTGAACCCCATCTGCCCGGACCAATAAGCACATAACCTCGTTGCTCTTTTCTTAACGTTTGATTAATAGCGTCAATTTCTACAGCCATTTGCTCTGTTTTGGTATTGTCGAAAGTATCCGGTTTAATATATACTACATCTCTTACGTCGCTAATTACACCCATTCCCACAGCGCTTTGCGCCCACAGCAGCGCATCCGACAGTTCAACGGTCGACCAGTCTAATGATGTTCTGTTCTCTCTTTCAACGATAGTGCGTATTTGCAGAAAATTGAAAATCTGACGTGCTCCGGGAGGAACATTAAGATTGACGGCAAATTCAATTTCAACGTGGTTGCGAATTTCTCGCCTGCCCACTTCAAGTAAATCTGAAAGTATGGCTGCCAACGGAAAAGAATCGTATTTGAGTATTTTTGAAAAAGTGACTATTGAATGTCCTTCGGCATAACAACTGTCTGAAATCATATTATTTGCCATGTCCCACGTTGATGTAACATGACGTATATTTTGGAAATCTTTGATTTTGTTAATATCAATTTTAATTAGATTCACATCTTCGTTCAACGAAGTTTTGAACTTTTCGGGACGCAGGTCTAATGCATAAATTTGCCGTTGCGTATCGCGCAAGGTCATATCGACTGTCGAAAGTTGCAGAATATGTTTTGGATGATGCGGCGAAAACCGCAGCACGCGTTCACCCTTCACTACTATTGTACCCAATCCCACGGCTATTTCTGCAACGCCTTCATCGGGATGTTCATTACCTAAGGGGTAGCAGTTAAGCGAACGGGCAACGCCCGAAATGGTGGGGAAGAACAAGCCCTGCTCTTCGGTTCCACAAACTTCCTGTATCACTACTGCCATCTTTTCTTCCGAGAGATTGTTTCCGCTTGCCGTTATATACTGTCGCGCCGAAGCGTAAAATACAGATGCGTAGACGCTTTTTATAGCCTTAGCCAACATTCGTAAAGTTCGGTCATCGTTCTCTGCCTGCGGAATCATGTATGTCGCATAAATACCTGCAAAAGGCTGATAATGCGAATCTTCTACCTTTGAACTTGAACGTACGGCAAGCGGTCCGGAGGAATAGCGAATGAATACGCGCAGTTTTTGCAGTAGACTTTCCGGAAGCCGTGAGGATACAAACTCTGAAAGAATTTCTTCATCTGAAATCTCAATGTTCATAATATAGCGTAAGCCATTGGCTTCCATGAACTCGTCGAAACTGTCGGTAGTAATAATTAGCGTGCGTGGCAACATTATCCGGACGCCCGGATATTTGTCGTAAAAATTATGTTTCATGAGCATGCTGTTCATGAAAGCCAGTCCACGTCCCTTACCGCCCAACGAACCGTTGCCTATACGAGCTATCCATACGCTGTCGCTATAGTTCATTTCGGAAAACTGTGCCACAATACCCTGTGCAAGCAACATACGATAATCGCTGATGTTTTCGACTAAAAAACGACGCATTTCATTAATATCGACAAAATTATCCGACTTAAGCGTTCCGAAAATATTTGCAAGAGAGAAAATACCACGCGCATAAAGCCATTTTGAAATATGATTCAAGCCCGTATGGTATAGTAGCGTTTCATCGGGTATAGTCTCTATCAATTGTTGCATTTCCTTAAGGTTGTGAGCCTGGCCTATTTTTATTCCAGTTGAATGGTCGCGGAAAATAAAATCGCCAAACATAAATTCTGCGCTAATATACTCACCAAGTTCCTGCAGCAATGTTTCAGAATATTTTTCTATAAACCCTACGCCCAATTCCTTTGCTACGCCACGCATGGACGATTGCGACGATTGCATCAGAAATGGCATGAGAGGATTATCTTTTTTGATGAGGCGACAAAGGTCAATACCTGCGTCAATTTTTTCGGTGTCTGGGTCGTCGTCGGGTTTTAGAAGGAAACCAACATCGGAGATAACCCCGAGCAGGTTCGTTTTGTATTTTTCATAGATAGCGACAGCGTCGGCATAATTAGTAGCCAGCAGTATCTTTGGACGCGAACGCTTACGTAGCATTTGCTGCTGTTCGCCCATAGCCTCGCGTACAAATTCGTTGCTTTGCTGCATAACAAGACGATAAATAGCAGGCAAATATGATGAATAGTATCGTATCGAATCTTCAACTAAAAGTATACACCTCACTCCCACGCTCATAATATCATTTTCGGCGTTCATTCTGTCTTCCATCAGCTTGACAATAGCAAGTATCAGGTCGGTATTTCCATGCCAGCAGAAGATATGGTCTATTCCCGAAAGGTCTACGCCGCGCGTATGACGCGATATGTTGCGTGTGAAATGTGTTAGCAATACAACAGGCAATTCAGGGTGTATCTCTTTGACTTTTCGTCCAAAAGTAAAAACATCGGGAGTACCAACGTTGTACATACTTATCACAAGGTCAATATCCTTTTGTACGGCAAGAATTTCCAATGCCTCAGAAGTTGTGCCCGCACGTACAAACGAGGGTACGCTCGACAGGCTTAACTCGTGATATTCCTGACTGATACACGCATCCAAACGTCCGTCCTCTTCGAGGGTATAGGCATCGTAGGAACTGCATATCAGCAGAATACGACATATGCGTCGCTGCATAAGTTTATGATAATCTATCCTGTCTAACGTCGAGCGAATTAAATCTTTCATAAAATTGATAGCTCCGTCAATTACTTGTTGCGCTTAATATATTTTGCTATTTTTGTTAATAGATTTGTCATATCAATAGGTTTGTTGATATAATCCACGCATCCGGCATCAATGCACTTATCTCTGTCTTCTAACATTGCGTTTGCCGTTTGTGCTATGACGGGAAGCGACGGGTTGATTTCCATTATTTTTGAAGTAGCTTCAAGACCGTTCATTTCAGGAAGGTGAACATCCATCAGAACGATGTCTATTTGGGGGTTTGCGGATACTGTTTCAATGGCTTGCAGTCCGTTGCCTGCATGAATAATTTTTACTTTTGTGTTGCGCAACATCGCTTCTATTACTTTGAAATTGACTATATCGTCTTCAACTACCAAAATAGTGTTGTTTTCCCATTTGCAGTCCTTGTTTTTATCTATTTGGGATATTTCGGTATATTCGGGCATCGGAGCGGGTTCATATGGAATTTTAAAGTAGAAGTTAGAGCCTTCTCCTATCTTCGATTCACACCAAATATCGCCTTTGAGCAGCGTTGTGAGACCCTTTGAAATAGCAAGACCCAAACCTGAACCTTTAAACTTGCGCGCATATGTAGAATCGACTTGCGTAAATCGATTGAAAATTTTTTCTTTTTGTTCGTCAGGTATACCAATCCCCGAATCTTTTACATAAAAGGTTATTTCATCGTTTTCGATGAAATAGCCAAACCGGACAAAACCTTTTTGAGTAAATTTTAACGCATTGAATATCAGATTGAAGAAAATCTGTTCCAATCTTACAGGGTCGGATATTAACGAAATTGTTTCTTCTGGTTTGTCATAAACAAGTTCAATATTTTTTTGGTCGACGTTTTTTTGCAGGTAAATGGGATGAACCGAAAAAATGGAGTATAATTGCGCCAAAAGTGTATTTAAGACGAACGGCATGTTTTTTATAATCAACTGTTCGGATTCTATTTTGGACAAATCCATTATGTCTTCAATCAGAGAAAGCAATGTATTTCCGCTTTCGACAATAATTTTTACGTTGTTTCTAACATCTGTGTCAATATTACTTGAATTTAGCATTACTTGAGCCAGACCGAGTATTCCGTTCAGTGGGGTTCTCAGTTCGTGCGACATGTTGGCTAAGAACGCAGTCTTCAGACGGTCTGATTCTTCGGCTACCAATTTGGCTTTCATCAATTCGTTCTCTATCTGTTTGCGGTGAAGCGCTATTCCCGCCTGATAAATGAACGTTTCAATAGTTTGAGTTTCAATATCTTTTGATCGGCTTGTTGTCGCAATTATCAAGCCGCCATAAAGCTTGCCGTCGCGCACTATGCCCATCGAGTAGTAATTTTCTATTTGCAACAGCTTTTCCAATCTGTCAATTTTTTCCTTCGAAATGTTGTCCACACAAAAACCTGTCAAACTGTCTAAACTTTTCAAAATTTTATCTGACAAGTATTTACTTTTATATTTTTCAGGCAATTTAATATCTATTTCCTCAAGCGGTTTGCAAAAGATTTCCATCAAGGCGTCGATGTATGAATATATTCCAGCCGAAATATATCGTATTTTTGATATATTGTTATCTTGGTCGCAGGAAAAGAGGGCGACGACAGATTTTGATGCAAATTTTGACAAGTTTTTACCTATAAAAATAAAAATATCGTCATCGTTTGAAAGGGTTAGAAAGTTAAGGGCTGATTTTGAAAGGAATGAAAGATTTTGCTGATATTTTTCTACATCTTTTTTGTTAATTTGGTCTAACATCAAGATGTTCAGCCCAGTAAAGACATTGTTGGAATACATCTTTGTAATATGAAGTTTCACGGGGAACCTTCTGCCAAATCTTGTGACAGCATGACAATCCATTTCGAATACATCGCCCTCGGAGGCTGCAATTTTTTTTATTTCCTTACTGTAACGTCGTTGGTCTTCTTTGCAGACAAGTTCGGTTATGTTGAGATTGTTGAAATAAAAGTCAGAGCCATATTCAAAAACGGTTAATGCTTTCAGATTGACGAATGTTAATGTTCCTTCGAGGTTCGTTTCGAAAACCATTTCGGGCAAAAGCGAAGTCAATAGCCTGTATTTTTCTTCGGCTGTTTTTATCGATATTTCGGCTTGTTTTTTTAGTTCGTCGCTGGCATGAACGGCGGTAATATCGCTGCTATGAATAATTAGTCGTGTATCGACAGGGTAAACCGATGAATATGGAAATACGCAACTCTGTATCCATCGTTCTGCAACACCTTTTGAGACAAGACGAAATTGGCACTGTTGTTTTTCAATTGTTACCTGATTGAAGAATGTTTTGACAATATCACAATCATGCGGATGAACTTGTTTCAGTATCAATGACAGGTTTAATGTTTTTTCATCCCTTATTCCAAATAAATTACACGTCGACGGGTTTGCAAAAATAATTTTTCCGCTATCGACCAAGATAACCGAATAATTATTAACAAAGCTCCGCAGGAGGATGTTATCAACATCCAATTGTGAATAATTTGAGTTGTCGTGCATTTTACGCACAATAAACAACTATTTAATATTCAACCATTTCTATAGCGACATCCACTATATCAGAATACTCTTCGCCGGCTTCCATCATATCTTCATCGTCAGATGGGTAATGCCATTTGATATGTATGTTCGATATTTTTTCAAGTTTCATCAATATATCGAGTATGATTTTTGATGAAGCCGTGTTGAAATACGACAATTTAAAATCAAAGACGGTGTTTGAGTTGGGCGATTTTGAGTATTCATCCAACCAATCTAATATAGGTTTATAGAACTTTACGACATCTTCAGGAAGTGAACGTCCTGAAATTTCGAAAATTTCACTTGCAGCATCTAATTTTATTCCGGGAGTATCTTCCGTTGCGCTTATGATTATAGGATTCATTGTTATTTTTTTACGTTTTTAAAATTTATAGTCTTGAAACACATGATGATAATATAAAGAAAGAGAACTCCTCGTCGATTTCCATAAATTCATACGACAAGGTATTCCCTGTTTTACGCCTGATATCGATAAAACCTAATCCGGCGCCGCCTTTTTCGTGCAGATGTCCTTCTTTTATTTGTTTTTTGTACGCTTCATTCAACTCATCTTTATCCATGTTGTTGATGTTCTCAAGCGTCTTTTTGAGGTCGGGGATTTTCTTTGTCTCCATTGCATTACCTGTGGTGATGCGATATTCGGTTGTACTGCGTGTTACAACGAAAACTCCCATTCCTGCATACAAATAATTCTGCTCGATGGTAGAATCGCTGTATTTGCTTACGTTTTGCAAACATTCTACCATTACATGAAAAACCTTGCGCTGAACGGCGCCCGGTTCATCTTGCTGCATCATTTTTGTTTCTGTCAACGACAAAAATGCTTTAATTATGGGCTGAGTTATCTCGCCCTCGTAGACCAACGACAGTTCATATTCTCGCATATACTTGTAGAAATCGAGAATAAATTCGACGAAGGACTTCTTTTCTACTGGTTTACTCATGTTTAATGATTTTAAAATTTCGGTTTATTAATCTATACATTTATTATATTTGTGTTTTACTAAAATTCAATACCAATAAGCAATACATCATCAACTTGTTTGAGACCGGTTTTCCATTCAAGAAAATCCTCTTCAAATAACTTGTGAAATTGCTCCATAGTGAAGTGCTGGTTTTCAACTATCTTTTCGCGTATGCGTCTTGGCGAATATTTTTTATTCTCCGGACCGCCCAATTGGTCGGGCAATCCATCTGAAAAGAAAAATATTTTGTCGCCCTTTTCAGGCTTAATACGATGCGTTGTAAAGGGCATTTCGGGTTTTTTACCAACGGGGATACCGCCAATAGCCTTGCGGTCGCCTTTGTATTCGATGATTTCGCCGTTGCGCAGGAGATACAGTGGGCGATGTGCGCCTGAAAATTCTACTTCGTTTTTCAGTACATTTATCTTGCATAAGGCAAGGTCCATACCATCTCGCGCCTGGGCGCCTTCCATGTCCTGCTTCAACGTAGTGCGGACGCCCGAATGAAGCATATCCAAAATTTCTCCCGCTGAATAGGCTTTGCGATGGTCAACTATGTTGTTGAGAATGAAGTATCCGATGAAAGACAGTAGAGCTCCGGGAACGCCGTGACCAGTACAGTCAACCGCTGCGATATAGATATTGTTGTTGCGGTCGGCATACCAGGGGAAATCGCCGCTGACGACATCGCGAGGTACATAATAGATGAAAGATTTGGGCAATTGCGCCTTGATAATATCAGTGTTGGGAACGATAGATTGCTGTATACGCTGTGCATAATCGATACTGTCTTCAATCTTTTTGTTCTTTTCCTGAATTTCAAGTTCAATACGTTTTGCTTCGGTAATGTCATGTCCTACAAACAGGATGGTTTCCAATTCGCCTTCGTTCATCTCTGGGATAGCCACAAAGTTTACAATGCGAGTTGAAGTTTTGCCAACCATTTGAATATCAATATTTATCTCTGTATTTACTTTGATAGGTTTTTCCTTAATAATCGCTATCGTTTCGATAAAGTATTCCTTTATACTGTCTTGAATAGCAATATCTCTAACATTATTGCTTGCAACGTCGTTAGGCGAAATACCGAAATAATCTTCCAGAACCGGGTTTGCATAGAAGAATACGCCATCGGTACTTAAACGCAGGATTACGTCTAATGAGTTTTCGGAAAGCGACTGCATTTTACTTCTAAGCCGTTCTTCTTTTTCTGCGCGTTTGCGTTCGGTACGGTCTACCGTGTTAAGAATGATACCCTGTATAGCCTTGTCTTCTATCAGGTTGTGACCGGTAATTTCGACAATCATGGGAGAACCGTCCTTGCGAACGCACTGACATTCAATGGTTTTAACCATTGATGGGTCAGCCCGCAGTTGCATAAGCATGTTGTGCAGTTCTTCTTCGCTTTCGGGAATAAATTTGTTTACCGTTCCGTCGATAATTTCTTCGGGAGTGTAGCCGAAAATAGTTTTTACCGACGGGCTTTCATATGTTTGCTTGAAGTCCTTATCGAAAATTGAGATGATTTCCGAAGCGTTTTCCAACAGTGAGTTAAGGCGTCGTTGAGCGTTTTGCACTTCGCCTATCTGAGCTTCAAGTTTTTCATTTGTTTTATAGAGTTCTTCCTGCGTGGCTCGCATCTCTTCGGCGTTCTGACGAAGACGTTCTTCGTTTTCGCGCAACTCTTCCGTCATCTTTTGCGATTCGTGCAACAAACGTTCCGTTTTCTTGTTGATACGCAGATTATAGAACGTGCGGGCGATGATTTCAGCCAATTCGCGTAAAAACTTTATGGTTGTTTGTGGAATTTCCTTATCAAGCGTAGCAAATTCTATGACGCCCTGCAGTTTTTCATCGGCAATAAGCGGCACAATAAGAAGACTGGCTGGCTTGGTGTCGCCAAGTATACCGGAAGTGATTGTTGCAAAATCTGCCGGAACGTCCGTACGGTATATGTAGTCCATTTCGTAGGCGCACTGTCCGATGAGACCTTGACCGATAGAAAATTCCTGATTGATGTATTTTCTGCGATTGTATGCGTATGTAGCCAAACTGCGGAGTTTTCCCGTATCCTCGTCATAGAAATAGATTGCGCCCTGCAACATGTTTACATATTTAATAATGTTGATAAGCGCATCGAG
>Ga0099364_10015450_pt1 | contig 10063 bp, 8 predicted proteins | sample TergutTh196P3_FD_73070 | JGI IMG/M metagenome (GOLD analysis project Ga0099364, IMG submission 73070) | Microcerotermes parvus P3 segment gut microbial communities from Pointe-Noire, Republic of the Congo - Th196 P3 | ecosystem: Host-associated > Arthropoda: Insects > Digestive system > Gut ...
GGACGATGCGTTTAATCACGAAGTAAACACATGGAACGCCTATCAGTGCTTTATCACGTTTACGTGGAGCCGCGCGGCGAGCTTTATATACTGCGGACAGCGCAACGGCTACGGCTACAGAGACACCGTCCAGGATATACAGGGGATTATTCATCTCGCGCCGGAAATGGCGAAAGAACTGCTGAAATTTATGCTGAGCGCCCAGGTCAGCGCCGGGGCGGGTCTGCCTCTGGTAAAATATAATCACAACGCGGGCCATGAGAACACTCCCGACGACGAAGCCTACAGGTCCGCGACGGGTTCTCATGACTGGCGAAGCGACGACGCCTTGTGGCTTTTCCCGACGGTAGACAAATATTTGAGAGAATCCGGCGACATGGGCTTTCTCGACGAAATTATAGTTTTCGCCGAAGAGGGCGGGGGAGAGGGAACGGTTTTAGAGCATTTGAAGCGAGCTCTCGACTTTAACTATAATAACATGACCAAATACGGACTCCCCGCGGGACTTTCGGCGGACTGGAACGACTGCCTGCAAACCGGAAGAAACGGCGTAAGCTCTTTCGTCGCTTTCCAGGTCTATTACGCGCTTGAAATATTCGCCGAACTGTGCAAATTTAAAAATAACGGCGAATGGTACGAATGGGCTGTAAGCAAACGCAAAGATTTAAGCGAAGCGATAGACAAATATTTAAAGGAACCCGACAGATATTTACGCGCAATCACGGAAGACGGCCTGAAAATCGGTTCGTCCGAAAGCGAAGAGGCGAGCGTCTGGCTGAACGCCCAAAGCTGGGCCGTAATCTCGGGCAAAGCTTCGGGGGATTACGCGCAGACTATACTGAACACGGTCGATAAGAATCTGAATACTAAATACGGCGTAAAATTATTCGCTCCTCCGTTTAAGAAATTCGGGTTTCCGGTTGCGAGGATGATATTGTTTACCCCCGGAACAAAAGAAAACGCGGGCATATTCTCGCATACTCAGGGCTGGATAATACAGGCCGAGGCAAAAGCCGGCAACGGGGACAGGGCTTTCGAATATTATACGAAGGCGAACCCGTGCGCGTATAACGACATAGCCGAAGTGCGCCGTCTCGAACCCTATGTCCACGGGCAGTTTATCGAGAGCGACTACAGCGCGTACGCGGGCAGGGCGAACGTCCATTGGCTGACTGGTACGGCAAGCTCGATGATGATAGCCGCCGTCGAGGGTATACTGGGCATAAAGCCGCAGTTCGGCGGTATTAAGTTCGACCCGTGTATTCCGTCCGGCTGGAAGAACCTTACGATTAAAAAAGTATTCAGGGGTAAAAAATTAAACGTCGAAATTATAAACGACGGAGGCTCGCAGAAAGGCGTCAGGCGCGTAAATTTAAACGGCGCCGATATAAACGGCGAAGTTATAGCGTTTGACAAACTTAAATCAGAAGAAGAAAACGATATTAAAGTCTATATGTAAAAATAATATGCAAATAATTCCGGGGACGGCAGTTTTGCCGTCCCCATATATGTTTAATTAAAATTAAATTATAATTTTTATGTTTTATTTTTTTATTCTGAAAACCCGCCTAAGTATAGGTCTTAAAAACCTGGGCGACTTTACGACTACGATAGTCATGCGTATTTTGCCTCCTCAGCTTTAAATAACTTTATATAAAATTTTTTATCCGGGATTTTTAACGTCGCAACTCCCTTCAATACTATTATATGTTAAAACCGCCGTTAGCGTTAACATCTTATAAATATACATCCCGCCGCGACTATAATTATCGCCTCAAGTATAATAAGTACCGAAATAGGCAGAAAAAACGTGAGCAATATACCGAGACCGAAACACGTTATCGCAACGCCCGCTAATCTGTTTAACCTGCGCATTATCTTTCACCCCGCAAAATAACTTATAAATTAATATTTTTTATTATTATATGTTTTTTATAAAAAAAGGTTAAAGATTAAGGCTTTTATTCTAAAAATATTTTGCAAAACAATATTTTGTAATAAAAATTTTTGTTCTCTAATATACTCTAAATAATAAATATATCTATATATTAAAGAAAAAAGGAGAATATATTTCAATGGAAACAAAAGTTGAATTAAACAAAAATATTAATCTTTCGGAAAAAAACGAAACGAACTTCACAAGGGAACTCCAGAACGATATCGTACTGCCCGACTACTGCGACGATATAAACCGTATTATCAGAGTCGACGCAAAGCCCGTCATCAAAAATAAATACGCGAACAAAGATATCGCGAGGCTTAACGGAATTATCGCCGTTACGGTGATATATATATCGGAGCCGTATAAACAGTTAAGGAGTTTCTCTTTCGCAAACGATTTCGACTACAGCTGCGATATCCCCGGAATTATGCCCAGCCATAAAATGTCCGCGCAAATCGAAATCGGCGAGCTTAACTGCCGCCTGCTCAACCCCAGGAAAATGACGGTGAGGATAGAGAGCGGCATACTGATTAAAACGAACGAATATAAAGCCTCCCAGGATTACGACGCCTCGGGATTCTATAACTCCAATCCCGACGAACACGACGGAATAATAATCGAAAAATTAAGGCAGAATTTCGAGTCCTGCCATATGCTCGTGGGCGAAGCCGAAGCGAAAACGGAAGAGAATATCGAGATAACCGACGGTCCCGCGGCAAACGAAATTATTTACGCGGACATAAGTATAAACATCGACGAAATCAAGCCGCTGTATAACAAAGCCGTCGTAAAATTTACGTCGGACGTTAAATTATTATATAATTCGGTCGAAGACAAAAACGAATACGTTAAGATATCGAAGAAAATATCTTCGACGCAAATCGTCGAAGTTGACGATTTAGACGAAAAATACGAATGTATGTGCAAAATAAATTTATCGTCGCTTAAAACCGATATCGATATCGACCAGTACGGCGAGAATAAAATAATTAATATTGATTTTATAACCCAGATTGAGCTTACGGCGTTCAAAAACAACGAATACGAGGCGATAGTAGACGCATATTCGCCGAAATACGAAAACACCGTTCAGAACGAAACGGTTAAACTCCAGAGATACAAAGGCATATATAAAGAAAAACAGCAGGTCGAAGACAGCATGGTTCTCGAGGACGCGTCAATCGAAGAAGTCATGGACGTCGCCGGGATTATGGTCATAAGCAACTCCGTAATAAACGATTCGCTCATAACAATCAACGGCAGCGCGGAGCTTTCTGTAATGGTCAGGAGCGCGGAGGGCGAAATCCAGAACCTCGACTGTTCCGTGCCGTTCAAGACGGAAATCAACGCCGGCGAAAAGATAGTCAACGGCAGCGCGGACATAAGCGGCTTTATATCAAACGCCGAGGCGATTATAGAAGCCGGAAAACTAAACGTAAAAGTAACGGTAAATTACGCCTGCGTCGTGTTCGAGAACGAAAGCCGCAGCATGGTAAAATCAATTATGGTCGACGCGGAAAAACCGAAAGCTTTGAAAAAAGACGCCCAAATGATTATTTATTATCCCCAAAAAGGCGAAAACATCTGGAACATCGCAAAAAAATACGATTCCCGGGTGTCAAAAATCATGAGGTTCAACAAATGCGAGAGCCAGAACATATCCGACAGAAAAATAATCGTTATTCCGAAATGATAAAAAATTAAAATTTGTAGGGCGCGGCTTCCATGCCGCGCCGCGGCGTCGAATACGCGCGAAAATTTAATATTCGGGGAATCATTATATAAATTACAAGACCAAATTGTGTTGTAGGGAACGCATTTATGCGTTCCGGAAAAACAGAAAATTACGTACATTCGCGGAACGGATAAATCCGTTCCCTACAATTTGTTATTTTATTGTTTGTTATTTTATCGATGCATTTATTCTTCCCCGCGCTTTTTCATTTTCAGCGCGAACTCGGCGAGTTCGAGAATGTGCGCCTTGTCGTATTCGCTCAATTTATGCGCGCTCGTGCCGTATAAAATACGCCGCAATTCAGAGATAAACTCTTCCTCCGAATCAAATTCAAAATCGATATTACCCAAAAGACAGTCGGTCGTGATACCCAGATATTTCGCGAGCCCGGCGATTTTATCGGCCGACGGCATCTGACCTTTTTTTAAATCGTTGACAAGACTTTTACTATACCCGCAATCGACGAGCATTTTATGCGCGGATATATCCCTCTGCTTTAACAATCCCAAAATATATTCTCTTAATTCCTGCGGGTTTCTCATAAAATTCCAACCTCCCGTTATAATCTATATTTTACGTTAATTATTATAACAAAATAAAATAATAATGTCAAATTTTTTTTGTTTTTTTATTCTTGACATAAAATTTTTTGTGTGATATAATTGTAATGTAAGCTTCTTCGGAAATTTATTCCCCGCCCTCTTTCGCAAAGAGGGTGCCGTCCGCAGACGGCGGGTGTTTCTGTCTCCCCGTACGCAACATCAAATTTCAAAAACACCCGTCAGCCGCTTACGCGACTGCCACCCTCTTTAAAAAAGAGGGTTGAATTAATCCCCTCACGCAAAAAAAACTTATTTATTTTCACAAACCCTATAAAGAAAATAAAAAAGCGTACGATATATCAAGTGTAGGAGGTTATATTAATATAACGGCGCGGCAATATTTCCGGCGAAGTACAAGTCGGTAGGTATGCCGAAAAAATTTAAAGAGAGGCGAAAAGGAATTCGCTTTTTAAAAAACTTTCAAGGAGGAAAGAAAAATGAGAATCCAAAATAACATTCCGGCATTAAACACATTCAGACAGCTCGGAGTAAACAACACGGGTTCTGCCAAAGCCCTCGAGAAACTCTCTTCGGGCTTCAGAATCAACAGAGCGGGCGACGACGCCGCGGGTCTGGCAATCTCCGAAAAAATGAGAGCGCAGATAAGGGGCTTGAACAGAGCTTCGGCAAACGCTCAGGACGGTATCTCTCTGATTCAGGCGGCAGAGGGCGCGCTGCAGGAAACGCATTCCATTCTTCACAGAATGAGAGAACTCGCAGTACAGGGCGCGAACGACGTTCTTGAACCGGTAGACAGACAAGCAATCCAGGACGAAATTAATCAGCTCACAAAAGAAGTAGACAGAATAGCGTTCACGACAGAGTTCAACAAAAAAATAATTCTCGACGGTTCGCTCACAAACGGCAAATACATTAGCACAGTTTCCGGCTCGGGTATATCCAGTTTGACTATAATCCCGGCAGACGGGTCGGATCCGGACAACGCAATCAAAAACGCTCTGACTACGGTAGCCGTTGTTCAGGCAGGTCAGCAGGCGAACGCGACCTATGACTTAAAATTCATCAATGAGCCTGATGCAGACCCTGTTAAAGGGGGGATTGTACAAGAAGGATATCAAGGAGTTATTACAATAGTATTGGGCGAAGCAATGATGCGTGATTTAGGCATTGAAGATCAGGATGCAGACGCAACATTCAAAGTTTCGGTTGAAGTCGGCGATACGGCAGACGTAGTCGCGGGGAAAGTGAGAGATATGCTCCAGGCGGCTCTCGGAAATGACTGGGAAATTACTTCCAGCGACAGTAAATTAAACGTAAAGCATAAATTTGTTGGAAACTACGGTGTGGGAGAAGATGAAGCCGGATTGGGAGAATTCACTCTGGCGTCCGAAACAGACTTCCTGGATATCACATTTGAAGGTGAGGACGATATATTTGAAATAGGTTCTGATATACACGACTCGGCGCAAGGAACAAGCGGTCAGGACGTATATATAGAAATCAATGGCGAACCGTTCGATTTCAGCGCAGACGGAGTTGAGACAAATATGTTTACGTTCGGAGACGTTGCCGCGGCAGGAGCTTTGAGAGGAAGAGATTCGCTCAGACAAATCGCTCTTTCGACGGGTGAACCTAACGGCGACAATAACGGACGTTTCTCGTTCAAACTCGACGACCCGACAAGAATGTCTAACGCGATAGTTTCTATTGACGACGGAAGCGATTTGACCCTCCAGGTCGGCGCGAACACAGGCTACACGCAAACGATTGCTTTGAGCATCAGGTCTCTGTCCGCAGTTTCCCTCGGCGTAGCTGAACTCAACGTGAGCAATCATGCAAAAGCGCAGAACGCAATCGCGGCTACTGAATTTGCTATAACCCAGGTTTCAACGCAGAGAGCGGCTCTCGGTGCGGTCCAGAACAGGCTCGAACATACGATTTCCAACCTCGACACGGTAGCGGAAAATCTTCAGGACGCTGAAAGCCGCATAAGAGACGTCGATATGGCAAAAGAAATGATGAACTTCACGAAGTTCTCGATTCTGATGCAGGCGTCTCAGGCAATGATGGCTCAGGCTAACTCGCTGCCGCAGGGCGTTCTCCAGTTATTAAGATAATTTAAGTTAACGATTCTTGAATTAATTATGTCGGCGTAGGGGCAACCCTATGTGGCAATGGTGTTAAATATACACAAAAAATTAATATTTGTAGGGTGCGGCTTCCATGCCGCACCGGGGATTCCAATCCAAACGTCGGCGGTATTTTGCGGCGCGGCATGGAAGCCGCGCCCTACATTCACAAAATTTTTACGTTAATCAACACGTATGCCCTATGTGGTTGCCCTACAAAATAAAATAATTATAGGGTTGCCGGAATCCTTCACTTCCGGCAGCCCGAAAATATAAAGATTTATCTCGCAGCAATTAATTATTTATCGAAAACCGACGGTTAATTTAGAATCTCGAAGTTAGGAGGATGTTTTCATGCGTAATATAAATAACGATTTGCCGGTACAGCAGCAATACCGTTCAACGACGCCGGTAAAAGACGACAAGGCGGCGACGTCAAGCAAGACATCCGGAGTGAGTACGGAGAACAGAACGGCGTCGGTTTCCGGCGTAAGCAATAACACTCAGGTTACTATACCGTCAATCTATGAACAGAACAAGAACCGTATGATACTTGAACAGGAAATGGATAAGCTGATGAAAGTCATGATGCCGGACCTCGGCGTAAAGTTCAGGGTGCACGACAGCGGTCAAATCATAACGACCGTGACCAATAACGACACCAAAGAAGTAGTGCGCGAATTTCCGGTAGAAAAAATCCTCGATATAGTATACGACATGGTTCAGAAACTGGGTATCGTTACGAATATAAAGGTGTAGGGGCGAACTGCGTTCGTCCGCGGAACGGATAAATCCGTTCCCTACAATATAAAAATTAACGGGGCGGGTAAAATAATCCGTCCTTTTGATTTTGGGTGGGGTTGTTATAAGCCCCCTTTTCCAAAGGGGGTGGCGCGCGCAGCGCGACGGGGGATTCGTCTCCCCTTGCGCGACATCAAATTTCAAATCCCCCTGCGGCTCCGCCGCTTTCCCCCTTTGGAAAAGGGGGCTTGGGGTACGAGACCACCCCGTCAGCGACTTAACGTCGCTGCCACCCCTCCACGGAGGGGAATCTTTCCGCAATTTCGGCGTTTTATTAATTCCCCTCCGTGGAGGGGTGCCGTCCGCAGACGGCGGGGTGGTCTTACTCACTCCGGCTTGCATATCCCGCACGGGGTGTAACCCGAATGTTCGGCTTCTTCTTTCGTAAGATAACGGTGTATATTTCTCGCCGTATGGCACGACTGATAATGATAACGTTTGCCCGAGGGCGTGACGACGTAGAATATTTCGTCTCCCTCGGGTTCGGTTTGCGTAAAGTTAATATTAACGGTACCCGTAATAATTTCAGTCGTCGGTTCGGGAACTCTGACTTTGACTTCAATATCAATGTCAATATCGGACGGGTCGACATACGCGGCGGCTTTTATTATATCGGCGTAATTATCAGGCGGACATTCGCCGTTTGAACAGGCTGAAAGTAATATAAACATAAACGACAATATTATTATCGTAATTTTGAAATTTTTGTTGAAAGTCATTAAATAACCTCGTAATTTTATTTTTTTATTTTTTATTTGAGGAATATTTATATCTGTTTCTAAATATTATTGATTATAGGGAAAAACTGAACAAATCATATATTTTTCAAGGGGGCATTTATAAATGTTTATATACTCGCTGAAAGCGTCAACGTTAAAATTCGTAGCGGTGGTTATAATATCGATAGGACTGCTTATCACGCTCATAACGGTTATACCGAGCGGAGGGGAGAGCGTTTACGCCGCGTCCGGTCAGGATAATAAATCGAGCGTTAAAATCAACTACAAAAACATAAAAGTAAACGAAGAGAGAATAGAATTTCTAAGGCAGTTCGGCTGGGAGGTCTCGCCCGAACCCGTCGAAGCGGTCGAAATTTTAATCCCGAAAGAATTTGACTCCGTGTATAAAAAATATAACGACGTCCAGAAAGCGCAGTCGCTCAATCTCGAAAAATACAGAAACAAAGCCGTAAAAAGATATACTTATGAAATAACGGATTATCCCAATCATACGGGAACGGTTTACGCGAATATTCTCGTGTATAAAGACAGGGTAATCGGCGGGGATATATGTTCGGCGGAAATAAACGGGTTCATGCACGGATTCGACAAAAACAACAAGCCTCTGTTTTAATTATACAGTCAAAATATAGAAAAGTCAACGAATTTCATAAAATATATATAAAAATATATATTAATACTCCAGAATTACAACAGATTATTTAATATTTGTTCACTTTAAGCCTGTATAATTATAGTATTTGATAATTATACAGGCTTAATTTTTATGAAAGGAAGAAAATATATTATGTCAGAAGAAAACAGAGAAGATATCGCAACGGACGAAGAAACGGCAGAAACAGACGAATTTACAGAACCGGAGGAAAACGAAGAGCTCCCGGCGATTCCCCCGACCCTTCGGGAAACTCCGGAAGAATCAGGAGAAGAAACTGAAACTGAAACAGAACCAGAACCGGAAGTTCCGGACGCTAATCAAATCGAACAAAAAATCCGCAGGGAAATCGCGCTCGAAAAAGCCGCGAAAACGAAATCTATACTGAAAGTCTGCGCGGTAGCGGCGGCCGCGGTTTTTATAATAGGTATCGGACTTTTCGCGTTCTGGCAATGCGAAAATTATTCGTCGGGCTATATAATGACGCTTGACGGCGAAAAAATAAGTGTGGAAGAATTTAAGTTTCATTTAATGATGGCGCAAAGCTATTCTCCGAAAGAAGAAGCGGTCGAGAGACTTGCCGAATATTTAATCTATGAAAAAGAGGCGAAAGCGAGAAATATTACTATACCTCAGGATATAAGAGACGAATATAACGAGCATATAGATAATTTTATAGGCTACGGTTATCCGTTTGAGAAATTAGAGATTTCAAGAGAACGGCTGGTCGAAATTTTCGCGATAGAATATTTATTTTACGAATTGTTTGACAAAGTTTTGGAAGAACTGAACTTTACGTTCAGCGAAGAAGAGCTTGCAGAAGAACTCGCGGCATACAAAGCCTCAGTTCACGATTATATCGACGTCGAGTTTAAGTATATATTGACCGAGACAAAAGAATCGTCCGAAGAAGCCAGAGGCGAACTGACCGCGGGAACGTCTGAAACAGACGAGATAATAAAAAAATATTCCGAAGGGTACGATTCGGAAACAGCCGACGTTCCGTTAATCCGCCTGAGCGAAATCTCGATTCTTACAACGGAACAGACAGAGCATTTACTCTCTCTCGAGGTTTCGCAAATCTCCGATATAATAGAAATATCCGACCCGGGCGGCGATTTTTATCTTGTATTTATAGTAGACGATATTATAATTCCCACGCAAGAAGAAATAGACGAAATCGAGGAAGGATTCAGGGAATATTATATAGAAGGGCAAAAGAGCGCGGTGTTCTTTGACGAATATAATATATGGAAAGAAGAAACGGAAATAATAATAGACGAAAAAGCTTTAAATAATTTTGACGTTGAAAAATTCTGGGATTTTATTGACGGATAGTTTACTTTTTTCTTTGCGGAAACACGAGTTACGCGATTGACGTATTTACTATCTTTGCCCTCTTTCGTAAAGAGGGTGCCGTCCGCAGACGGCGGGTGTTTTTGCCTCCCCTCGCGCAGCGTCAAATTTCAAAAACACCCGTCAGCCGCTTACGCGACTGCCA
>Ga0099364_10015451_pt1 | contig 10063 bp, 8 predicted proteins | sample TergutTh196P3_FD_73070 | JGI IMG/M metagenome (GOLD analysis project Ga0099364, IMG submission 73070) | Microcerotermes parvus P3 segment gut microbial communities from Pointe-Noire, Republic of the Congo - Th196 P3 | ecosystem: Host-associated > Arthropoda: Insects > Digestive system > Gut ...
TTGATTCTGCAGGCAGAGAGGTCATACCACTTATTTACGATCAAGTAGGCACATTTATCGATGGATTGGCGATGGTCAGGCAGAACGGCAAGTTTGGTTATATCGACGCGAGCGGCAGCGTGGTTATCCCGCTCCGGTTTGATTGGGCGACCAGGTTTGATAACGGTCTCGCGGTGGTCAGTGTTTTTAATGAGGCCACAGGCTATAAGTATGGCGTTATTGACAGAACCGGCAATGAGGTCGTGCCGATACAGTATGATTCGATTGGTTCTTTCAACGACGGATTAGCGCTGGTCAGTCTGGGCGGCAACGTGGGTTTTGTAGACACGGCCGGCAGACTTGTCATACAGCCGATCTATCAAGGGGCCGGTTATTTTTCCGAAGGCTTTGCGCTGGTAAGGCTCGGCGATTGGGATTCAGGCAAGTGGGGCATTATTGATACCGCCGGCAACGCAGTCGTGCCGATCATATATCAAAGTGTCGGTTATTTCTCCGAAGGGCTGGCGTCGGTCATGGTTGATAATAAATGGGGATTTGTTGACAAGGCGGGCAACATGGTAATATCGACCCAGTATAGCGATATAGGTCAGTTCAACGAAGGGCTGGCAACGTTCGTCCGTGACGGTAAATGGGGATTTATAGACACTACGGGAAGAGAGGTCATATCACCTCTGTATGAATGGGGACCTTACTTCACTGACGGAGTGGCGGTGGTCAGGCGCGACGGCAAAAACGGCGTTATTGACAAAACGGGCACAGAGATTCTTACGCCGCAGTATGATATGATAGACGGGTTTTCAGAAGGTATGGCGCTGGCCATGAACGGCGACTGGGCAAGCGGGAAAAGGGGTTTCATAGACGCCTCCGGCAGGGAAGCCATACCGCTGATATATGACGATGCTCGCTACTTCAACAACGGGCTGGCGATTGTAGGCGCCGGCGGAAGATACGACGGCAGTATGAGGTACGGGTTTATAAACAAGGCGGGGACTGTCGTCCTGCCGCTGGAGTATAATCAGGTTTGGGAGTTTTCCGAGGGTCTGGCATGGGTTCAAAAGGACGGATTATACGGCATAATAGGCCTCGGAGAGGATTCTGCGCCCCCTCCGCCTTCGGAAATAAGCGTTGTCTTAGACGATCGTCTTCTGGAGTTTGTAGTACCCCCGCAGATGATAAACAGCAGGATCATGGTTCCTCTCCGAGCTATTTTTGAGGAGATGGGTGCAGAGGTCACCTGGGACGGCGACACCCGGACCGCCATAGGCATTAAAGGAAATACCACCGTACTTCTGACGATCGGCGACACTTCGCCGACTATAAACGGCGTGGTCTATCCCATCGACCAACCGGCGGAACTTGTAAACGACAGGACGCTCGCGCCCGTGCGCTTCGTCGCTGAAGCATTCGGCGGCACTGTGGAATGGGACGGCGCAACCATGACAGCATATATCACCACAGAATAATAATCCATTAAAAATTGAACTTCGGTAAAATTTTGAATTGTTTTGAGAAAAGTTATGTGTTATAGTAGATAAGCCAATAAAAAAATATTTTTGACATAGGAGGAGTACAACTATGGCATACATGCCGCTGGACAAAAGCAAATTTTATCTTGACAAGTCAAAGATGCCCAAAGTCTATGACCTGTCCAACCCCTGGGGAGTAGACACCCCGCTCTGGCCGTTCCCGGGTGTTCGTCAAGACCTCATTTTCCCGCGCGGGCAGTACCTCGAGCGCTTCCATAAGCGCACTATGACCTACACAGGCACGCTGCATGCAGCGACGCACACTGACGCTCCGAACCACGTAATGCATTTGGAAGAAGTCGATCGTGAGCGCTATGGCTACAGCCTTGACGAGCTTCCTCTCGAATTCTGCATAGGCTCCGGCGTCATTCTCGACATGACTCATCTCTATGACGAGTTCAACGCGAAATGGGACGCTGCCGGCGGCGACCACAAGAAGTTTGGCGACGTCTGGGTAGAACTCAAACCCAAACACTTTGAAGACGCCTGCAAGAAGGACGGACTTGAGATCCGCCCGAACGACTGGGTAGTCGTAAACACCGGATTCCATCGTTTCTGGCGCGTAAACAACGACAAATACTTCAACTACTATCCGGGCATGGGGCCTGAAGTTTGTGATTGGCTTCTCTTTGAAAAGAACATCAAAGGAATCACCGGCACATGGGGCGCCACTGACGCTCCGCTGTGGCATTACCCGCTCAAAGAGCAGATGCCGTGGCTTGACACAATATATCGTGAAGCAACCGGCAAAGACGCTGCCGTTGAGTTTCCGGATTACGAGTATTGCCACCGTAAGTTCATGCAGTATGGCTGTATCACGATCGAGAATGCCGGCGGCGACATTGATCAGATCACCGGCCGCCGCATGACGGTCGCCGCGTTCCCGTTCCGCTGCGAAATGGCCGACGGCGGGTTCGTCAGGCTTGTCGCTTGGGAAGAGGGAAGCACCTGGTAAAATATCCCGGCACCGAACACTGCACCCAAAGGGGGGACTATGTCCCCCCTGAATTTTAAAAAGGCAGGAATGGCACTGAATATGAAAAGTTTAAGTGATATCAAAAAAATCGCCGTTTTAGGCGCAGGTACGATGGGACCTGGGATCGCGCAGATGTTTGCGATGGGTGGATATCCGGTCACAATGTGGACGCGTAGCGAGCCGACGCGTGAAAAGGCAAAGGAAACTCTTTATAAGAGCCTGCAAACCTTTGCAGAGGAAGACATGCTGCCGTCTGATAAGCTGGAAGAAACCTTTGCTATGGTAAATTTTGCGCTGACTGTTGAAGAAGCCGTCGACGGCGCGGATTTCATACAGGAGACGATCGTCGAGAATAAGGACGCAAAGATAGAGCTTTTCCAAAAGGTAGACGCGGCAGTCAGCGACACGGCGATCATAGCATCGAACACCTCCGGGCTGGACGTTTTCGCACTGATGCCTGAAAGTCGCCTGAAGCAGGCTGTCATCGCGCACTGGTACTCGCCGCCGCAGCTCATTCCGCTCGTTGAGGTTGTAAAAAGTGCTCAGGCGCCGCAAGAGTATGCGGATATTACGGTTGATTTGCTGGAAAAATGCGGCAAAACTGCCGTACTTATGAAAAAGTTTATACAAGGGTACATCGCCAACCGGATGCAGATGTGCCTCAATCAGGAACTCTTTTACCTGCTTGACAACGGATACTGTACCCCGGAAGATATTGATAAGGCCGTTAAGACCAGCTTTATTCCCCGTGCGGTGGTTCTCGGGTTATGCAAGCGCGCTGATTTCGGCGGACTTGACATGACCGCGAACAACTTTAAAAACAAAAGTTACACAATGCCGCCTGAGGTCGATATGCCCAAATCGCTTCAGGAGTATATAGACAGAGGCGAGTTAGGATTCAAGACAGGCAAAGGTTTTTACGACTACACGGGCGTCGATAAGCAGGCGCTCACGGTAAAGCGTGATAAGCAGCTTTTCGAAGTCTTTAAACTGGCGAAGAAGTTCATGGACGACCCGGTGTGAGGCGGGCTTTGCCCGCAATGCAGAATGTAGAATGCAGAATGCAGAATTTATTTTACGAGGAGATATAATATGGCGAAATCAAATAAGATTATGATTCAGGTGTGTGTTTGCGGTGCGGGGACAAAGAAAGAGCACGCGCCGACGGTTCCGTATACGCCGGGTGAGATCGCGGAGCAGATAGTCGCATGCGCTAAGGCAGGCGCGTCTATCGCGCATATACATGTGCGAGAGGATAAAGAAGTCGGCGGCAATATGGAGATCGGCTATAAGTCGATGAGCCTAGGCAAGTTCACCGAGACCGTTGAAATCACTCGTCAGGAGTGCAAAAAAGCCGGTGTAGATATAATCATCAACCTGACAACTTCAGGCGGTGAGTATGAGGATCACAAACGCCTTCAGCACTTGGGTGCGTTAAGGCCGGAAATGTGTTCATTTGATCCGAACACACTCAACTGGAATAACGCATATGTTTTCGAGAACCACCCGCGTTTTCTCAACTACCTCGCTCAAGAAGTAGTAAAACATGATATCAAGCCGGAGTTTGAGATATTCGATACCGGTCACATAGACTCCGCTATGTTCTATGTGAAAAAACACAGTATACCCGAACCTGCACACCTCCAGTTCATAATGGGCGTCGGCGGGTCAATGCCCGGAACGGCCGATTGTCTGGCATTCATGGTCGGAAAACTGCCGCCTGGTTCGACTTGGAGTGTGTCCGGTATTGGAAAGACGCACATGCCTATGATGCTGGCAGGACTTGCTCTTGGGTGCGACGGGTTGCGTGTGGGTCTGGAAGACAATATCTACTTTTCACGCGGTGTCGTAGGGACAAATCTGCAGCTCGTTGAGCGCGCGGTAGAATTGTCTAAGCTTGCCGGCCGCGAGATCGCCACGGCGGACGAAGCCCGCGAGATCATGGGTATAACGCGCAACTGTCTGCGCGACGAAACAACCAACGCGCCGACGTGGACGGCTTAACAATTCATAATTCATAATGCATAATCAAAAAAAAGAAGTCCCCTGTGGAGCAAACTCCGCCGGGGACTTCTTGAGTCTGTAAGGTACTACATAGTGCCTATTTTGTCAGGGATTATAAGAGTTGCTTCGGTTTTGGACTGGATTTCTTCCGCCGTTACGCCCGGAGCAAGTTCTCTGAGGACGAGTCCTTCTTTGGTTTTCTCCATAACGCCGAGTTCGGTTACGATATACTTAACGACGCCCACGGCAGTAAGGGGCAGAGAGCATTTCTTGAGTATTTTTGGTAAGCCTTCTTTAGTCGTATGCTCCATGGCTATGACAACTTTTTGCGCTCCGACAACAAGGTCCATAGCGCCGCCCATGCCCGGAACCAGCTTGCCGGGTATTATCCAGCTTGCCAGATCGCCTTTTTCGTCCACCTCGAGCGCGCCAAGTACAGTGATGTCGACATGCCCGCCTCTGGCGAGCGCAAAGCTCATAGCACTGTCAAAGCACGCGGCGCCCGGAAGGATTGTTACATGTACGCCGCCGGCATTGACTATATCTTTGTCCTCATTACCGGGTTCAGGCATCGGGCCGATGCCGATAAAACCGTTTTCCGAATGAAGCAAGACGTTTTTATCCGCAGGGAGGAAGTTAGCCACAAGCGTGGGCAAGCCGATTCCCAGATTCCCCAAGTCCCCTTCTTCAAAGAAATCAGCTACCCTTTTGGCGATAAAGTTACGTTTATCAGTCATACTTTCCTCCTTCCCTTAAGCTTGGACGATGATGTCAACAAGCTTGCCGGGAGTAACTACCATATCAGGATCCAGTTCACCGACTTCTACGATTTGCTCCGCCGCAACGATTACCAGATCTGCGGCCATAGCCATCAAAGGATTGAAGTTCCGGCCTGCTATCCTGTATACAAGGTTTCCGTACTTATCTGCTTTCCATGCGTGCAGAAGCGCGATCTCAGCCCTGATCGGAAGCTCGAGCAAGTACTCTTTGCCGTTGACAGTTAACTTCTGTTTACCCTCTTCAACGAGAGTTCCGACACCGGTAGGCGTCAAGAAGCCGCCGAGCCCGGCTCCGGCTGTCCTTATCCTCTCTGCCAAGGTGCCTTGAGGAACAAGCTCTGACTCAAGTTCACCGGCGCTGATCTGGCGGCCCGTTTCTCTGTTTGTGCCTATGTGTGTGACAATTATTTTGCTGATCTGCTTGCTCACTATAAGTCTGCCGACGCCTCTGTCCGGAAAACCTGTGTCATTTCCTATAAGGGTAAGGTTTTTAACTCCTTTTTTTATAAGGGCGTCGACAAAAATATCAGGAGTTCCACCGCACAAAAATCCGCCGATCATCAATGACTGACCGTCTTTAAAACACTCAGAAACTTCCTCAATAGTTTTTATTTTATTCAAGTATGTTCACATCCTAACAGCGTCTATTTAACGCCCATGTAATTTGCAATGACCATCCTTTGGACTTCGCTTGTACCCTCATAAATCTCAGTGATCTTCGCATCGCGCATGAAGCGTTCAAACGGATACTCGCGAGTATAACCATAGCCGCCGGCTAACTGTACACAACGGCGCGACACGTCGCTTGCGACCTCGGAAGCGAAAAGCTTTGCCATTGCCGCCAAATGTGTGTATGACTCGCCGTCCTGTTTGGCTTGAGCGGCGCGGTAAGTGAGAAGACGCGCGGCCTCGACTGCCATTTTCATATCGGCAAGCTCGAACTGCGTGTTTTGGAACTGGCTGATGCGCTGGCCAAATTGAATGCGCTGCGTGACATACTTTACGCATTCCTCGACTGCCGCCTCGGCTATGCCGAGAGCCTGCGCAGCTATCCCGATACGACCTCCGTCAAGAGTGGTCATAGCAATTTTAAAGCCTTTGTTCAACTCACCGAGTAAGTTCTCTTTCGGAACTATCATGTCTTCAAAAATGAGTTCGCATGTAGAGGATGCGCGAATGCCCATCTTTTTCTCTTTTGTGCCGAGACTGAAGCCCGGAAAGCCTTTTTCTATGATAAACGCTGAAATACCCCTGCTTCCCTTTTCTTTGTCAGTCATGGCAAAAATGACAAATGTGTCCGCATAGCCGGCGTTCGTGATAAAAATCTTGGTTCCGTTTATCAGCCAGTGGTCGCCTTTGTCGACAGCGGTGGTTTTTTGCATGGCTGCGTCCGTGCCTGCGCTCGGCTCGGTAAGACCCATTGCTCCGAGATGCTCTCCGGAAGCCAGCGGTACAAGATATTTCTGCTTCTGCTCCTCTGTGCCATATGCGCTGATAGGCCAACAGCACAGAGAGCCATGAGCCGATAATGTGACACTGGTACTGGCGCAGTATTTGGCAAGCTCTTCACACGCCGCGATATATGTAACATAGCTGAGTCCCGCTCCTCCGTACTCCTCCGGGAACGGGAGACCCATCATGCCCATCTCCGTGAGCTGTTTCACAGTCTCCACAGGGAAACGTTCTTCCTCGTCAATCTGTGCCGCTATCGGTTGCACTTCCTTCAGGCAGAACTCACGCAACATGTCAACAATGTCTTGTTCTTCAGGTGTAAATTTAAAATCCATAGCTTCTTTATCCCCCTTTTTCATATTAATTTCAGTTAAGCACTGTGATTTTATTTAACACTTACGGTATATAATAATAAGGCGGGCGGTTGTTGTCAACAAAAAAGATTCAAAAAACGATTTGGTTAAAAAAAGAGAGGATAAAATTCCCTGAAAAATTTTGCTTTACGTGAAATCAATCTCATGGTAATCTAAAGTTCCGGCAACTGACAGATTGCGGTCTAAGCGAAGCGGCGGCTTTGGTATTTTAGCGGCTTGTCCGCGACAGGAATGGAGTACACCATGATTATTTTTCCCGCTATCGATTTGTATAAAGGCGAAGCAGTACGTCTTACAAAAGGCGATTACTCGCAGATGACTGTCTACGGTAAAGATCCCGTCAAAGTAGCGCGAGGGTTTATGGATTCAGGCGCAACGGTTTTGCATGTCGTTGACCTTGAGGGCGCAAGAGACGGTGTGCCGCGGAATTTCGACATTATTGAGCGTATCACGGCAGAGTCCGGGCTGGATGTGCAGATCGGCGGCGGAATACGCTCTGCGGTCGTGGTAGAAAAATATCTTAGTATAGGCGTTGGGCGCGTTATTCTCGGAACAGCGGCAGTCGGAGCCCCGGGCTTTATTACTGATATGGTCGCAAACTTCGGCGGCGCGGTTGCCATCGCGGTCGACATAAAGGACAGGCGCGTAGCTACACAGGGATGGACGGACGTGTCTGAACATGACGCTCTTGATTTTTGCCGCGCTGCTGAAGAACTTGGAGTAAAGACACTTATTTGCACGGATATATCAAAAGACGGTATGCTTAGCGGTACAAACATTGAACTGTACCGGACGTTGAGGAAAATGCTTTCGACAAAGCTTATCGCGTCAGGCGGGGTAACTTCGACTGACGATGTAAAAGCGCTGGCTGCCTTGGGGATGGACGGGGCGATAATCGGCAGGGCAATATACACGGGAGACATTGACCTTGCGGAAGCTATTGCGGCCGCTTCTCCAGGGAACGCAGGCGATTAGTACCTTACAGACTCAAAACGTGAATAATAAACAAGAAAATTTAAGTCCGTAAGGGAAGAGCTAAGAGTAAAGATTTAAGAACTGAGATATTTTAACTCTTTTATCTTCAATCTTATATCTTGCGCTTATAGCGCATTAGAATAGGGGGAATAAGAGAATGAAAAGGATAATACCATGTCTCGACGTTAGAGACGGACGTGTGGTGAAGGGCGTCAAGTTTAAGGAACTCAGTGATGTTTCATCGCCCGTCGAACTCGGCAAGCTTTACAGCGAAAATGGGGCGGACGAGCTGTGTTTTTACGACATTACCGCAGCCGGAGAGGGCAGGACACTTTTTGCAAACGTCCTCAAGCAAGTGGCTGAGGTAGTTACAGTCCCTCTCTCAGTCGGTGGGGGGATAAGCTCGCTGGACAACTTTGATATGGTGTTTGATTGCGGTGCGGACAAAGTCAGCGTCAACTCGGGAGCGCTTAAGAATCCTGAGTTAGTCGGCGAGGCAGCGCGAAAATACGGAAGCGCCCGCGTTGTGTTGTCGGTTGATATCGCTTTTGTGGACGGCGTTTACAAAGTGTTTTCAAAAGGCGGCAGTGAAAACACCGGGATTGACGCTCTTGAGTGGATAAAACGTGGCGAAGGCATGGGCGCGGGTGAGCTCGTCATCAACAGCATTGATATGGACGGAGTCAAAAAAGGCTTTGACCTCCCCATGCTTGAGGCGGTGTGCAACGCAGTCTCCATTCCTGTGATAGCATCGGGCGGCGCCGGGAGCATCGAAGATTTCATAAAACTCTTTAAAACCGTGCCTAAAGTTGACGCGGGCCTCGCAGCTTCAGTCTTTCACTTCGGCGAAGTGGCAATACCCGAACTTAAACAGGCTTTGCTGAAAAATGGCATAAACGTGAGGATTTGAACATACAAGAAGCCCGCAACCGAACAAGCTGCAGGCTTTTTAGTGGTTGCGGGGAGGGGATTTGAACCCCTGACCTTTGGGTTATGAGGCGAGAGTTTTCAATAGTAAAAACTCCAAATGGTTGTAAATAGTACGTTTGCAGCGTTGTCTATATCCATCTGATACCAAGAACTCTATCTAAAACCACCCTTTTCGCGTACACTTCGTCGTGGTAATTAGTCGTATAAGTTAGTCTTGGTGTCGTGGTAACAGAAAACTATTTCAACCAGATAGAAAAACAGCAACACCCTTCTACAACCTCAAATTCTCAGGTCGAGCCTCAAATCCCCCCTGTGCATCTGCCTGAATAGTGAACCTGGTTCATGATACAGTCAACAAGGCAAAATGTCAAGTCAGAGTGAGGGAACTGGCAATAACGTCAGACGTCTGTGTGTGAGGGTCAGGACGCGCAAAGCTGCTGGAAATCGGCGGCGTGTCAAGAAAAGGCCATGTATTCGTAAAACTCGGGCTATATGGGAGATAGCTCATCCACTTATCAAGTCATCCGTAATACTTCAAAGACTCAGTATAATGCTCCGCATCCAGCTCTGGGGATGGCGCGTTTTCGTATAGCCAGTGCCGTATGTGGAAACACAACGCGCAGCCTGATGGATATCCCTGCTCTTCGGCAACAAAGCCCCTATCTTCCGCATACCGAAGCAACGCCATCGAACCTCCGGATATAAGGATTTCCAATATCGGATACTTACCGTCTGGTATGCCGTGTACGGCTTCATCCAGCGGGATTGCGATCCCGGTGCAGCCAGGTGGTATAAATCGTCCATAGAGGTCGATATGAAAATGTCCGCCGGAAAGCAGGTTGCGGCATGTACGATCATCCGCGACGGTATCCGCCGCCTTACGCGCGGAATACTCTGCCTCGATGTTGACAGCACGGCCGCCTAAGTGCAAACCATAACTGTTGGCCGTTTCGAGAACATATCTTGGTGAGATAAACCGCTCCAACTCTGCTCTTGTGTATGTCCTTCCGGATTCCAACCGTGGTAACACCGACAGATACCTCTCCT
>Ga0099364_10015452_pt1 | contig 10063 bp, 9 predicted proteins | sample TergutTh196P3_FD_73070 | JGI IMG/M metagenome (GOLD analysis project Ga0099364, IMG submission 73070) | Microcerotermes parvus P3 segment gut microbial communities from Pointe-Noire, Republic of the Congo - Th196 P3 | ecosystem: Host-associated > Arthropoda: Insects > Digestive system > Gut ...
TAACCAATGAATCAGGAACATTAAAAAATATTTTTGGCGGCGGCATCTCCTTTTCATAGCCGTCGCAACCTAAAAACGAAAAAAGAGTGCAAAATATTAAAAACGAAAATGTTATAAATATTAAATATTTGTTATTCATAAAAATTTTTTCTCATTCTACCATTTTCTTATTCACCCATTCACTCATTTACCCATTCACCCATTCACCAAAAACCCATTCACCCACTCCTTTTTTTCCAATACCTTATAAGGAAAAAACCGAAAAGCATTCCTCCCAGATGTGCAAAGTGTGCAATTCCTGTTTGTGCACCTGAGATTCCGTACATCAACTCAATGGCTCCGTAGATAATAACAAACCATTTAGCTTTAATGGGTACCAAAAAATAGACATAAATTTTTGAATCAGGGAACATCATTCCGAATGCCAAAAGTAGTCCAAAAACAGATCCTGATGCGCCAACGGTAGTTTTATTTATTGCTTTATTTAATTCTCCCATATTTTCAATAATAAAATTTTTGTCTTGGTTCCATACTTCTAATCCATTAGAATATACATATTCAACCAATTCGGGAGATAAAGTTTTGGTAATCATAAATATTTGCACAACGAGGACAATCATTTGTACTAAACCTGCTCCAAGTCCGCAAATAAGATAATAATTCATAAACCGTTTTGAGCCCCAAATATTTTCTATTGTTGAGCCAAATATCCAAAGAGCAAACATATTGAAAAACAGATGAGTAAAATCACCGTGCATAAATAGATATGTAAAAATTTGCCACGGTTTAAACAGTTCAGAGCCAAAATAATGAAGTCCGAAAATTTTATACAAATTAATATCAAAACTTGATTTCAGCAAAATTGTAGCCAAAAAACAGACCCCGTTAATTATCAGTAAATTTTTTACCACAAGGGGCATACTATAAGGCGAACGTATGTAATCCATATTGTAAATATATAATTTTAGAGGGTGCAAAATTACAGAAAAAAATCTTTTTCAACAATTTTTTGTCAATAATTGATGAAATTTTATTAATTTTACGCCCAAATTTTTTATAAAAAAATATGAAAAAACAAATAGTAGTAGCCGGAGGCACCGGCTATATCGGCTCACATACAGCCGTTGAACTTCAGAACAGAGGTTTTGAAGTGATTATAGTTGATAATCTATCAAATTCCCGCATTGAGGTAGTCGATGCAATAGCAAAAATAACAGGTATAAGACCCATTTTTGCAAAAATTGATTTAGCGGAAAAATATCCTACTGACAAATTTTTTGAAAATTTTCCGAACATTGAGGCAATTATCCATTTTGCAGCATATAAAGCCGTGGGCGAATCGGTTACAAAACCGTTGGAGTATTATTACAACAACCTAAATTCGCTTATGAATATTTTGGATAATATGAAACGGCACAATATCAATAATTTAGTCTTTAGTTCGAGTTGTACCGTTTACGGACAGCCTGATAAATTGCCCGTAACCGAGACCACTCCCCGCAAGCCCGCCGAATCACCCTACGGAAACACAAAGGCAATAAGAGAAGATATTATTCGAGATTGCTGTATGGCACATCCGCAGTTGAATTGCATTGCATTGCGCTATTTTAATCCTATCGGAGCGCATCCATCTGCATTTATCGGTGAGTTGCCAATAGGAGTTCCGAACAATTTAGTGCCGTTCATTACGCAGACAGCGGCAGGAATACGAAAAGAACTTAGCATTTTCGGTAATGATTATAATACTCCTGACGGAACGGCAATTCGAGACTACATCAACGTAGTCGATCTTGCTAAAGCACACGTTATAGCCATTGACAGACAGTTAAACAACAAAAGTAAAAACAATTACGAATATTTTAATGTAGGAACTGGCGAAGGATATTCAGTTCTTCATCTTGTAAAGAAGTTTATCGAAGTTACCGGAGTTAATCTTCCATACAAAATAGTTGGCAGAAGAGCCGGTGATATAGAAAAAATTTGGGCAGACACAACATTTGCTAACAACGAATTAGGTTGGACATCCGAAACTACACTTGAGGATACTTTACGCTCGGCGTGGGCGTGGGAAGAGGTGGTTCAAAGAGAACCTTTATAAACTTTATAAACTTTATAAACTCACTCAACCACCGAATGTATCGGAGTATATGTCAATTTTCGGTCAATATGTTCCGATACCATAAGTTCAAAGCTTTTTACTGTGAACTCGACTTTAGGGACTTCCGGCTCAATAAAACCGTTTCGTACTCTTACTTCACGTCCTATTGTTACGTGCGGCATAAATTTACGGTTTTCCATTGAAAAGCCTCTTTGTTTTAAACTGTTTGTCAGGCTTGCTTGTAAATCTGAAAGTGCTTGGTTTTCTTTAAGCCCTACCCACCACGTATTTCCTCCGCCGTAACGTTTAAAAGAACCAATGCTCTCAAGATTTAACGTAAATTCTGAAAAGTTAGAATTGTTCATTATCATTTTAATGGCTTCAACTTGCCGTATATCACATTCGCCCAAAAAAACAAGGGTTAAGTGTAAATTATCGTCATAAGAAAAATTTCCTGCCCAAGATTCTTCTTTTAAATAGTCCCTTAATCCCGCGATTACGGCTCTAAAATCATCGGGGAAATTTATTGCAATAAATAATCTCATATTTTTAATTTCTATCTAATTTTAATGCTCTAAAACTTCTGTCATATTTTGCCTCCGCTGCTTTTGAAAAAAAACATGCGGGAAATTCGTCCGCACGCAGATGATACGCAATGCACTCGCAACATTTTCCGCGTTTACCACAAGAATATGTACAAGGACAACTCATCGCCGTATTACACGGACAATTTTTTATGCTATTTTGACAACCCATCTCTTTATTTTATTTATGTTTGACATATTTTTTTGACTTAAATAATTATGCAAAAATAAGACTTTTTATATAAAAAAACAAAAAAATATCAAAAAATTTTTTTATATGAAATATTGAGAGTATCTTTGCGCAAAATTTTGAATTAATTTTTATACATTATATTATGGTACAATTAAAGACATCGCAAGACTACATTGCGAGAGAAGAAAAGTTCGGAGCGCATAATTATCATCCGATTCCGGTAGTTTTGGAACGTGGCGAAGGAATTTATGTATGGGACGTTGAAGGTCGCAAATATTTCGATTTTTTAGCGGCATACTCGGCTGTCAATCAGGGACATTGCCATCCTCGTCTTATTAAAACGCTAACAGAGCAGGCATCAAAATTGGCGTTGACGTCTCGCGCTTTTTACAATGACAAATTGGGCGCATGGGAAGAGCACACAACCAAATTTTTTGGTTTCAGCAGAATGTTGCCCATGAATTCAGGTGCCGAAGGCGTTGAAACAGCCCTAAAATTAGCAAGAAAGTGGGCATACAAAGTGAAAGGCATTCAGCGCGAGCAGGCGCAAATTATCGTCTGTAACGGTAATTTTCATGGACGCACGATTTCTATCGTATCAATGTCCTCTGACCCCGATTCGTACAACGACTACGGACCTTACACACCCGGTTTTGTAAATATTCCGTACAACGACATCGTGGCATTAGAAGAAGCCATTTCTGGTAATAACATTGTGGCGTTCCTTGCCGAGCCAATTCAGGCTGAAGCAGGCGTTTTTGTTCCAGATGATGGTTATTTAAAGGCGGCCAGAGAACTTTGTACGCAATACAACGTGCTTTTCATCGCAGATGAAATTCAAACAGGTATTGCCCGTACAGGAAAAATGTTAGCCGTTGAGTATGAGAATGTTCGTCCTGATATTCTTATTTTGGGAAAAGCAATTTCAGGCGGTATTTATCCTATTTCCTGCGTATTGGCAGATGATGAGGTAATGCTAACAATTAAGCCGGGCGAGCATGGTTCAACTTATGGTGGTAACCCTATTGCTGCCGTTATTGCAATGGAAGCGTTGGAAATAATAAAAGATGAAAAGCTTGTCGAAAATTCATTCGCAATGGGTGAAATTTTCAGAAAAGAGATGGCAGCAATAAATTCGGAACTGATTGCCGGAATTAGAGGAAAAGGTTTACTCAACGCAATAACCATACGTCCTACAAAAGACGGCAAAACAGCATGGGACGTATGCGTTGCAATGAAAGAATTAGGTCTAATTGCAAAACCAACACATGGCGACATTATTCGCTTCACTCCGCCGTTAGTTATTAATGAAACGCAACTGCGCGAAGCAATAGAAATAATTAAAAAAGCATTAAAGTCTTTTGAATAAATAGAAAAAATTTTTTTAATTTCAAGTTGTTGATACGGACAGGAGGAATAACTTTCCTCCTGTCTTTTTTGATGCAATTCAAATTGTGAGGAATCTAATTAATTAACATTAACAAGAACGACAATTTGAAATTTTCTTGTCTTTTTTTGATTTTTTTTCATTAAAATATAAAAAATATAAAAAAATTATGTACTTTTGTATTGCAAAAAATTTAATGAGCATGTAGTTTTGTTATGATATTTACTTGTTTTTCGGCTTTAGACGTAGTTTGTGTTACGATATTGACGTTATGTTTTTCGTTTCAGATGTGGTTTGTTTTTGGCAGGGTGTTCCGCTTGTCGTCCTTTAAAACAGAAACTTTAAAGGATAACTTGTTTACACCGGCAGTATCAGTAATTATTTGCGCCAAAAATGAAGCCGAAAACCTGAAAGAATTTCTACCAATCGTATTGACGCAGGATTATCCTAATTTTCAAGTTGTTGTAGTAAACGACTCTTCCGAAGATGAATCGGAACTACTTTTAGCGCAGTTAAAAAGTGAATATCCGCACTTGTATTACACTACCATTCCCATTGACAAAAAATTCACACACGGCAAAAAACTTGCAATTTCAATAGGCGTAAAAGCAGCGGCACACGAATATCTTGTTTTTACCGATGCCGACTGTAAACCCGCAAGCGACAAATGGTTAAAAACTATGGTACAGGGATTTGCAACCGAAGGAAAAGAAATTGTTGTCGGATTTGGCGCATACACAAAACAAAAAGGATGGACAAACTTGTTGGTCAGGTACGATACGTTCTTTACTGCGTTGCAATTTATGGGGTTCGCATTAAGCGGCAAACCTTACATGGGAGTAGGACGAAATTTAGCGTACAAAAAAGAGTTGTTCGTCAAAAATAATGGTATGAAAAATCACGCAAAAATTTTATCCGGAGACGACGATCTTTTTGTAAAAGAAGCAGCAACAAAACAAAATGTTTCAGTAGTAACAAATCCTGAAGCCCATACAATTTCAACGACACAGAATAGTTTTAAACATTGGCGTTTACAAAAAGCTCGACATCTGACAACGGCACCTTATTATAAATTTTCGGTCAAATCGGAACTATTTTTGGAACCATTAAGCAGAGAAATTTTTTGGCTTTTTGTTTTTTATATGATTATTTTTAGTAATTTTGCAGTCGTTGCAGTTGGTTTTTTTATTGTTAACTATCTCATAAAGATATTAGTATGGCAAAAAGCGGCACAAAAATTAAGTCAGGGAAAATTATATTGGAGTTTATTAGTTTATGATTTTATCCATCCGTGGATATTATTATGGGCATTTTTATCAAACAGAATCGGAACAAAAAATAGGAAATGGAAATAAATCCCAATCTATCGGATAAAGCAAAATTTGATTTAGAGCTCGTAGATCAAGCGCACAAAGGCAACCAAAAAGCCTTCGCCGAATTGATGGCAAGATACAAAGATGCCATATATTTTATGCTTTTGAAAATGGTGAACAATAAGACCGATGCAGAAGATTTAACTATTGAGGCGTTTGGAAAAGCATTTAAAAATCTTGACCAATATTCGCCGACCTACGCTTTTAGCACGTGGCTCTTTAAAATTGCATCAAACAATTGCATTGACTTTTTAAGGAAGAAAAGAGCAAATCTGATTTCAATAGACGGAAATTTACCCGAAGATAATAGAGATTCCGAACAGCAAATCCACCTAAAAGATACAATGCCCGACCCCGAAGAAAATATGATACGCGAACAAAAAGCCGTCCTGATGCGTACCATAGTCCAAAAACTGAAACCAAGATACAGAGCATTGATTGAACTGAGATATTTTAGAGAATTTTCTTATGAAGAAATTGCCGAAGAATTAGGATTGCCATTAGGAACTGTAAAAGCACAACTATTCAGGGCAAGAGAACTGCTGTACCATACTCTGAAAGATACGGAAATGAAGCATGATTAGTATTTACAACTACTTTCCAAACTTAACCGACTGCCAAAAAGAACTTTTTGAAGCATTGATTCCTTTATATATAGATTGGAACTCGAAAATTAATCTTATATCCCGCAAAGATATGGAGTTTTTTACCGAGCATCATGTTCTTCATTCGTTGTCTATTGCCAAATTCATCAAATTTGCACCTGAAAGCAAAATTCTTGACGTTGGCACCGGTGGCGGATTTCCGGGTATTCCTTTGGCAATAATGTTTCCTCAAACTCAATTTATGCTTATTGATTCAATTGGGAAAAAAATAAAAGTTGTTAATTCAGTCATCGAAACACTTGAATTAAAAAATGTTACAGCATTACAAACACGTTCCGAAACATTTAAAGGAAAATATGATTTTATCGTTAGTCGAGCCGTGGCACCATTACCTGATTTTATTAAACAGACAAGCCATCTGATAAGCCCCAAACAGCAAAATGCAATTTCTAACGGTATCCTCTATTTAAAAGGAGGAGATTTTGGTCACGAAATAATGCCGTTTAAGAAAAAAACTTCTGTCGTTGAACTAAAATCTTTTTTCAAGGAAAAATATTTTTCGGGGAAAAAGTTGGTGCATATTTCTATTTGAATTGAAATAATTTCCTTACCCTAAAATGTATTTCCCTATTAGACAACAAAATAAATTTTTGAGGTCAGACAATCTTCGACTTTACAATTTCCAAAATCTCCCCTTCTCTTTTTATTGCATTTTTTTCGATTTCTGCACCTTTTTCTACTAAATCTTTTGCCGTTGGGTCATCTTTGACTTCTGCGGCATTGATAATTACGTTCAAATATGCTCCCATAACTGCCGAGCGGATACAAAGTACGCCTACTCCTGCGTCAGAAACCGAATTAGGATTTCCTTCTTTTGCCATATATTCCAGTATATCAAAACAATCGTATGCTAATTTCATCACTTTAAATGGAATTTCTATTGCGTTAATAGTCGCATCGTGTATTGCTTTTGTCCTTGCGGCTTTTTCGGGTTCATTGCTTTTGGGAAGTGAAAATGCGTCCATAATAGCATTGAATGCGTTGGTATCTTCGTCAACCAATGTAAGCAGTTGCTTTTGTAGGGTCATTCCACGCTCGGCATATTCTGAAAATTCTTCCCAACGGTCGTCCCAGCCGCGCTTGTGGGAAGAAAGATTTGCTACCATTGTTCCCAAAGATACTCCTAATGCAGCAAGGTATGCCGAAACAGAGCCTCCGCCTGGCGCAGGCTCTTCGGAAGCGGTTTTATTTGCAAACCCCTCACAACTTAGTTTTACAAGCGATTTGGGATTTTCGGCTTCTAACAGATATTCGATGATTTTCTTTTTGGGGTCGAATGGAGTTAGTTCTTCCAAGCCCATCGATTTAACGGCAATTTTAATAATGTCTTCGTCGGTCAGACCTGTTGAACGTTTCTGTTTTTTCAAGAAATATTTGCCCGCATCAAGCATAGACTGCAATGGAATAACACCTACCAATTCGGAGCCTGTAACGCGTAACCCGCGAGCGGTCGCTCTTTCACAAACCGTATCAAAAGCAACGTGCAATGGAGTTATTGTAATATCTGTTAAGTTCATTGAAATTTGCGCTATGCCGTATTCTTCTATAAACCAGCCAATTCCTTTAACGGCTTTCAACAGTCCGGGTTCATAAACAACGTTTCCGTTAGCGTCTTTTACTTGTTTGCCTGTAATTGGGTCGCCTTCACGCTTTACCCTGCCCCGTTCACGTACATCATAAGCTACTGAATTTGCACGTCTTACAGATGTAGTATTGAGGTTTACATTATATGCTATCAGAAAATTACGTGCGCCAACGGCAGTTGCTCCTGTTCGGGCAACGTTTTCACTCCATTTGTCGGGTCCAAAATCTGGTTTCCATTCAGGAGCAGTTATTTTTTGCGGCAACCCCTCATATTCACCTTGACGGTTATTTGCAAGGTTTCTGCGTTTTTCTTCGGTTGCGGCAAATTCGTAGCAATAAATTGGAATAGCAAGTTCCTCTCCAAAACGTTTTGCCAATTTGTGAGCATATTTCACTGTTTCTTCCATTGTAATATTAGCAATGGGAACTAACGGACAAACATCAATGGCACCAAACCGCGGATGCTCGCCTTTGTGGACGCGCATATCTATCAGTTCAATTGCCTTTTTTGCCGCTCTAAAAGCTGCTTCGCACACTTCTTCAGGAGTTCCTACAAAGGTAACAACTGTACGGTTGGTTGCCTTGCCAGGGTCAACGTCAATAAGTTTCACACCCTCTACGGTTTCTATTTCGCGGGTTATCTGTGCGATAACTTCGGGGTTGCGCCCTTCACTGAAATTAGGGACACATTCGATTAATTGTTTCATATTATTATCAATTTTAAATCTTTCTCTAAATGTTTGATTATCATTGCAACAAATTAAATGCAAATAGTAAATCTTGGTCTCTGATATAAAGTTTTCCGTTTGCAATCACAGGATGCGCCCAAACCATATTGTTTTTAGAGCTTATTTTAGTACGTTCGGGCAGTTCCATTTTGCCATGATTTTTCCATCCGTCTGGGGAAGCCTCTATTACAATCATTTTTCCTGAGGTTTCTTCGAGCAAAATCAGTCGGTCGTTTACTGCAAGTATTGCACCTTTGCCGATAACGTCTGCTTGTTTTGATCTTCCTGTATTCCAAGCAACTTCGCCTGTTCTGAAATTTTGACATGTCCAGCCAGATGCATCGGAAAAGCCGTAAATATGCTCATCAATCAGCACTACTCCGCCGTGATGGTTTACCATATTTTTGTTGTTGTAAATCATTTCGGCGTGAAATGTGTCGCCTGTTTTTGAAAGCCTAATACCTGCGCAACCTGCATTGTATCCTGCTGTTACATAAACGATGTTGTCTTTGTAAATAGGCGTAGGTATTACGGCAACTCTATAACCCGGAACATTTACACTCCACAATAATTTACCGTCTTCCGCTCTCACGCCTGATACTCCGCTACCGGATTGTTGAATATATTGCCGAACTTCGTCCACAACGGCAACTATCGGTGAAGAATATCCTGTTTGGTCTGTCCATTCTTCAGAAATCCATACTGTAGCACCTGTGTTTTTGTCTAATGCTACCATTGTACCTTTTTTTCCGCCGGGTGTACATATAACAAGGTTTCCGTCCACCAATGGCGATTCGCTATACCCCCATGGACCCATTATTTTTCCGTCAAAATCGGCTAAAAAATCCCTTTGCCAAATCATTTCTCCGTCCACTGCCGAAAGGCAATGAATTTGACCGCCACCCCGTATTAGATAGAGGTTTTCGCCATCTACGGTAATTGTGCCACGTGGTCCGTCGCCATAACTTTGAACAAAATGTTCTCCAAGTTCTTGTTTCCACTTCAAATTGCCTGTTTTTGTGTCCAATGCGAATGCAAAATCGTGTCCCTCAGCGGCACCTGACATATATAACGTTGTTCCAACAACGGCAGGACCTGAATATCCGGCTCCTGAGTACCTAAATATCCATTCAAGTGCGGGCATTTTTTCTGACCAATTAATGTTGAGACTTGAATCTATCACCACCCCTTCGATATTTTTGCCGCGCCATCTTTGCCAATCATTCGGCAGTGTAATAAGCGTTCCGGTTTCTTCGCAAATTATATCTGTAAGGTCGAGTTCCCACTCGGTAGCCTTTTTAGCCGCGCCTGATGTAGAGCCTGCACCGCCCAAATAATGTCTAGCGACTATAAAAAAAGCAACTAAACAGATTATAACACCAATAAATATTGGATTTTTAAGAATTTTTTTTAATTTTTTCATTTAATATTATTATATCTATTTTAATTAT
>Ga0099364_10015453_pt1 | contig 10063 bp, 8 predicted proteins | sample TergutTh196P3_FD_73070 | JGI IMG/M metagenome (GOLD analysis project Ga0099364, IMG submission 73070) | Microcerotermes parvus P3 segment gut microbial communities from Pointe-Noire, Republic of the Congo - Th196 P3 | ecosystem: Host-associated > Arthropoda: Insects > Digestive system > Gut ...
TCCTGCGCCCGCGACAGATAGGGACCGAACTGTCTCACGACGTTCTGAACCCAGCTCGCGTACCGCTTTAATTGGCGAACAGCCAAACCCTTGGAAACGACTACGCCTCCAGGATGCGATGAGCCGACATCGAGGTGCCAAACCTCCCCGTCGATATGAACTCTTGGGAGAGATAAGCCTGTTATCCCCAGGGTAGCTTTTATCCGTTAAGTGACGGCAATTCCACTCTCACACCGCCAGATCACTAAGCCCTACTTTCGTACCTGCTCGACTTGTTGGTCTCGCAGTCAGGCTGCCTTCTGCCTTTGCACTCAATGCGCGATTTCCAACCGCGCTGAGGCAACCTTTGGGCGCCTCCGTTACTCTTTGGGAGGCGACCGCCCCAGTCAAACTGCCCGCCTGACAGTGTCCCCAAGCCGGATTACGGCGTTGGGTTAGAGTTCCAGCATACCAAGAGTGGTATCCCAAGGTTGACTCCGCCCTGGCTGACGCCCTGGCTTCCCAGTCTCCCACCTATCCTGTACATAACATACCGAAACCCAATATCAGGCTGCAGTAAAGCTCCATGGGGTCTTTCCGTCTAGTCGCGGGTAACTTGCATCTTTACAAGTACTTCAATTTCACCGGGTGCATCGTTGAGACAGTGCCCAAGTCATTACGCCATTCGTGCGGGTCAGAACTTACCTGACAAGGAATTTCGCTACCTTAGGACCGTTATAGTTACGGCCGCCGTTTACTGGGGCTTAAGTTCACTGCTTCGGGGTCGCCCCCTGACAGATCCCCGTAACCTTCCAGCACCGGGCAGGCGTCAGCCCCTATACTTCATCTTTCGATTTCGCAGAGACCTGTGTTTTTGCTAAACAGTTGCTTGGGCCTTTTCACTGCGGCCCGCTCGCGCGGGCTCCCCTTCTCGCGAACTTACGGGGTCAATTTGCCGAGTTCCTTAACAATGCTTCTCCCGTTCGTCTTAGGATTCTCTCCTCACCTACCTGTGTCGGTTTGCGGTACGGGTGCCTCTGCACTCGATAGCGGCTTTTCTCGTCAGTGCGGAATCGGCTGCTTCGGTACTCTAATTTCCCTCCGCGTCGGCACTTCGGAACGCCCGGCGGATTTGCCTGCCGGACTACCTATCTGCCTTGCCCGGGCTTTTCCAATTACCCGGCCAGCCTGTCCCCCTGCGTCCCCGCCTCTCTCAAGCGTGCAGCGGCAGTACAGGAATATCAACCTGTTGTCCATCGCCTACGCGTCCCCGCCTCGGCTTAGGCCCCGACTTACCCTGGGCGGACGACCCTTCCCCAGGAAACCTTAGGTTTTCGACGGTAAAGATTCTCACTTCACTCTCGTTACTCATTCCGGCATTCTCTCTACTGCCCCGTCCACCCCTCCTCTCGGTGGGGCTTCCCCCGGTGGCAGTAAGCTCTCCTACCAACACAGCACAGATTACAAAAAGCATATCGCCTCGCCATGGTTTTAGCCTAAAAGGAATTTGATCGAAAATCCCCGCCCTTCCAAGGGGGGCGCGAATTTTCAATGCAAAATTACCTCTCAGCCATATTTTGCTATGCCCTTTGTAATCCGTGCTGCGTTCCAAGGCTTCGGTACGTGGTTTTAGCCCCGGTAATTTTCGGCGCGGGCTCACTCGACTAGTGAGCTGTTACGCACTCTTTGAATGGATGGCTGCTTCTGAGCCAACATCCTAGCTGTCCTCGCAAACCCACATCCTTTTCCACTTAACCACGATTTCGGGACCTTAGCCGTTGGTCTGGGCTTTTTCCCTCTCGACCGCGAAACTTATCTCACGCGGTCTGACTCCCGCGCATCGATCTGGATGGTATTCTTAGTTTGATAGAGTTCGGTAACCCGGTAAGGCCCCTAGCCCATTCAGTGCTTTACCCCCATCAGACCTGCGCGAGGCTAGCCCTAAAGCTATTTCGGAGAGAACCAGCTATCTCCGGGTTCGATTGGAATTTCTCCGCCACCCACAGATCATCCCAGCCTTTTTCAACAGACACGGGTTCGGCCCTCCACGAGATTTTACTCTCGCTTCAGCCTGTCCATGGGTAGGTCACCCGGTTTCGGGTCTATGGCATGCGACTATATTCGCCCTGTTCAGACTCGGTTTCCCTTCGGCTCCGCACCTCTAAGTGCTTAACCTCGCCGCACACTATAACTCGCCGGACCGTTCTACAAAAAGTACGCCGTCGGGCCTTAACGCCCTCCGACAGCTTGTAAACACAGGGTTTCAGGTTCTCTTTCACTCCCCTCCAGGGGTTCTTTTCACCTTTCCCTCACGGTACTGCTCCACTATCGGTCGCCAGTTCGTATTTAGTCTTGGGAGGTGGTCCTCCCGGCTTCCCACTGGGTTCCACGTGCCCCGTGGTACTCTGGATCCCGGCCACTCCGCCGGCCTTTCGCATACGGGACTCTTACCCTCTTCGGTCGGGGCTTTCCATCCCCTCATTCTGCTAGGCCCGCTTCGCTCCCGCCGGTCCGCAACCCCGCGCCCAGGCTTTCGCCCCGGCACGGTTTGGACTAATCCGCGTTCGCTCGCCGCTACTTGCGGAATCACTGTTGTTTTCTTTTCCTGTGGGTACTTAGATGTTTCAGTTCCCCACGTCTCCCCGCCATGCGCTATGGATTCACTCATGGCTATCCGGGCATTTGCCCCGGATGGGTTCCCCCATTCGGACACCCGCGGATCGATGGCTATTTGCGCCTCCCCGCGGCTTTTCGCAGCTTATCGCGTCCTTCTTCGGCAACTGGCGCCAAGGCATCCGCCCTGTGCTCTTATCAGCTTGACCTCTCTTAGTGAGTTCCTTGGGGCCCCCGCGCTTGCTACGCGGCCGCCCCTCCTCTTCATCGTCATTGAAGATTACTTCTAAAACATTTGGATAATCTCTCTTGCTCTGCTTGTTACCCTCTTGTTTGCTTTACTACTGCGCGTTATATAGTTTTCAATGTACAGCGGGGATCTGCTTTCGCAAGAAAACGTCCTCCCCAGTGGAGATAAAGAGATTCGAACTCTTGACCCCCTGCTTGCAGGGCAGGTGCTCTCCCAACTGAGCTATACCCCCATTTCAGTCCATGGCGCATAACCATGATGCCACAGAACGTTAGCGCTCCATGGAGACTGAAAGTTAAACAGTACAGATAACGAAACTCGCCAATATCGACCTAAGAGTCATGGCGCGGCGCGCCTCTCGCGCCGTCCGGTTCTCCTTAGAAAGGAGGTGATCCAGCCGCACCTTCCGATACGGCTACCTTGTTACGACTTCACCCCAATTATCGGCCCCACCTTCGGCAGCGCCCCCCTTTCGGTTAGACTACTGACTTCGGGTGTTGCAGACTCTCATGGTGTGACGGGCGGTGTGTACAAGGCCCGGGAACGTATTCACGGCAGTATGCTGACCTGCCATTACTAGCAATTCCGACTTCATGTGGGCGGGTTTCAGCCCACAATCCGAACTGAGACTATTTTTTGGGCTTTGCTCCGGGTTGCCCCATTGCCTCCCTCTGTTATAGCCATTGTAGTACGTGTGTAGCCCAGGACATAAGGGGCATGATGATTTGACCTCGTCCCCACCTTCCTCCGATTTGTCACCGGCAGTATTGCCAGAGTGCCCAACTTAATGATGGCAACTGACAACAAGGGTTGCGCTCGTTGCGGGACTTAACCCAACATCTCACGACACGAGCTGACGACAACCATGCACCACCTGTCTCCGCGCCCCGAAGGGCTTCATGCGTCTCCGCACTATTCGCGGGATGTCAAGCCCTGGTAAGGTTCTTCGCGTTGCTTCGAATTAAACCACATACTCCACTGCTTGTGCGGGCCCCCGTCAATTCCTTTGAGTTTCAACCTTGCGGCCGTACTCCCCAGGTGGGATACTTATTGCGTTAGCTCCGGCACAGGGGGGGTCGATACCCCCTACACCTAGTATCCATCGTTTACGGCGTGGACTACCAGGGTATCTAATCCTGTTTGCTCCCCACGCTTTCGCGCCTCAGCGTCAGTTACTGTCCAGAAAGCCGCCTTCGCCACTGGTGTTCCTCCTAATATCTACGCATTTCACCGCTACACTAGGAATTCCGCTTTCCTCTCCAGTACTCAAGTAAAGTAGTTTCAGATGCAGCCCCGCAGTTGAGCCACGGTATTTCACATCTGACTTACCAAACCGCCTACACGCCCTTTACACCCAGTAATTCCGGACAACGCTCGCCACCTACGTATTACCGCGGCTGCTGGCACGTAGTTAGCCGTGGCTTGTTTTTTGGGTACCGTCATTTGTTTCGTCCCCAATCAAAGAAGTTTACAATCCGAAAACCTTCATCCTTCACGCGGCGTTGCTGCGTCAGACTTTCGTCCATTGCGCAATATTCCCCACTGCTGCCTCCCGTAGGAGTCTGGGCCGTGTCTCAGTCCCAATGTGGCCGATCAACCTCTCAGTTCGGCTACCGATCGTCGCCTTGGTAGGCCATTACCCTACCAACTAGCTAATCGGACGCGAGCTCATCTCTTGCCGGGCTTTACAGCCCTTTCATCACAGCACGATGCCGTGCCGTGGCTTTACGCGGTATTAGCGGTGGTTTCCCACCGTTATCCCCCTGCAAAAGGCAGATTACTCACGCGATACTCACCCGTCCGCCGCTAGGATAAAAGGAAAGCAAGCTCCCCCTTTATCCCCGCTCGACTTGCATGTGTTAGGCACGCCGCCAGCGTTCGTCCTGAGCCAGGATCAAACTCTCTAATAATGGTATCTTATCCGCCCGCCTTTGGGCCGGCGGTTAAAACCTATCATCAGAGCGCTTTTGCGGATCTCTCCGCTTGGCTCTTTGTTACGTTGGCTTGCTTGGCCCGAACCGTTTTGCGATTCGCGCCAATACAATAATTAATTTAAGAATTAACGAGTTTTTCTTTTTACATCCATAAGCCGCCTTAATTTTATTGCACATACAGCATCCTGCACGCACAAATGCGCGGCTTTTGTGATACAAAAACTTGCACTGTTTACTTTTCAAGGTCCATGCCCCCCGAAAAACCCCCGCGACAACAATTTTCATACCGTTTTTGCGTGTTTCCCCCAAAGAGAGCTTCATTATATTACCACGAGGCATCTACATTGTCAACGCTCTTCATTATTACATTTGCGTTGCGTCTTCATTGCATTTATGTTGCGCCTATGTTGCGCATAATTGCACTTGGAAAGTTGCCCCTCTTGTTGCCACTTTTTGCCTACAATACTGTCATCATGGCTGCCCCCATGGTTGCACCTCTTTAAATGGCAACGGCGCTACTTCGGCTGTAAGGGGGCTTGGGCATGGCGTTTGATTTTCTTTGTCGTCGTTTTGACAAACTCATCGTCGCGCAGGTAAACATTTCGAATGTATTTGTATATTACATTTCGCTTGTTTACTTTTAGCACGACATCGTTGATGATCTTTTCTACCTCTTCCGGCGATTTTTCACCATAGGTTTCCTTAATATAATCCAGATCAGGTAGTACTTGGATGCCGAGCAGCGTGTCCTGATCCTTTTCGCTAAACTCACCGATGACCATGCAATCCTTGACTTCCTGGTACTTGTTGACTAAATACTCAAGCTCCTCGGGGTATATATTCTTCCCGTTTTTCGTGACTATCACGTTCTTTTTTCGGCCGGTAATAATAAAGAACCCGTCCTTGTCAATCATAGCCAAATCGCCCGTCCTAAACCATCCGTCAACAAACGCTTCCGCATCAGCCTCTGGGTTTTTGTAATAACCCAAAGTCACGTTGCCGCCCCGGCAAACAATCTCGCCTATGCCGTTTTCGTCCTGGTTAATCAACTTTATCTCCATGCCCGGCAATGCAAGCCCCGCAGCGTTGTCCCTGTAACGCTTGTCGCGGTTCAAAGCTACGATAGGCGAACATTCCGTGATGCCGTACCCCTGAAGGAACGATATGCCAAGGTCGCGGAAGCCCTTCGCTACACTAGGGTCAATCGCTGCCGCCCCGGCAATGAACAGCCGGAGCCTGCCCCCAAAAGTATCGTGTATCTGCGCAAAAAGTTTGCGCCGGAGGTCAACCCCAAAACGCCTTGCGGCCCCGGATATCCTAAGCCCGGTTTTTAGCTTCCCTTCAATGCCATTTTTTCGTGCCATAGCCCATATTCGCCTGTACATTGCCTCAAACAAGGCAGGGACGCCCAGCATCATCGTCGCACCCACTTCCTTAATGTTCGACAGGATATATTTTAGGCCGTCGCTGTATGCGACGCTCGCCCCCCGGTAAAATGGGCATAGAAACCCGCATGTGCATTCATATGTATGGTGCAAGGGCAACACGGACAGGAATATGTCGTCAATGCCAACAAAAATCATCTGGCACATTGCCATGAGGTTCGTCGCGATATTGCCATGAGTGAGCAAAACTCCTTTTGGCGTCGCCGTCGTCCCTGAGGTAAACAGCAGAATCTTTGCTACCATCGGGTCAATAACCGCATCATCGTAGGAGCTGTCCCCTGCGGCAATCGCCGCCCTGCCCCTTTCCCGCGCTAGCCTAAAGCTAAGTTCGGCTTCATTGTCTTCAGCAATATCCATGTTTAGTAAAATGGCTTGCCCCCTGTCGGCGTTTGTTTGCGCCCCTGCGGCATGTGCTTTATTGGCTCCAGTTTGCCCCCTGTCGGTGCCGGTTTGCGCCGCTACAACTTGCTTTTCCCGGTTCGCTGCCCACGCAATCACACAGTCGCTCAGTTTCTCCGAGTATATTACACACCCGGCTTCCGCAGCGTTCAAAATCGTGTGCAAGTCCTCGTCCGGGAGTTCCCTGTCAATCGGGACAACAAAACCCGCGCATATTGCGGCGGCGAAGTAGGATATTGCCCATTCGTAGCGGTTTTCGCTAATTATGGCAACTTTTTTGTCTTGCAATCCAAGTTTGACCAAAGCGCTGCACAGCTCGCGGATATCCCTGTGGAATTGGGAAAATGTTACTGGTTCGTACTTTTGCCCCTTCGCCGGCCTTACCCAGAAGGCGGTGCGTTCCTTGAACTCCTCAACGGTTTTTTCCAACAAATCTTTTAGGTCGGTTATTTCCTTTACATCATAAAGCGGATAACGGTAGTCTTTCATGATTCGGCACGCCCCCTCACACATTATAAAAAACTCAAATAAAAAGGTTTAACCACACGTTTAAACCATATGCTAAACCATATATTATCCACGTACTAAACCACGTATTAACTATGTAACAAACCACATATTAACCACGTACTAAACCACATATTACCCACGTACTAAACCACATATTAACCATGTAACAAACCACATATTAACCACGTACTAAACCACATATTAACCATGTAACAAACCACATATTAGAAAAATATGCGGTTTGCAAAAAACTCTAAAAACAAATTGTTTTCATACATCGACCTGCCGAGGGTAGACCTGTCAATGTATTGAAACAGGGCATCCGTCTGAATAACTGTGTTTATTGTCATCAAAAAAGCCAACGCAATATATACAACTATCACTCCTTCAATAAAACCGAATAGAGGGGCAAGGGTAAAGTTGTATATATTGAAGGTGTTTAAAACCGCCAATTCGTCAAGGAAAATCTTTATAAGTGAAATTACTATCCTTATCGCGACAAACAATACAATAAAGCTAATAATGGAAATAACCATTTTTGTGCAATTATCACTGAAATACTTAATTATGTCAATTTCCTCAAAAAGGCTTGTCCGAGGCAACACAGATAGGCTTTGGGGCTTTACTAGTATACGCTCCCCTATGCTTACGGGGAATCTCAGCAATCCTGAGACCCCCCGAAAAACCCCGTCAATATCTAGGTTCCTTTGCGCCGCTGTAATTGCCTGGCTTGATCTAAACCCGTCATAAATCAAGTTGCCCAGCACTTCCTCCGCGTACGTGTCTGTTATCATATCAGCAATTTTGCCATAAAATGACAGAGAGAGAAAGAGAGAGACTACTGTAGACACGATTCTGAATGCCGAAAATACAAAACCACTGGTAAGGCCTATAAGGGTAAACACCCCTATCACAAGAATTACAAATATATCCAGCCAGTTACGATCCATTTTTTGCTCCCACGCCAAAGCCGTCCGCTTGTTTTATAAAGCTCAATCCAATTGCGCGTTATCTGCTTGCGTTATAGAATCCCTGCGCTATTGCGCGTTATCTGCTTGCGTTATAGAATCCCTGCGCTATTGCGCGTTATCTGCTTGCGTTATTGAATCCCCGCCCTGTTGCGCATTATCTGCTTGCGTCATAGAATCCTCGCGCTATTATCTGCTTGTTTTATAAAATCTCCGCTCTATTGTACACTATCTGTTTGTCTTATGTACACTATTTGTTCATTTATTCTGAGTCAACTATTTGTTTATTTTATAAAGCTCCGCCCTTTTGTCCGTTACTACCAAAAAATTCGTCTTTTCATATATGTCAGTGTAAAGAATGTCTGTTTCAAAGTAAATGCTGTTTCTTACTTTTCCATTGCCCCCAATCACTATAACCTGCCTCCCGGTGTTCACTACCAGGAAATCACCGTTTGAGGACATGTTAACCACTGGCGACTCGGTTTTCAATATTATTTCCTCCGGCTTTCTCACCCCATAGGACGCGACAACGTACTCACCGCCTTTTTGCGAAGCAACAGTACAGCTTTTATCCGGAAATTCGCACATTGATAAAACAGCGCCATACTTCTCATGCGCAACGATTTCCCTGTTATTGTTGTATAGCATGAAATCAGTTTCTGTTGCAACCGAGAAACTACCGCCGTCAATGAATGACGCACCAAGAAAAATATACCCTTCGTCAGATTCAATTGCCGCAAAAGGGTTGGAGTTCAAGTCAATGAATTCAAGCCCCGACCTTACATAAACCCCCATAGTCTTGATTCTATTCACCATTAACTGCGCATTGTCGTCGGAAACGCAGGCGAACACGACATAGTCGTCAGCAATGACCCGGGTGAAAAGTTCCCTACCCAACGGCGCCATCACTTTGACGCTGTTTCTATACCCGCTCTCCTCCGTTACAACCGCCATGTACCCGCTTTTGTTAATGGAAGCGTTTATGATATTGTTTGAGAATTTTTCTTCCCACTTAATAGACCTGTCCTCGACCACGAACGCCGAGCGCCCGCCAATATCATACACCAGCAGATAATCTCCGGCGCATGTCAACGCGGGCCTTTGGAAGTCAATGCTCTTTCTGAAAAGCTCTTCCCCACTTTTATTTAAGATGCTAAAACTGTCTCTTGAGCACTTTATAATGTAACCCTTATAAAGACAAAACTCTGTGTTTTCGCCAGCATCGTACAACAAGGAAACAATGGCTTCGTCGCGGCTCTCGGCGGCTAACACCGCCGCATCCGCGCCTCTGTCTAATCCCGCTGCGTTTGTGTTGTCGTCAGCATTGTAAAAAAGAGCCAACAGCAACGCTACACACACAACAACGAACACCACAACAAAAAGCGCGGCCCCTGGGCGGCCTCCAGCCTCCCTGCCTTGGCTTGGGCTTGTATGCGCGTTTCCGTTGCGGGCATCCTTATCGCGAGCACTTTCGCCATGGGTGCTTTCGCCATAGGCGTTTCCGCCGTTCGCCCCCCTGCCACTTGCGTTTTCGCTACGGTTGTTTTCGCCATAGGCACTCCCGTCACCGACGTACCTGCCATAGGTACTTCCGTCACCGACGCACCTGCCATAGGTACTTCCGTCACCGACGTACCTGCCACCAGCGTTCCCGCCATAGGCGTTCCCGCCACCAGCGTTCCCGCCCACGCTAACACCGTTATTCATGTGGCTGCTTATGTCTCTATCGCTTTTCTTATCTTTTGTATTCACAATAACCGCCCTGAGCAAATAGTGGGTCTACTCATAATATCATTTTATTCACCTAAGATCAACGCTCCATCAGACGTTCAGACGTTAAAGCGTGACTATTCAAATACCCCTCGTCATTGCGAGCAAAGCGAAGCAATCCAGGCACCGAATTAACGGGAAAATACAGCAAAACAGAGATTTCACAGACTAGATTGCTTCGTCGCTACGCTCCTC
>Ga0099364_10015454_pt1 | contig 10063 bp, 12 predicted proteins | sample TergutTh196P3_FD_73070 | JGI IMG/M metagenome (GOLD analysis project Ga0099364, IMG submission 73070) | Microcerotermes parvus P3 segment gut microbial communities from Pointe-Noire, Republic of the Congo - Th196 P3 | ecosystem: Host-associated > Arthropoda: Insects > Digestive system > Gut ...
AAGTCAAAGTCGTAGATGTTCAAGGCAACAGAATACGATTAGGCATTTCGGCACCGAAAGATGTACCCGTCCATCGGTTGGAAGTTTTGGAAACAATCGAACGAATGCAAAAACGCTTTACGGATAATATCCCGAGTGTGCATTTTAACGGTAACGAAGTTATAACCTACTAACAAACTACTACAAACCATGAAAAAATATGAACTGACAGATGAGACAATCACCGCATATAACGGCCAGGTTTTATACCGAATTAGAGCGTTGGTAGACATTGGCGATGACGTCAAGGCAGGTGACCTTGGCGGTTATATCGCAGGAGAGAACAACCTATCGCAGGACGGCAATGCGATGGTCTACGGCAATGCGATGGTCACCGGCAATGCGGTGGTCTCACAAACAGACGATTACTTTTATGTTGCACCGATTGGTAGTAGAAATGCTATCATAACATTCTATCGAACAAAAACCGGCATTGGTGTTCACTGCGGATGTTTTGACGGAACATTAGAAGAGTTTGATGCCAAAGTTAAAGAAACGCATGGCGTCAACGAGCATAGTCAGATTTATCAACTTCTAATAGAGGTTGCGAAGTTGCGGATTAAAGTACGAAAGGAGGATAACAATGAGTGAAACAAGTGAACCGAAACTGTTACCGTGTGCGTTCTGCGGCGGTCATCATATTTGGTCGGATATATGTGAAACAAAGAAAGCGGCAATATCGGCATGGAACCGATTAGTCAGAATGCTACAAACAAACAGGAAACAACTTTAACCATAAGAAAAAGCGATGAAAATCAAACAACCAAAATTACGTGCGTGTCCATTTTGCGGGAGCGAGAGTGTTAAAGTTCACATAAATGGCTATAGCATTTTTCACATCCAATGCAGTAAGTGCAGAGCAAGTACCGGAGATTATTTTGAAGTCACGGCAGCGTCTATCAACTGGAATCGCCGGAGTGCTTTTGTGCAGTGGACAAAATATCCCGAAGATACAGGCTGCCACTGGGCGATGTGTGGCAAGGAAATACGCGGCCTGGTGTTGGTCGAAGTCCAAGAAGAGGATGGCGACTGGTATGTTCGTCACCAAGGCAATCCGCGATGCTTGCTGCTTGAAGAATACATCGACGCATTTCATGTACATGGATTTAGCAAGATCAACTATCCGGCCAACTATCCGGCATTGCCGAAAAAGAAGGAGCACCTATGACACAGCGACCTGATGAGACAATATGATATGCTATAATGAAATCAACTGCGTAGCAGTAGCCGCTTCGTTATGTTTCCGCCGAGTTGGAACGCGAAGCGGTTTTTTCTACTTTGTTAACAATGAAACTGAAAATTGACTTGATCAAATCATTGCTTGCAGCCATCGAAAAGTCGCCGGACTATCCTGAACCATTTATCAGCGATGACATTGTCATTAACGGCACTGATCCTGTGATGATTGTCTATCATCTGTCGTTGATGCTTGAGGCAGGATTGATAATCGGCAAGGAACATGCAAACCGCGGCAGCCGATATGTGCTGATAGAACGTCTGACGTGGGAAGGACATGCGTTTTTGGCGAACGCTCAAAATAAAACCGTTTGGTTGCGTTTGCTATCTGTGAGTCGGTCAGAAGGCGGCTTTTCATTGGAAGTAGCCAAAAACACACTCGCCGGAATCGCACAACAAACCGCCATGCAGGCCGCAGGTATTTGATTTTAGAAATTCTTTGAAACTGTCCCAAATCGTATGTTATACTATGCACACTCGGCGGGCAAGCAGTAGAATACGTTGCTCTCTCATCAAAAAAAACAAGAAGTCGCTGCTCTACTCGGACAAGGATTGTCTATACGGAAAATAGCCAATGCTGTTGGAATATCCAGGATGTCCGTTCAAAGAATTAAGAATGACCTTCATCCGAAAGAAACACGTCCGGTTCGCTGTGTGAAGTGCGGGTATTTAATAATCGCTCTTCCTTGCCGTATATGTAAGGCCCGGCAAGAGTTACGTCCCGGCTTGTCTACTACAACCGAGCCGGGACATCTTTCTCTTGATGCATTCGGCATTGATGATACATTCGGCATTGACCTGCATGGAAAAGAAGAAGAACGTTATTTGAAGATACGGCGTAAAGTGCATGCCGAAATCATGTCGGGCACACGCACGCCGGGACAATATGCAAAAGCCTCACCGGGCATTTACGATTGACAACTACAACTGACAATCCTATGACCAAAGAAGAAAGAGAACTATTTATTTTGCAGGCGGAGATGACGTACATGTCGCTTTTTGCTTTGTGTACTATGATTAATCACAAAGAAGAAGAACGTGAAGAATACATATCTCCTATCCGCACACGTTTGTCGGAGTTGATAACAAAATTGAGAATTGAAAAAAATGGAACGGACTAGTGCGAGGGGGGCCTTAGGTACTATTTTTCGGCATCGAAAAATACCCCCTACGAAACAGTCGCGAAGCAAGGTTTTGTTTATTTCTTTCAAAAAAGTTTCGAATGGATGCCGCAGCCTTAAAAAACGAGTTTGAAAACGCACTACGGGAGACTCGGCAACTATGCGATGAGGATGTTCCGCTGGACGAACGAAAGCACCGGTTGAATGTCCGCAGAGATTTAAACAAATTGTATCGGCTTTATGATGTGCTGCTTGCCGTGGAATTAGACGCTACGGACGACGGCGGGGAGTCGGAGATACTGGCGGCGATCCGCGAACACTTGGAGCCGTTAGGCCTTGCGCCCGAAGGAACAGAACTGCCGGAATTGGCAAGACTTGCGGCATTGAAAATTATGGAGCGTTAGCCGATCCGCCGCAAAAAACTGCCCCTGCACTGTACTAGCAATGCAAGGGCTGTGAAAAGTGATAACGAACATCACTTGCCACATGGAGATATTGTATTCTCCGTTCAGAAAAAGGCAAGTGTCAAAATCGTGGAGCAAATGGCTCACGGAGTTACACTACAATGACTGCAACGAAAAAAACATCCGGTCAGCGTCATCGGGAACGTGTAGCGAAGCGGAATCGCGAGAATACCCGGTCGGTTCAGGACATCGCACCGCTTCCGCCGATGACGAATCCGAAACGCAGGATGGCTTGTCGTAAAGATTTGAAAAATTTTTGTCTAGCCTACTTTCCTAATAGGTTTGGGCTGGATTTTGCAGAGTATCACTTGCAATACATAAAACGGCTGGAAACAATCATGATTCAAGGCGGAGGCAAAATTGCGATTGCGATGCCGAGAGGAAGCGGCAAAACAACGATTGCGATGACGGCTATACTATGGGCGTTGCTGTATGGACATTGCCGATACATTGTTGTAGTCGGTGCTAATAACGAGGCGGCGGATAAAATTATCAAAAATATCAAAATCAGCCTTATAAACACACAAGCGTTATTAGAAGATTTTCCGGAATCCGTCTATCCATTCAAAAAACTAGGCGGAGCGGCAGGCCAGGCACGAGGCCAGCGCTACCTTGGAGAATTGACGGCTATAGAATGGAAACCAAATAGCATCGTCTTTGCCGACATTCCGGGGTCGCCGGCAAGCGGAGCGATGCTCTATTCCGTCGGCATCAAAGGCGCAGTCCGAGGCGCAAACCGAGTGATGCCGGACGGATCAGTCGCAAGGCCGGACCTTGTTTTGCTGGACGATCCGCAAACCGAAGCCTCGGCCAAGTCGCCGAAACAAATAGAGCACTTGACTGAGGTTATCGACAAAAGCGTAGAAGGACTCGTCGGTCCGGCCGCAGAGTTGGCCATGATTATGACTTGTACGGTGATCCAGGAAGACGATCTTTCGACATTCTACTTAAAAAATCCCGAATGGAAAGGTTTGCGTTTTAAGATGGTCGAAAAAATGCCGGATCGCATGGACTTATGGGAAAAGTATAGAGACATTCGCAAAAATGAAGATGCGGAGAAGGCGACGATGTTTTATAAACATCATCGTGCCGAAATGCGTGAAGGTGCCGTCGTTTCCTGGACGGAAAACTACGATTCCAATTCGCTTGATGCTTTGCAACATGCTATGAACATCTGGGCGAAGAACGAAATCACTTTTTCAAGTGAATATCAAAACGAACCAATGAAACCGGATCAGGGTGCGATGCTTGTCCCGGCAAAGGTGATTCGCACGAGATTGAATGGCCTAGATCACATGACAGTGCCGTTGGACGCTCAAACCTTGACCGGATTCATTGATGTTCACGATGACTTGCTCTACTATTCGGTAGCAGCATGGTCTGATGATTTCACGGGTTATATCATTGATTACGGGACGTACCCAAAGCAAGTCAGACGAGTTTTTTCCAAAGGCGAAACAGGACTAATAACCATGTCCCGGGATGACCAGCGTAAGGACGGGATCATTCAGGCAGGCCTCATTTCGCTCATCAAAGAGTTGCTGGCAACTCGTTGGGAAGTAGAAGGCGATAGCAGCAGTGAAGAGCATATTACGTTTTCTAAACTGCTTATCGACAGTAGATACAAGCCGAAAGTCGTAGACAATGCGATACGGATTGCAGTCGGCAGGACAACAGTAGTAGTGCCGTCTATAGGCAAGGGAATCCGGGCATCGCAACAGCAGATGAACGAATGGAAACACAAGTCCGGCGAACATCATGGCAACCATTGGATAGAAAAAACACCGTCGGGACGCCTTCGGCTTTTGACTGTTGATACGAACTTTTGGAAATGTCAGGTGCATGATGCTTTCCGTCTGCTACCAGGCAATCCCGGCTGCTTAACGCTCTGGGGTAACGATGCCGAGACTCATCGTATGTTTTCGAATCATATGAATGGAGAAACAGCCAAACTCGTCGAGTCAGGCGGTAATAGCATCTATGAATGGCAGAACACGCCGAATGACAACCACTTTTTCGATTGTATGGTCGGCAATATGGCCGCCGCATCGCGATTGGGCATCAAGCCGGCAGAAGAAATTATAGTGAAAACGAAACGCAGACGTAATCAAACATGACTTCAAAAGAGGAAAAACTTCAATTCATTCGGCAACGTATCAAACAGTTACGTGAATTCCTATTGACGAACAATCAACTATTGAGTCTCAATGTTGACGGCATGTCCGCATCGTTTGACCGTGCCGGTGCCGTCAAGGAATTGCAAGATTTAGAACGGCAAGAGATGAACCTTTTGAAGCCGAACAACTGGATACGCAGTGTTGATTTATCCAGAGCATTTTATTAACAACCTTGCCCTGCAAGGCGACAAAAAACTGCCCTCGAATTGACGACCTCAATTCAAGGGCCGTGAAAAGTGATAAGCAACATCACTTGCCACATGGAGATATTGTACTCTCCGTTCAGAAAAAGGCAAGTGTCAAATCATAAACCTTTTTTAGAAGGAGTAAACAATGGCATGGATTTTAGGAGTCTTGAAAGGACTCATCGAAGTTGTCTGTAACATCAAGATTAACATGTTCAACAAAACAATCACTAACAACATCATCAACTACAATTTTTTCGGTTCGATGAGCGTTGACGAAATGGCCGGTGCGGCGAAAGAATTGATCAATAACGAACACAATGTCATCAGGTATCCCAAAGAGGCAACGTCTGAACAGCGTCCCTCAGTCGAAATACCTTCTGACTCAGATCAAACCAACACACCACAAGCATAGCCGATGAGCATATTCACACCTATTACAAACTGGCTCAAGCCGGGTTTCACAAAACTCGGCTACGATGCGGTCAAGCCGAGTCCGCGTCGGCGGTCGGCATCCGCCTCATCGAAAAGCGAAGATTACGAATTGCAGGAATCTATGCGGCGGATAATCTCGTCAGAGACACGTGACCTGCAACGCAATTTCGCCATAGCGGCCTGGGCGATCCGAAAGAATGTACAGTATGTGGCACGTGCCGACTTCAAGTGTGCTATACCTGGACAAAAAGCATACAACGAACTTGTCAAACGGTTTATCTACAACTGGTCGAAACGTGAAAACTGCGATGTGTGCCGTCGGCATTCGCTCAAAGAAATGCTACGGCTAATTGAAATGCACCGTGTCGTAGACGGCGATGTCGGAATCTTGAAAATCAGTAATGGCCGATTGCAAATCATTGAAGGAGACCGAATCCGCAACCCGAATCCGAATCCTGTTTGTCCAAAAGGCGACTACAAGTGGATACACGGTGTTAAAGTCGGCCGAAATAATCAAGCGTTCAAATATGCAATCCATAGCCGAAATCGGGATGGTCATTTTGAGTTTGAAAGAGAAGTCAATGCCGAGAATTTAACTCTGTGCGGCTACTTCCTTCGTGCCGATCAGATACGCGGCATCAGTCCGATTGCGTCGGCCATCAACCGTTTCAAAGATGCTAATGAGGCAATTGAGTATGCACTCACAAAAGCAAAACTCGCCAATAAAATCGGATTCATCACTAAACGTGCTGATGACCCGGAACTTTCTGACGAAGACAACGCACAGGAAGATTCGGACATTAGAAGAACTATCAAAAATTACTTTGACACCGGTGTTCTGCATCTCGCTCTAGGACGTGAAGACGCGGCAGAGTTGTTTGAGTCGAACACACCGGCAAGTGAGTTTCAATCGTTCATGGAGGCGGTGATCCAAGAGGCGTTAATATCGCTGGACATTCCGCTCAACTTTTTGAAGCCGGATTTGACTAACTTCTACGGAAGCCGCGGTGCATTGGATGACTACATCGACTCTTGTATTAGCAAGCAAGAAGGACTCATCAATGCACTTCATGAGATTACGGATTGGCGGCTGCGGATGGCCATTGCCGACGGTGAATTGCCGCCGCCGCCGAATGGCATGAATGTCGACGACCTACTTTGGTATTGTGACTGGGTCGGCAGCAGGATTCCCATCCATCGGCTCATCGATGATGCCAAAGGATATATCATCGCCGCTCAAGCCGGTTTGGTATCGCCGACGAAAGTAGCCGGGATATTCGGACAAGACCATGACGAAAACCTCAACGAACTAGCCGGGTCCATTGAACGGTCAGAAGAACTCGGTATCCCCAGCCCCTTCGCTCAAACACTTAACTACGGAGTGTGAAACAGAATCCAACGAAACCTAAACATATGCCTTTACAATTTAGCGAACCTGTCGGCGGCAAGTATCATTGCGAAGCAATAGTGCTGTCCGGCACTGCATTAAGCACGCGAAAACTCGGTCAGTTTACCATTGACCTGTCGACGCTCGAGTACCACAAGGAGCGGCTGCCAGTTGATTACAACCATGATTCAAATCAGATTCTGGGCTTTGCCGAAAACTTCCGTATTGCCGATGATGGATTAGTAGCAGATGTGTACCTGACCGAAAGCAACAAAAAGGTACAGGAAATCATCGAACATATCCAGACCGGCACTCCCTTTGAAATATCACCGTCGATCCGTGAAGAGGAGGGTATCCTCGAAAATGCCGACGGGATTAAACGATACAAACACGTTCCGATACGTGGCGTGTCGATCTGTCCATTCGGTACGGATCGTTTTACATCTCTCACTCTACTACAAGAAGAATCTATGACAAAACTAAAAGAACAAACAACGAATCTCTCCGACGGCGAACCTTCCGGCGAACCGACGGAGACGAAAGTGAAAGACCCCGACCTTGCCGAATTCTGTGAAGTCTACGGCAGGGAAAAAGGTCTCGACCTCTGGCAAAGCGGTGCCGACATCAACGACATCCGCATGCTCAAAGAACTCATCGAAAAGTACGGCGTACCGGAACCGCCCGGCACAGAGACGACCGAACTAAACGATGAGGCCGAGCCCGCCGATCCCAAAGAAGAAGACGAGGACAAAGACGACGATGACAAAAAAGAGAACACGGAACTGAAAGCCCTTGTTACTAAACTAGCGGCAGAAGTGACGAAACTCAGTGCCATTATGCCGCGGGGCGAAGCGTCGCCTGTCAAACACGGATTCCAACAAGAACCGGAAACAAAGGAACTCTCCGCAAAGGAAAGTTATCTCAATTCGGTACAGAAAAGAATCAAACAAATTTAGCCGTGTTGCCCTGCAACACACATGACTGCTGCACACGGTGCGGCAGCTAACTTTAACTACAAACTACTAACCACTCACTACTACAATGACAGAAACTCTCTACGATGTCCTGCAATTCAAAGGCGAAGCAGGCGCCAAAGCAATTATCGATGAAGTCCTCGACGTGACACCGGAAGTGACCGGCATCGACAAATACAACGGCGGACGAACATTTCCCATACACTTCGGCACCGAAATGACCGATACCGTCGAAACACTCTTCATGACGAGTGTTCCCGAAGTCGATCCGTTCCGGCATGCGAACGAAGGTGTGGAATCGTCCAAAGGGACATATGATAAACGCATTATGCAACTCCATACCGCAACCGCCTACTGGTATGCGGACACAGCGATCATTGAAAAGAACCCCAATGCTGGTGCAGCATTGATGTTCCAACGCGCCAAGGAACAGATGATCATGCAATATCGGGCTCTCGGCAAACAGTTCTTCTACGGCGTTAGGCACGGCGGTTCTCCTAAAGGCTTTCACGGTCTCAATGACCTGATGATGCGTGAGTTCGTTGTAGATGCCGGCGGTACCGGCGATAAACTCACCTCCGCCTATTTCGTCTACTTCGGAGATGAAGGCGTCTCATGGCGATACGGACATGAAGGTTCGATGAAAATGTCCGAACCAAGAGAGGTCACAAAATACGATGCCGAAGGCAATGAGTTTCCTGCATTGGAACAATACCTTCAGTATTATCCCGGCTTGCGGGTACTCAGCAAATACTCAGTTGGACGAATTGCCAACATCGATGTCAGTTCCTGCGAAAAACCGGAGTTGAACCCGAAGGCGTTCACCGACCAAATGATCTACCAGATGCTTATGAAACTGCCTGCCGGTTTGAAGCCGAATGTTGTATTCCTGCCTTATCGGGCAGCACTGCTGCTGGCGGCAAGCCGGACACCCGTCGGCCTCGAAAAAAATGCCAGCGGCAACACGATTATTGTCAGCGGCCTCACACCGCCCGTCACCGAATTCGAAGGAATCCCCTTCGTCCCGACCGACAGTATCAAAATCGGAGAAAAGAAAGTTTCGTTCTAGTTAATCGTGTTGCCCTGCAACACGCATGACTGCTGCTAACATAACGCCGCACACGGTGCGGCGGATAACATTAACTACTTACTACTTACCACTAATCACTACTATGACTACCCGAGTCTCCTATAACCTCAAAGACGCTCTCCTGATCAAGGAGGTCGAATTACCGTCCGAATCCGGAACACGCTACTCCGAAGTGTTCGACCTCGAATGCATTGGGCAGCGAGGTGTGCGCACTGATCCGTTCGAACTGCTCATCACCATACCGGAACTGCCCGCCGATGTTCTTCCTAATAATGCGAGAGTCGCCGTCTCTATTGAACTCTGCGACTCGCCCGACTTCACGCCCGGAACGGCTATCATACAATATGGTGCACCGAATCCCGGCGATCATCCCTGGACGATCGTCGGCATAGACAGCAACGGCTCTCCAGAGCGGGAATTCCGGCACCGAGTCGCAACCGATGCACCACGATATGCACGTATGAAAGTCCAATACTCCGGGCCCGGTGCCGAAGGACATTTTGCGGCCTTCGCCATCGTGACGTAACAGACAATAAAAAATAGTCCCCGAATTGCTTCTAACAATCGGGGACTGCTGTCATCCAAATCCTACTACAACACACCATGACAAAACAACCGGCTAGACAACCAGAAGTAGACACCATCGAATCACTGCTTGACGATTTGAGGCAAACAGGTGCGGAAAAGAACCGTATCAAAGAAGCCCTGGCCGTACGCAGAGACGAATTGAAAAAGATGATTACGATGATCGACAGTATTATGGACGAGAAATCGTATAGCCGGGAAAAAGCAATAGTGCTCAAAACATTGGGCATCTTTGTTTTTGCTTTCGTAATTGTAATTATTATTGCGGAAGCCGTATCGCTTATTCGGCATAAAGAGGAATCAATACCGATACCGGCACCCAATCCAAGCATTGTAGTACCCGTACCGGACGTAGTAGTGCCGACACCGC
>Ga0099364_10015455_pt1 | contig 10062 bp, 7 predicted proteins | sample TergutTh196P3_FD_73070 | JGI IMG/M metagenome (GOLD analysis project Ga0099364, IMG submission 73070) | Microcerotermes parvus P3 segment gut microbial communities from Pointe-Noire, Republic of the Congo - Th196 P3 | ecosystem: Host-associated > Arthropoda: Insects > Digestive system > Gut ...
CCAATCTATACATCTATAATATACTTGGCAAACAGGTGAAGAACTATATTTTGTCTCGATCATCTAAAGAAATAAAAATTGCAGCAAATGAACTCCCTGCAGGGACCTATTTTTACTCCCTTTTGATTGACGGGAAAAAAGTAGATACTAAGAAAATGATCTTAACAAACTAACCTGCATTATTCATATTCAGTTACGTCACTGGTCTGAGCGCGTCACTGGGAAGAGCGGCAATTGTATTGCCGCTCTTCATCTTGGTCGAATTTAAAATTCGATTGTGTGAAACGGCGGCATTACAAATGCCGCCGAACGAGGAATTACAAATACTGTCGAACGAGGAATTACAATAGCAGTCATAACAATTTCAGCGATTTGTTCTTTGCCAAAATTATGCTTAAACCCTACGGGAACTTCCCGTGTGCTTATTTGGGCGTTTGCTTGTAAGCAAAATAAAAACAAGCCCAAAAATGTATTCAATGCGTAAATTCTTCTTTTCATGTTTCTTCTATTTCTTTATATTCTAAATAATTTGATTTGTCAATGCTATATAGGCGTAATATTCTTGGATGCGTATTGGTGACAGTAAAAGATTTAAAATACTCTTGAGATGTAATTGAAATTTTCTCCAATAACAAATGAATATATTTTTCTCCATCATATCTTTCTGCAGCTTCAGACAGAATACAATATAAAATGTGTATTACGCTTGTTTCATAATAAATTTTACACCTTCCTGCTCCCAAACCATCTATAGAATTAGATGCAGTACGCCCAAGAAAAGTACTGTCTGAATAAAATATAAGCGTATAACACCTTTCACAATCTTTCGGCTCAAGTTCTGTTAAATTGCCTGATTGAGCGTCTACAAGACCGACTAACTTCCAAGTAATCCCTTCTATACTTATGGCATCCCATTTGGCATAAAGCGTTGTGTCCTGCGTTACGATGTCTGAATTAAAATCCCAGGCGTTGAGAAATTCGCCATCGTCTGTAAACCAACCACCGAAAATGAAATTGGCTCTTTCAGGATTGATGGGCGCGGTGGCGTTTTCGCCGGATTTAATAGATTGGGGCTTCGTTTTAACGCCTGCTCCTGCAAAGTTGAGCGTGTAATAAGTGTAAATTGATTCCCATTTGGCATAAAGCGTCGTGTCTTGGGTTACGATGTCTGAATTAAAATCCCATTCATTGACAAATAAGCCGGTGCCGGAAAACCAACCGCCAAAAATATATTCGTCCCTTTCCGGATTGTCAGGAGCTGTAGCGTATGCGCCATATTCAATAGTCTGCGATTCAATATTAACTCCCGCACCTACAAAGTTAAGCATATAATAAGTGGGTCGTATTTCCTCATTAGGACGCTTTTCTTCATTGGGTTGAATATCCACTTTTTTGCATCCGATAGCTACGAAAGCTAATGATACTGCCATTAGAAGTGCTCTTAATACATTTTTCGTTTTCATTCGCTCAAAAATTAAATCGATCATGAAATTTTGGAAAACTTATACGATCCTACTTAAATACTCTTCTGACAGCTTCCAAATAGCCGTATCCGAACATTGTGCAGGGTTGCAGATAGCTGGTTTCGGTCCATTCGTTCCAGCTATTGATTGTGATTAGTGGGGCTTGTTTGGGATGCGCGTCGGCGTATGCTTTGGCGTCTCGGAGCGCTTTTTCAAAGTTTTCGGGCGTATTGTTTTTTACAATGCCTCCTATCTGCATCTTAAAGCGCGGATTATTATCCCAACCGACTGATACATGCGGATAGTACGGGATTTTCAAATCGCTGTCCAAACTGTTCCATGTCTTTATGACGTCTTCCTGAATTTCTAAATAATCGCGGTCAATATTGACGAAATGCACATATTGATAGTGCGTTGCGCCGTCAAACTTCAGGTATTCAATGACTTCTTTCTGTGTACCCATATTATCACCGGCTATTCCGGTCATATTCTGTTGCATACCGGCGCGAAGCGTCAGTTGGAGGTCTAAACCTTTAAATCCGGCTTTTTTTACTTCTGCACGAAACCAGTCCAATGCCTTTTTAGCTTCTTCCAAACCGCCGATACCATCTATGAATGTCTGTATTTCATAAATCATAAAACTGGGTTTCCCGTCTACCGTATAATAATTCGGCTGTCCGAAATACTTTTCGATCACCCGCTTACACAGAATTTCAAACTCACGCCGGTCTACGCCTCCTTTCCATATCAGCGCGTTGTTTTTTGTCCCTGCTAACCGTTTATCCCATGTCAAATTGACGTCATGATTCGCCCACATCAGGTAAAACTTCATGTCCTTCGTATTGGCAGCGCCCAGAAATCCATCGTTCAGACAACTTTCTAAAAACGACATCCCGTCGTACCAATACCAATCGTAGATAAAAACATTGACGCCATGCCGTACAGCTGCATTGATCTGCATCTCCATCACGTATGGATCAGCTTCATTCACATAACCCCACAAGGGATACCGGGGTTGCGTATGTCCGGGAAACTTTGCAGTATTCGACATTACCGTCTGCCACTCCCCTATCCCATCGGGCCAAAATATTTTCGCCCTGTCATCAGGATGATACGAAGGCCACACAAAAGCAGCGATATCATACGTTCTCTGTGCATATAACCCCATGCACCCTATCACAAACAAACCAATAAAAATCTTTTTCATAACGATATAATTTATAGTAATTTTCAATTATCCATTATCAATTATCAATTGTCAATTGTCAATTGTCAATTGTCAATTGAACCCACGTGTTTATATGCGACCCATTCCAACCATCTATCGAGGCATAATCCGTCATCACGATGTCGCCATCGGTAGTTGGAACGACAAATTCCAAATGCGCGCCCTGAAGCATAACCCTGACATTGCGGATGGGGACTAATCCGTTAGCGTCTACAATAATATTGACCGGTTGGTTATAATTCGGGTCTCTGTTTTCATCCCGCGCTAAAACCAATGGGCCCCATTGAAGCGCCTTATAATGATGCGATTCCGGATCGCTTCCTTTCGGCGCTTCAATCGCCACACATTTCATATCTAATGTAAGCGCTATTTGGTCGCCTTCCGTCCATTCGCGGGACACGTCGAAATAGGCGCCGGGAGTGGCTTGTCCTACCGATTATCCGTTCACTTTCACGACAGTGTTATCACTCCATGCGGGTATACGCAATTGGACGGTAAACCGTTCCTTTTTTGCCGGTTTGACCCTTATCAGGATGTTACCGGAAAGCGGATAGTCTGTTTCAATCTGCAATTGCAACGCATTGTTACGGGGTGATTGCATATTTACCGTACCGGCGTTATACAGATTGACAACCGGTCCTCTATTCGAGTTCATGACGGCGATAAAAGGAATATAAGCCAAACCCATTGGTCCGTTCAGGTTGCAGCAAGTCACATGCAGACTGTCAAACATCCATCCCCATCCGTGACCGTTCACTTTCTGTCCGTTTAGCAGATTCACATAACTGAATCCGTCTCCAGAAGGTTTCATTGCGCCGATCAAGCCGTTGTAAATATATTTTTCAATAGCGTCTGCCGCTGCCGGATCGCCGGTCAAGCGTAACACCTGACTGCAGAATTTCATCCAGGTAACGCCTGTACAAGTCTCCATCATCCGTGTGATATTGGGATTAGCCTGTTCAATAGCGGTATTTCCCCAGGCTTCGCCGGCGACATAAGGGTGATAGGGATAGTCGCATCCGCCGTTTCCTATAATGGTGATTTCTTTTGTCAGGACATTATGGAAATAGTTCAGAATGATTTGTTTCACAGTAGAGTCTGCCGTTACGCGGTAGTATTCTACCAACCCTTCATACAATGACGTCATTTCGTAGGCTTTCGGATAATGTCCCGCCATCTGATAGGGTTCAACATTATTCAGCGCCATTTCAAACACATTGTAGTGTTTCGTCCCTCCCATTTGATAGATATAGGTGGCAAAATCTAAATATCGTCGCTCTCCTGTCCATTGATACAGGCGCATAAAAGGCTCAAGTAATGTACTTGATTCGATATGGCAAGGCTCGTGCCCGATATTCGTTGCGCTCCATCCAACGTCGGTTATTTCTGTTTTCGGCTCATGACCGATGATAGAGATAATATTATCGGCTTGTTTTTTCAACGCATCAAGGACAGCCGGATCAGGGTTCACCCATTCGTAATATTCTTCTAATCCGAGCATTACATATTTACGTTCCCACAGTTCGCTTTGTTCCGGCTGTTTGTCTATCTCCACGCAACTGATACTTCCGTTTGCGCGTTGGGTAGACAGTAAGTCCTGTACTGTCGCTTCCATTATCTTTTTCAGCTCAGGGTCAGGCAAATAGCGATAAAACATACATCCCGAACGGACGGACTTTCCCCACATTTCGCCCAGCGCAAACTGAGGACGTCCATTCCTGAAAAAATCCACAAACCGGTCGTAGGGTAACGCGCCTTTATTCCAATGCTCCATCGAATTTTTAATACAATCATCGAGATAGCCGGTCAATTGAACAGACTGCGGGGCAAGCGGTTCAAAAACGTCTTTTATTTTCGCACTCTCATCCTGTTTGCAGGACAGAACACTCAATATGAGTATGAATAATAAAGCTTTCTTCATTTCTTTCAATTTTTCTCTGTGTAACTCTGTGGCCTCTGTGCCTCTGTGCTGGAAAAAAATCTCAACACAGAGACACGGGGATCACAGAGTTTCACAGAGCATATTCATCAATTTCCAGAATAAACATAAAGGGTCACGGGGCCTAATAGTCCGCTATCTCTGTAATCAGCGTTTTTTGAGGGGCCGTTGATTGTCCATGTTTTGCGGTCGGCTTCGGAAGGTTGGAGGGCGTCGTAGACGAGGCGGTTAAACCATGTGCTTGTTACTTCTACTGTCAAGGCGTTTTGCCCTTTTTTAATCGCTTCGGTCACATCTAAACGATAGGGAGACGCCCATAATGTACGTAGCCTTTTGCCGTTGAGCGATACGGAAGCAATCATTTCGACACTGCCCAGATCGAGCATATATTGCTGATTTTTAACGATTTTATCCATATCGAATGTCGTCGTATACGTCACTGTGCCGGAGAAGGCTTTAGCTTCGTCAGATACGTCTAAATCTTTCCATGCCTGCAAACCGGCGATTTGGACAGAAGGCGGAGCGCCCCATCCCTCCGGGAAAGTCAATGTCCATTGATTTGAAAAAGAGGCTGAAGATGATGATATTTGAGAGGCAGTAGCCTTTTTAGCCTGAGGTTTGAAGACTAAAAAACAGGCGCCGGCTTTAGGTAAATCAAGGGATACGGCTGTGTAATCGCCCTGACGACGACTTTCAATGCCAAAGATAACGCCGGTCACAGGGTCCCACAGTTCAACTTCGCCTTCGGCGCGAAACTCTATCGTTCCTTTGAAATCCGACCCTTTTGGGGCGCATACAAAATACCATTCGGCGCCTTCAATCCGGCGATGTACCCACAAAGCCTCGCCTTTTACATCGGGCTTCAGTTGTAATTCCTGAAGCGCCTCATCAAGGGTCATTCCGGATAAGACCATCCCCTTTCCTACTTTACGCGCGCCTTTTTGTGGCGTTTCGCCCCAGATTTGAAGTACAGACGTTTTGAAACGCTGCTGTGCGTTTTCGCCGCCTGTCAGCGTAATCAATCCCTGTGGCGCATCGCCTATTACAACAGCGCCATCCTGGATTAAGGCATATAATTTTTCTAACGTGTGCGGCAACATACGCTGTGCATCCGGCATCCACAGCACGCTGTAGCTAATGCCTTCGGGGGTTGTAAGTCTGCCATCATCCACACGCAGGCGATTCAACAGAACATCAGGATTGCAATAGTCATATTTGAATCCGGCAGGGAACGCTATTTCCTGGTTCGGTTTGTGATTTATTTCATCTCCCAGATACCAAAGCACGTCTGATACAGGCTTTCCGCGCTCTAACAAATAGCTGCAACGCGACAGATAAGCCGTAAATTCGGGCATATATTTCCACCATGTCTGACCCCGTAAAAAGGGTGTGCCGATCCCCGATCCGAAAGAAGTGCCGGGCGGTAAAAACGGCGTTTGCGGGTTATGCGTATAGGTGTGGAATATGGTATGTGTCACGCCTTCCACACTGTTAATATTAGCTACCTCTTTTAGCATCTCCCAATGCTCGTCCCACGTCAAAGAGAACGAAGTAAACGCCTCGGCTGCAACACGGGGTTTCCCGTACATACGGGCGGCTGATGTAGTCGGTTTGATGGGTTTAAAATTGAGCGAACCGACATAGCCTTGCGAAAACGGTTGCCAAAACTCACATATCGGCACATCGGCATATTTATGATACTCCAGAATATCGGCAGGGAAAATATCGCCTGCCGCAGTTTCGTAAGAGATGGACATGCCGCGCTCTTTGGCTAATTCTGCCATCCGACCGTAAAACTGATTGGCAAACAAATCGCCTATTACACCACGCCAATCACGCAAAAAACGTTTCGTCGTTTCTGTGTCGTTCATCACATAGCCGAAAACGGCAGGCAACCATTTGCGAAGCGGATATTCGGCAATCCGCTGAAACTCGCCTTCCATCCCATTCGTCCAGGTCTGCGTCCTACATTCCCAACTGTCTAACAACATCCCGTCTAATAAACCTCCGGCAAGCGGGCCTTCGCTATCGGATAACCGTCCGATATATCCGGCAAAATGAACATTCGGCCCGTTTTCCGACAATTTATCGCACTCCCATCCCGTTCCTTCGGGAGGTGCGGGGCCATTACGCATACCCGTATTGACATGACCGATCCGTAGAACCGTCCATTTGCCGTCAGGCGCTTCCCAATTTAGCTTTCCATCGGTATCCATCTTCTCGGAGATATCCAATACTTGAGCAAAATCTATATATGCTGATGGGGATTGTGTTGGACGTTCTCCGGCGCGCTCTAAACTGCGGAGCGTCCATCCGGCTTCGGATTCCCAATTATGTTGTCGCGCGGCGGAAAACAATTTTAATGAGCGCAGCGCCATATCGTGTTCGTTGGTAAACGAAATCCGATAGGTCGTTACATTCGGGACTTCGGAGCAGGCAAGCGAGATAGGCCGATCATCCTGCCAACTTGACTGGGGTAGCGCTGTGGACAGGATTTCGCGGATTGTTCCGTCAGGCAGAACGGCTTGTATCGTAACTGAAACGCCCGGTTCGTAACTCCAGCTATGACTCAAGCTATTGACAGAAGGCAACTCAACGGTACGCAACAGGACAGGCGTCTTAAAAGACACTTCTACCCAATGTGGATTGTCTTTTGAAGTAGGGGTAAACCGAAACGGTTCTCTCAGTTTTCCCGCCAGACAATCGTCCCATGATAACGTATGATTACTTTTTATAGACGCCGGTTTCAAAGGTTCGCCCGTATCGCCTTCCGGGGTCGGAAAAGCCAAAACTGCAATGTCCTTGTAATCGCGCCATTCCTCGCGGTTAGGTTGAGGGACGGGTAAAACGATGTCGGATGGATGTACTTTTGCTTCCAAATCTACGCGACTCCATGCTAAATGCCTCATCGCATTGGAAGGCTCTATCCATGGGCCGCCCGACATAGCCCATCCCGGACAGTTTTGCATCGTGAAACGCAATCCCAGACGGCGACATTCCTGTGCGGTATGTTTGACGGCATCGTCCCACAGTGGACTGAGGCAGGCTATTTGCGGGTCTACGCCCGGCCACGGGCCGCCGAACTGTCCGTGAAACAGTTGGATACCTGACAGCCCGGCGGCGGCAATCGCTTCTAAATCTTCGGTTATCCCTTTCAGGGAAACATTTCCGCCAATAAAATGAAACCATGTCTCCGGGTAAAACACTTTCGGTGGCGAGCGAAACATTGCTGCGTCATGTTTTCCAAAAGGGCGATTTAATACTTGTTCCGAGGGCACAATCGGAACCCTGTCTGCTTGTGAATCTTGTGTACATGCGTTGTTGAGCATGATAGCTACACAGATTCCTACCAAAAATTGCCATAAATTCTTATTCATATCTATTATTGTTTTATTCTACCGATCGAGTAGACTGCCCTGCCGGTTTTACCCGGCAGGGAGAGCCTCTCACACCACTGTACGTACGGGTCTCGTATACAGCGGTTCGTTAAGATGTGGAGCGATAGAATCGAAAAGTGTGGTCATCGATTGGTATCCACGTCGTGCAAGTCTTGAATTCGTGATTGTAGTTTTTAGGATGGGACTGCGGGCAGTAGCCCAGCCGCCCATCCGGGTATGACTCCATTGGCGGGCACGTATTGGGTCGATTCCCATACGTATCAGACTTTTACGTCTGCGTTTCGGTTTCTTCCAGAAATGCCATATACAGTAACGTATACGGCTGCGTACCCAGCCATCCAGGTCTTTGAGTTTCCAGCGAATATCAGCTAACCGGAAGTATTGTACCCAGCCCCGCTGAATCTCTTTTAACTTTGTCATCCGCATATCAAACGAATATGGTTTGGTTTTACGGGTGACTTCCCTGAGTTTTTCTTTTAGAGACTTCCATCTTTTCAGCCCTACAATCAGGCAGTATTCGTTTCGTTTACTTTCATCCTTTGAGCGTTCAAAACTGTATCCCAGTATCGTAAACTCTTCGGGGGTGCGGATACCGCTTTTCTCTTCGTTTACAGGCAAGTGGAGTTTTTCTTTCAGAAATTTGTAGATTTTCTCCTGCACCTCTTTCGCCTCGCTCTCTTCCTGACAGTAGATACTAAAATCATCTGCATAACGGACGTACTTAACTCCCATGCGGGCAAGTTCTTTATCTAACCCGTCCAATAGAATGTTGGACAGGATTGGACTTAGTGGCGAACCCTGGGGTACTCCTTTTCTGCGTTTGACTAATATACCATTCAGTTGGATAGGGGCACGAAGCCATTTGCGTATCAAACGTAAACTTTGACGACATTTTACCCTTCGATAGAGGATTTGAAGCAGTAAACAGTGGTCTACTTCGTCGAAAAACGTTTTAAGGTCTATATCAACGATGCAGGTGTTTCCGCTGTTAATGTACTCCCTTGCGCGCAGGACGGCCTGTTGAGCGCTGCGACGCGGACGAAACCCATAACTGTTATCCTCAAAATCCATATCGTAGTAGTTACACAGTATCTGACCGACTGCCTGTTGTAGCATTCGGTCGACAACCGTCGGAACGCCTAACAAGCGTTTCTTCCCGTTGCTCTTGGGTATTTCTACGCCCAATATGGGTTGAGGCAAGTAGCTGCCGTCGCGGATGGATGCTTTTATCCTTTCGCGATGGATTTGCATATAAGCACGCAACTCGTCTACTTTCATCCTGTCTACGCCTGCTGCTCCTTTGTTGCGATATACCTGGTAGTACGCTCGCATCAGATTCACAGGGTGTAATACTTCTTCAATCATCATCTTACTTTTGTTTCGTTTCTTCTCTCTGTCCCGCTTATTACAGGCTATCCCTTCTTTCGGGATTCCGTGTCACATTTGGAACATCCTATCGTTCAGCCCTTCGATACTTCGTGAGACTTCCTGCTTTCGCTTTATACGGCTCTGTCCGACGGCTCGTATCCGTATCTACTATGGCCTCTGCTGACTTCTCCCTAAACAACTCGTGTGAAGAGAGACCTCCCCCGGTAAGAGCTTTTTCCTTCATCCAATGCCTGCGACATCTACCTGTATATCCTTTCTTTTGCAATTTGGGGCGTTACAAGAATATGGTTGCTTACCCAAATATACCGGCCTCGTATGCCGTTTCTGTTCGTCAGTACCGGATTTTGCAGGCTCGCTTCCTTCAGTGCATACCTCGCGGTAAACCACCTTGCGACTTGCTAATGCTTCGGATTCCACTCCGCGCATAAACGGGACTTTCACCCTCTGGAAAAATGCACTTGCGCACTTGCTTTGTTTATTCCAAATATTATTTGTATATTTGCAATTTTTTAAGAGCTTGCACACAAGTGCGCGCTGCTCATGCAGGGCGCACATATTTAATCCCTAAAGGGATTATGGGGGGGAGCATATCATTTTTCTACCGATCGAGTAGACTGCCCTGCCGGTTTTACCCGGCAGGGAGAG
>Ga0099364_10015456_pt1 | contig 10062 bp, 6 predicted proteins | sample TergutTh196P3_FD_73070 | JGI IMG/M metagenome (GOLD analysis project Ga0099364, IMG submission 73070) | Microcerotermes parvus P3 segment gut microbial communities from Pointe-Noire, Republic of the Congo - Th196 P3 | ecosystem: Host-associated > Arthropoda: Insects > Digestive system > Gut ...
TGCTGCGCAAAACGCGGTGACGTTGGTTTTTTGTTTGTTGGAGGCCCGCGAGGTCCTCGAAGAGAAGCCTGAAAGTCCCCCGGGGGGGGGGGGGGGGGGCGGTACTTCAAAGTCGTCGCGGATAAACTTGCCGGCGACGCCGGAGGCATGTTTATCGATATATCGGACATAACGCCTTCGGTAGAGAGCCGAAAGGTAGCTGAGGAAGCCAAGGCCAGAGCGGAGGAGGCCAATTCCGCGAAATCCAGGTTTCTTGCCAACATGAGCCACGATCTTCGCACTCCGCTTAACGTCATAATGGGAATGAACGAGATGATAGGCAGAGCGGCCAGGGGCGTGAACGAAGACATCGCCGGATGGAGCGGCGAGGTTGCGCGCACGGGCAAGAGTCTGTTGAGCCTCGTGGAATCGGTGCTCGACGTATCGAAGATCGAGCAGGGAAGGCAGGAACTCAACCCCTCCGAGTACGCTGTTTTGGATCTGCTCAGGGATCTCGCGATAATCGGCGAGCAGGAAGCGCGTGAGCATAGGCTGAGATTTCTCGTAAACTCGGCCGGGGAAATACCCTCGAAACTGTACGGCGACTTCGAGCGTGTCCGCAGGATAGCGGCAAATCTCCTTTCTAACGCCGCGAAGTACACTGAACAGGGCAGCGTTGCCCTTGAAGTCTCGTTCGACTCGAAAAAATCAGAGCTGCGCCTTGCCGTTTCCGACACGGGGATTGGGATAAAAGAGGAGGATATAGGTTCGATCTTCGAAAAATTTTCACGGGTGGAAAGCACGAAACCCGGTTCCGGGCTGGGGCTTACTATTGCGCTGGAACAGGCGAACCTCATGGATGGGGACATTAAGGCGTCGAGCGTGTGGGGCGAGGGCAGCGTCTTCACGGTGGTTATACCCCAGCGCGTCGTCGATCCCTTGCCGATGCTGTGGCGCAGGACGGAAGTGGAGGAAGGGACGGAGGATCATTCCTCTTTCATCGCGCCGGAGTGCCGGGTGCTGGCCGTGGACGATAACCCCCCCAATCTTAATGTGACGCGCCTTCTTCTTGCCCGCACCCGAATGAAGGTGGACACGGCGGCAAGCGGCGCGGAATGTCTCGAAACCCTGACGTCCGGGAATCGTTATCACGCGCTCCTCATGGACTACATGATGCCCGGAATGAACGGAGTGGAGACGCTCTTACGCGTCAAGGAGAGAATCCCCGGATTTTCAACTCCGGCAATCATGTTCACGGCTGACGCGGTAACTGATGTTCGGGTCTTTTCGGAGGCCGGTTTCGTAACATGCCTGACAAAACCGGTTGCGCCGGCCGCTCTCGAAAGCGCGCTGCTCTCCGTTCTGCCGAAGGAGCTCGTGACGCGCGTACACGGCATGGCGCGAGTTCCCGAGGAAACAAGGCTCGAATGTACGAACCTCCTTGCGCCATTCGGCGTCGATTTCAACGAGGCGATGAAGTACGCGGAGGATATGGATATGTTTTTGGAGCAGGCGAGGATTTTCATTGAGGGATACGAGGAGTCCAAGGGCGAGATAGAGGCTGCCGTCGCGTCTGAGGACTGGTCCGGCGCGCGCCGCAGGTTCCACTCGCTGAGAGGGCTCGCGGGTTACGTGGGAGCTTCCTCTTTGGGTGAAACGGCGCTGAAAACACACGCTGCCTGCCGGGCTCAAGACACGGACCATGCCCGCGTGCTCCTGCCCGTTCTGCTGTTCGAATGGGAACGCGCGCGCGACGGTCTTGAAGCCTTTACGCGGCGGCACAATTGAAGGAGGCTTCCTGATGCTTGAAAAAACCGATATAAAAATCCTGCTTGTCGACGACGATAAAAACCTTCTCCGTATGGCGCGCGTCCGGCTGGAACGCTATTACCAGGTTATTACGGCATCCAGCGGAGAGGAGGCTTTGAGGATGGTATGCGATGGGAGGAGCTTGCCGGACATTATTCTGCTTGACATCGACATGCCCGGCATGGACGGTTTCGAGACATTCTTCAATATGCGCGAGCGGCGAGAGATGGAGTACGTTCCGATAGTGTTTCTAACTTCGCTTGCAGGTGAAGAGGATAAGGTGAAAGGGCTTGGCGCCGGCGCCGCCGACTACCTGACGAAACCGTTTGAAGGCGACGTGATGATGCTGCGAATTCCAATGTACGTCAAGGCCGCGCGTGAGCGGCGTAAGCTCCGTGATATAGAGAAAAGCGGCGGCGTCATTATCGACGAGGAGAGATACGCGCTTCTTTCGTCGCTGCTGAATGATGTGGAGAAAGATGTCGCGCGTTTCGCTCTGCTCGGCAGAAGCAACGCGGAGATCAGCGAAAAAATGTCGTACTCCGGCTCCTACGTGAAGAAATTGATGTCCGGAATATACGACAAGCTGGGAATAAACAACCGCGATCAGTTGAAGAAATTTTTTCTGCCCGCCGAAAAAATATAGCCCCTTTTTTGTCGAATTATTGCACCGGGAATGTAAAATACGCGTTGGGAAACGGCTCGTCATTCAGGGTGTAATGCCACCATTCCTCGTCATACGGTCTGAATCCCGCATCTTCCATCGCGTTTTTCAAAATCAGCCGGTTACGCGTCTGCTCGTCCGTAATAAGCTGCGTTCCGTGATGAGACGGAAGCCCGAAGAAATCAAACGGCGAACCCATGTCCACTTCTTTGCCCGTCATCATGTCAATGATTGTCAGATCAATCGTGCTGCCTCTGGAGTGGCCGGAGCGAGCCGCTATATAGCCGTCGATAAATAACCGGTTCTTTTCGACGTCGGGATAGAAGTATTCCTTTGTCAAAACATCGCTCAAATCTTCCGCCCAGCGCACGAAGTGATCGACTGCTCCCTGCGGCCTGTAAGCGTCAAAGACTTTAACCGCATACCCCTGTTCCCGTAAGTTGTCGCTGACTTGTTTCAAAGCGGCGGCCGCCTGTTGGGTGATTATGGCGACCGGAGACAAATAATCGTCGACACGGACGCCAAGAAAATTATATGTGCTGTAATACCGTATTTCCAAAATTGCGTTCGGCACAATGTCGGTCACGTACACAAAGCCGTCAGGCAAAACAGTCTCGTCAGGCGCGGCATAAACGTTTGTACTTCCCGTCAGCAATAATGAAATGAGTAAAATGATTATGAGTATCTTTGGCGCGGTTTTAAATCTCTCTGTCATAACAATCAAATCCTTTCAGTTTATTTTACCGATATTTTAATTGTAATACCTACGCGGAGTAAATAAGGTAACTAAAAGTTACTTTTTTGAATTGAGAATCGAGAATTGAGCGGGCTTAACGCTTGAAAAAACGCTGATTTTGCCATACCATTGATTATTAATTGGTATAATTCATGATTCCTGTTGAATATGGAGAGTGGAAAATTGGAAGAGCGCGCTCAATGTATTTTTTTAGTAGATGATAACGCGATATACCTGAACACGGGAAAAGCCGCTTTGCAGCATAAGTATACCGTGGTGACGATACCGTCGGGCGATAAGCTTTTGACGCTGCTCGAAAAAGCGCGTCCTGATCTGATATTGCTTGACGTGGAAATGCCGGGCATGAGCGGGTATGACACGATTAAAGAAATTAAGGCAAACCCCGGAACCGCGGAAATACCGGTAATTTTCCTGACAGGAAAAAGCGAGCCTGAAAGCGAGCTTTTAGGGCTTTCGCTCGGCGCGGTGGATTACATAACCAAGCCTTTTTCACGTCCGCTTTTGCTCAAGAGGATCGAAGTGCATTTACAATTGCAGGCGCAAAAGAATGAGTTGCGCGTATTCAATGAAAGCCTGATCGAAATGGTAAAGGAACGGACGGCCGACATACTCGCCCTGCAAAACGCGGTTATCATGTGGGCGGCGGAAGTGATTGAATTTAGGGATGAGGAAACCGGCGAGCATGTGGAACGTGTTCAGAAATACCTGGAGATACTGTTGAATGAAATGGATAAAAACGAACGTTACGCGGACGAAGTTAAAGCATGGGATGTCGACGCGTTTTTGAAATCGGCCCTCCTGCATGACGTCGGCAAGATAAAAGTGCCCGATGACATTTTACTGAAGAAAGCGCGGCTTTCGGACGAGGAGTTTGCCGATATGAAGCTTCATTCGTTATATGGAAAAATGCTGATCGAGAGCCTGGAGGAGAAAGTGCCCAACCAAACTTTTTTACAGTACGCGAAAACGCTGGCGTACAGCCATCACGAAAGATGGGACGGAACCGGCTATCCGGACCATTTGAAAGGCGAGGAAATTCCTTTGCAGGCGCGCATGATGTCCCTTGTGGACGTGTATGACGCGCTGATTTCAGAGCGTCCGTATAAGAAAGCCTTTACGCACGAGGAATCTATGAAGATTATTTCCGGGGGGCGGGGCACGCAGTTTGATCCTGATTTGACGGATTTGTTTATAAGCTTGTCCGACAGGATCAAAGAAGTAAGCGAGGACGTGAAAAATGGAGAAGCGTAAGCGGGGGATATCCACTCTGAATAGAGTTATGCTATCCACGCTCATCGCTGTTTTTGTCGTTTTAAGCCTGTTCATAGTGCTGGCGGCGCATATTATTTTTACGGAGAGCATGAATAACGCGAAAGACATGTATGAAAGCCAGGCCGAGCGCGTTGCGTGGCTGATCCGTGATAACATCGGCTTCACGACCAATATGCTGAACTTAACCCAGCAATCGCTTGCCGAACTTGATCCTGACTCGCGTGAGGCGAGCGTCGCGGCCGATAAAATCCTGCTGGCGATGATGAACCTGAGCCCGAGCGTGTATTCCGCCTGGTTCGTTTTTGAACCGGGCGTGTATGACGAGGGGCATTATATCAAGGAATATTTCAGAAAGGACGGCGTTATTACGGAACTATCCGACTCGAAAGCGGTGGAAGATCTAAAATCCCCCGAGGAAGCGCCGTGGTATTACGAACCGCTCTCAACGGGAAACGTTTTTTTCGATAATGTCGGCCTTTACGATTACGGCGCCGATGGAGGACTTATTTACACCGCCACGGCAAGCGTTCCAATTTCGGCAAACGGTAAAATCATTGGCGTCTGCGGCGTGGATATTATTTATCAGGGTATGTTCGACATGTTTGATCTCTTCGCGAAAAAGCCGGACGGTTTTTTGATGCTGCTCAGCAAGGAGATGACCATTCTTCACGCGCCTGACAACGAATTGATTTACAGAAACCTTGCCGATTTTCCTTTCGAGAATATAGACGCTGTGCTCGGCGAACTGGAGAGGGGAGTAGGGTATTCAGGCGAAATCACCTCGCCGTTTACCGGTTTGAAATCAATCGCGTCCGTACAGCCGATTTGGATTGATACCGGAACAAGCCGCCGCGCTCTTTATTTTTACAGTTGCACGCCGCTGCGCCAGCTATACGCGGACAGTTACAACATAGCAATATTGCTTATCGCGGCGAGCGCCGTCTGCCTGTTTTTGGTTGTCGGAATCATTTTCATAAATACGAATAAAATTTTAAAACCCATTAAAGCGCTGACGCGTTACGCGGACGAAATATCGAGCGGGAATCTCAATGAGGATAACGCAACAGGCGGCCTGCCCCCTCCTCCGCTCCCGGATGAGGGCAATAATGAGAAAAACGAAGTCGCCACGCTGCAGCGCGCATTCATTAAGGTGCTGGGCACGCTGCACGAAAATTTACGCACCGTGGAAAGACGCGTGGAAGAGCGCACTCATGAATTAAATAAACTAAAAGAGGCGGCGCAGGATGCTTCCGAGGCTAAGAGCCAGTTCCTGACCAATATGTCGCACGAAATCCGCACGCCGATGAACGCGGTTTTAGGTATGGCGGAACTGCTGCTTTCGGAAGAATTGAACGAGCGCCAGCTTAGGTACGCGGATGACATAAAAATATCCGCAATGGCGCTGTTGGAAATAATCAACGATATTTTGGATTTATCGAAAATACAAGCCGGCAAGTTGAGCCTTACGCCCGCGCACTACGATTTTAACGCGCTGATTGCCCATATCGGCTCTATTGCGAACTTTTTAATCAAGGAAAAGAATCTGACGTTTGAAATCGGTATGCGCGGCGAGCCGCCGCCCTGTCTTTATGGGGATGACGTCCGGCTCAGGCAGGTGCTTATTAATATGCTGGGCAACGCGATCAAATTTACCAAAGAAGGTCACGTGCGGCTGGACATTTGCGTTACTGATAAAAACATTACCTTTATCGTCAGTGATACTGGCATTGGAATACGTCCGGAAAATATTCCAACGCTTTTTGACGCTTTTGAACAGGTCGACGAACAGAAGAATCGCGAAAAAAAAGGAACCGGGCTGGGTCTTACCATTACCAAGGCTTTGGTTGAAATGATGGGCGGAGAAATAACGGTGGAAAGCGTGTACGGCCGGGGCTCGAAATTTACTGTCGAAATCCCTAAGGTCCCCGGCGACGAAGCATTGATTCAACGCTCGGGCGGCGACGTTAGTTTAATATGCGCGCCGAATGTCAGGATACTGGTTGTGGATGACAATAAAATCAATCTGAACGTCGCGGTCGGTCTTTTGGGGCTTTGCAAAATAACGGCGGAAACGGCGGCGTCCGGTCCGCAGGCGATAGAGCTGATTCGCCGAAACGAATATGACATTGTGTTCATGGATCATATGATGCCTGAAATGAATGGCGCGGAGGCCACAAAAATTATTCGCGGAATGGGTATTAACGTGCCGATTATCGCGTTTACGGCCAATGCCGTGACGGGCGTGAGAGAATCGCTGCTGGAGGCAGGAATGAACGATTTTCTGTCGAAACCCATTCTTAAGGCGTCGCTGATCCAGGTTTTGAAAGATTGGCTTCCCGCCGAAAAGTTGATTGATCAAACGCCTGAGGCGGTTTCGGCAGGCGGAACCGAGGTTGAAATGGATGATGAGGAATTTTGGAATAAACTCGAACAGATAGATGAGCTTTCCGTAAAGACCGGCTTGAATGCGGTCTCCGGCCAGCGGGACGTTTACGAAAAATCTCTTAGCTTAATGATAAAGGAAATTGAAAAGTGCGACAGTAACTTAAAAGAATTTTTAGCGGCGGGCGATATGCGAAATTTTTGCATAGAGGCGCACAGCATGAAAGGCTCGCTTGCCAACATCGGCGCAACGGCGCTTTCCGAACACGCGCGCGATCTCGAAACCGCCTCCGGCAAGGCGGACGCTCATTTTTGCGTTTCAAATTTGCCGCCTTTTCTGGACAGGCTCAACAGTTTACACTTTGAACTAAAGGGAGCCTTCGCGAAAAAGACGCAACCCCAAGGCCCGATCGAAATTCCGCCCGAATTGCCGCTGATTTTTAAAGAAATGACGGACGCTTTTGGTGAAATGAATTTCGCCGCCATAGATGAAGCGATGGGGAAATTGGACGCGCTTGAAATAACCGGCGCGAAAGGCGAGATAGAGAAGCTAAAAGACGCCGTTCTTATTATGGATTACGACGGCGCCGCGGAAGTGATGCAAAAGCTGCTGCTATGAGAGAAGACGGAAGCTCATCTTGTCCTTAAACCGCAGGAGACACAACGCCTTTGTTGTGAGTAAACGTACAAAATATCAGTGAAATAATCGCGTAAGCGCGGTATACTGAGGGTGGAATACAAGGATTTGCCTAGGGGAGCGAAATTATTAGCCTATGGACGATGGATATAGACATACCGAATGTTTAAAACAGAACCCGACCTCTCAATCGGATGACGATGTGAAGAAAGGTGTTGCCAATATGGACAAGAGAGAATTTCTTCCAGTCAAAAGCGATATAATTTTCCGCCTATTCTTTGCCGATGAGAGGAATGAGAACTTTCTAATTTGTTTTCTGAGATCGGTGTTGAGGTTGCCGGATGACGATTATAATGAGATAGAGATAGCTGATCCCCACCTGCTGCGAGAGTTCGAGGATGATAAGCTGGCTATTATTGACGTAAAGTTGTATACAAAAACGCGCAAGGTAATCCACATCGAAATCCAGCTAAAGGTTACACGGGAACTAAAGCACCGGATTGTCCTATACGACGCCAAGATGATAACGGAACAGATAGGAGCCGGCCAAGGTTACGATGACATCCAGAAAGTTGTCAGCATCATCATCACAGACGAGGAACTTATCCCGGCAAGCCGGAGGTACCACCACCGTTTTACATTCTTCGACCCAGAGGCCGGCGTTGAATTCTCTGACATTATTGAAATTCACACACTGGAGTTGAAGAAGCTGCCTGAAGCTACTGATGGTACTGAACTATACGATTGGGCTAAGTTTATAGCTTCTGAATCAGAAGAAGAGCTGGATCAAGCAGCAGAAAAAAATCAGGAGGTGAAGAAAGCTGTGATTAAATTTCGTGAGTTGACAGCCGATGAACACACCAGAAATTTGTACGAACGCCGAGAGAAGGCTCGGCGAGATATTGCCTCAATGATGAGAGAGCAAAAATTTGAAATAGCCGAAAATCTTTTAGGAATGAACCTGCCGCTTGACCAAATTGTTACAGCGACTGGCCTGACTCGTGCGGAAGTGGAAAACTTGAGAACTACCACAACATAGTATAAAAAGGGGGCGCCGTTAATGCACCCCCTATTCTGATAAATACCCTCGTTACTCTGCTGAACGCAGTAAAGAGGTAACTTTAAGTCACCCTGTTTATTCGCCGACCTGTTAACATCCACCCGATTGGTATTTGCTTCATTAAATAATTACTAAACGGGAGGGTGAATTGCTATGACGAAAACGAAAAAACTTTTGATAAGTTTGGCGGCGGTTTTGTGTCTGGCTCTGCTGCCTGTTGCGGCGTGGGCGTCGCCGATAACGATACAGATACAACAAAGCGACTTTGTTAATGAAGGGCCGAATAACATCCAACGTAGGGTACAAGGAGCTATTGATGCTTTGGGTACCGGCGGCGGCACAGTGGTCGTGACCGGCGAAAAAACCGACGCGAACGCAAACCTTGAGCTGAAAATCCCCGCGAACGTGACGGTGGAATGGCGGGCCGATTATTCCGGAGAATACTCCGAACCCCCAAGAAGATTGATTGATTTAGTAAATGGCGACAACGACAGCGGCGTTGGAATCTTTGAGTTGAGAGGCACGGTGGAAAACAGAGCCGGCAGCGCGATCTACGTTACGAGAAAGGAAGAAGACCCGCCGGACCCGGACTCCGAAGGTTTTATAGATATTTTCTTTCCTAAAGACGACTACGATGACGATGAACCCGAAGTAGCGGATACTGATCTTGTAACGGTAAAGGTGATCGGCGGCAAGGTGAAAGCCGTGACGACAGCCGAAACGTCTCCTCCGCTTGGTGGAACATTATACGGCATAATCTTCTCCGGCAATGGCAGGCTGACGGTGGAAAACGGCACGGTGGAAGCCGACGGAAATAATGCTTATGTCAGCGCCGTCGGCATGTGGCGCGGCAAGGCCGAAATAATCAACAGCACGATAACGGCAAAGGGAGGTAATAATACAGCGGATAGAAGGCAAATCTACGCCATCTTTGTCACTTATCGGCATGATGATAATGACATTATCGTAACCGGCGGCAGGATTTCGTCCGCCACTGCGGGCGGAAGTAACTGCGCCGTCCGCTTCGTCAACGGCACGTTGACGTTAACCGACAGCATAGTGGAGGCGAAATCGAACAGTAAGAAAAATGGCGATACAGCAGTAGCAATCAACATCAGAAGAGCGGGAACGGTCGCGGTAAGAGGCGACAGCAGGGTTTCGGCTTTATATGAACAAGATCAGCAAGTCGGGGCCTACGGAATATACGTTCAAGACGGGGGCAGGACGGCGGTAACCGGCGGTTTGGTCGAAGCCGTATACAAACAAACTGAACCGACAAATCCCGCCCATGCCAGCGCAATTTACATTTTTAATCCACCCCCCGGCGTTGCGGCTTACCTGAAAGGCGCTTGCGTAGGCGAGTTAACTGTTTCTCACCCAACAGGCGCGATGATCGTTGAGGTTGATACGCCTGTCATTCCGCCATCGCGCCACGGCACGAGCGAAGGTCTGACTGTAAAAAAACCGGATCCCCAAAACCCCGGCGAAACCGCCGTATGGGA
>Ga0099364_10015457_pt1 | contig 10061 bp, 11 predicted proteins | sample TergutTh196P3_FD_73070 | JGI IMG/M metagenome (GOLD analysis project Ga0099364, IMG submission 73070) | Microcerotermes parvus P3 segment gut microbial communities from Pointe-Noire, Republic of the Congo - Th196 P3 | ecosystem: Host-associated > Arthropoda: Insects > Digestive system > Gut ...
ACAAATAGGCAAAGAAGTCTTAAAAGACCCATTGATAGAACCAAAAAATATTATTTTGGAAAGTGTTTTAGGAAAAAAATATAAATTGTATGCTGATTTTGTGGAAAAAATTGGTGGATATGAATTAATTCCAGAGTGGAAATATTACAATGACACAAAATCATGGCTATGCAGAATATTAAATAAAAAGAAAAATTATTGTTGGCTTTCTGTATTAGATACAGGGATTAAATTAACATTTTACTTTAAACAAGAAACAATTAAGGGCATATATGAAATGAACATAAGTGAAAAAATAAAAAATATGGCAAAAGAAAATGAAATTGGAAGAAAAAATCCTCTGTAATAATATTAGTAGAAAATAAAAAAAGTTTGAATGATGCAATAGCTATTTTAAAGTATAGATTAAGTCTAGAATAATGAATAAAAAAACTCATACTTCATTTAACAGGATTGTTCACCTTTCGATGCTAAAACACAGTAGATTCTTTAGTTAAATCGTTTCATTCCCGCATCTCACTCCACCCCAATGATGACAGTAGTCTTGCTTCACAAGTCCTCATATGCCTCCACCAACGTCGTAAACAGCCAGAACGTTATGTGAAATGGACCAAATTACTATAAAATTCTGTAATAAAAAATCTACTTGAGAATATATTAAAAAAATATAGTATATTTGTATAAAATTCGAGGAAAAATTCATGAGAATAGATATAAATGAAAAAATAAATGATGATTGGGATTTTTTGGATAATAAAGAAAATTTACTTTTTATGAAAGAATTAACAAATGAATTAAATGAAAAACATTTATTACATAATCGTGTTGAAAAAGCTATTATGAGACGACATTCACAAGATGATGTTTTATATATGCTAAAAGATGGTAAATTTGTAATTGTACATTTGACATATTCAAAAAATAATGAATCTGGTTGGCCTAGGTATAAAGAGTTTTTAACATTTGAAGAAGCAAAACAATATATTTACAATAATGGATAAATTTAGTTTTAGGATAATGTATTGTACTTTATTAAAGAAGAAAACAATTAATTATTGTTTATTTAGAATATTTGAATAGTATTCTATTTGATTCAAATAAAGAACAGGATATTAAAAAATAATTGTGAACACCCCCACTTCACATAACATGTTTTTTTACGCTTCATGGCTAAAACACCTAGGGTTACGAAAAACTGCATCAGGTTATCGGTTTTTGTGTGGTTTTGTCTCCACCACAGTTTAGGCAGAGCCAATATTTCGTATTATCCTATTATTTACCCAAACAGTCCTAAACAGCCAAACATTAGGCGACATACAACCAAAAATTCGGGATGTATTGACATAATAATGAAAAAACCATGTAAATAGTTATTGATGTGTGAAAATGAATCGAAATATACAGAAAAATAGCATGAATAAAAAGGCATCCAGACATGAATTAAGAATTCTTCTCCAAAGGATTGTTGGAAGTGGAATATTTTTTATCGCTGCAGGAACATTTTATGACATAAGAGGAATCATATATATTTCTCTATATTTAATTACCTCAATTGTCAGTTGTATACTTTTACTTAATGGTCATCAAGAAACATTAAGTGCAAGGGAAGAAAAAAGGGAAAACACAAAAAACTGGGATAAAATACTTATGCCCATACTGGTTATATTAATGTTTCATGGAATCTATTTAGTTGCAGGACTTGGTATTAGGTTTCAATGGAATAAATTACCAATGGAATATTTCTATATTGGTATAATAATTTGCATTTTTGCTTCTGCATTCACGTTATGGTCGGTTATGGTTAATAAACATTTAGAGCCGACTGCTCGAATTCAAGACGATAGATCCCATAATGTAATTAGTGATGGACCATATAAAATTGTACGGCATCCTGCTTATGCTTCAGTTTTAATATGGGCTATATCAATTACTTTAATATTTGGAACAATTGCTGTTGGGATTGTTAGTTTAGCTATAATAATACTTATTATTAGTAGAACACACTTGGAAGATAGTATGTTAAAAAGAGAATTGCAAGGATATATGGAATATTCAAAAACTGTAAAATATAGGTTAATTCCATTTTTGTGGTAAAGAGTAATTAAAAAAATGGACATAAAATTGACTAGACAATTTTGACAAAATCCAATAAATTAAGATATAATACTGGTTGAAAAATAATGGAGGATTGAAATGGGAAAAACAATTATCTTTTTGTATTCATATCATCACATGAATACTCAAAAAATAGGTAATGCAATTGCCGCGAAAATTAATGCTTTAATAATTGACGTTAATAATAATAATAATGACAATAATGTCGAAAATATTGAATTAAATAATTATGACCTTATAGGTTTTGGTGCTGGTATTGATAGTGGAAAACATTATTCACAAATTATTGAATTTGCAGAAAGGTTGCCAAATTTAAAAAATAAAAAGGCATTTATTTTTTCTACAAGTGGAATATATAGTGAAAAAAAGAAGTTAAAAGACCATAAAGCTCTTAGGAATATATTACAGAATAAAGGTTTTGAAATTGTAAATGAATTTAGTTGTAAAGGACATAATACAAACAGTTTCTTAAAATATTTTGGAGGAATAAATAAAGGTCATCCAAATAGTGAAGATATAAAGAACGCAGAAATATTTGCAGAGGGATTATTAAAATAATTGAGTACCCCACCACATCACATAACCAACTTGTTTGCACTTCGTTGCTGAAGCAGCTCGGTATCCATTCGGCTAAATCAATCGTTTCACTCTTTTCAACACCTCAATCCAGTAAATCGACTATATAGCCATGAAAATAAAGTTTTTAAGTAATGATAATTTTTTAAATTATTATATTAACTTTTTTTATTGGTTTAAAGAATTAAAATATATATTTTATTAATAATGAAAATATCCAGTATTATTTTAAAAATTAAAAGAAATAAAAAATGATTTTTTAAAAATAAATTAATATTATTCTTATTATTAATTAAAATGCTTTCTTTCAAGACTATAGTCGAAGAGATTACATTTGGAGAATCATCAGATTTACTAGGGTGTATAAATTAGGACTTTATATTTAGCCTTTTCTAAATCTTTGTCGAAGCGAAGGTTCGCAGTTTCTGAAAAAGCTTTCGAAAAACTATTGTAATAAAAAAAATTTCTGAATATAAAACACGTAAAATGTTTGAGGTGGAAAATGATATTATTTGATGAAAATAATGAAAAGAAATACACTAAAGAAATACTTATAAACGCTTATGAAAATATAGATTGGGAAAATCCTCTTCGGGAAAAGGAAAACCACAAATACTGGGAATATAATTTTTCTGACAGCGAAGACTTTTTTTGGGTTAAAATTGAGAGGACATCTAAGAAAAAAGTAGATATTATCATGAAAGATTTATTTTCTGATATTTATTTGATAGATTTTTTTGTACAAGAAGGAGCTTGTCATGATTATGAAATAGTAGGCTTTAATTTTGTAAATAACAATATTGTCTTGGAATATTGGGGAATAAAAGAAAATACACAATTTCATGTTGAGGTGTATAAGGATAAAGACAAATGGTATTGTAAATATATAGGAACAGAAAAATATACTAACCCCGTTTGTATAAACAATTTCCAAAACGGTTATTCTGATGAAACATAGGTATTATAAGACATGAAATTGTATAAACATTCATTATTTTTCTTATTTACCGATAAATATTAATATTGAAGGCAGTATAATAACAGAAGAGTGTTTAAAATAGATAATATATGGAAAATACAAAGAAACTTATTCTATTGTTTGTATTTTTGATTTATGTAGTGACACCGCAAATATTAAAAGGAGAATCATCAATACATGCTCAAATTTTTGAATTAGAACGAAATGGTAATTTTTTAGTTAAAATTCATATTCCTAATAATTAGCAAGCAATACGATAGACTGGAACAGAATGCCTCTTACAGATAAAACTTATGTTTTGATAGTTACACAACCTTCAAATCAAAAGGGATTGCTTAGAATCACCTTTGGAAAATCGTAAACTGGCAAATCAATCACTCGGCAACAATTTGATAGTCTTATTATGAATCGTACATCATATTTTATTCCAAATACGGTTCACAAAACGGTCGTATATACAGAGTTACAACTAAACAGCAGGTATGGCGATTCACAAGTCATTATATGTCTTTGCCAGCATCGTAAACAGCTGAAAGTTACATGACATACCGTTTAAAATTTGTTTAAAGAATATAAAACAAAAACAATTGAAAAAAATATTATAAATATATATTAAAAATTAACTTCTTAAAAGGAGAATTATATAAATGACTATTGAAGAAATACGGGACCAATGTCTTTTGATAAAAGGAGCTAAAGAATCTTTTGATAAAGTCATTGTAAATTTTAAAGTAATGGATAAAGTATTTGCATTTTATCCTATTAAATTTAAAAATAATGAACATTTTTTTGTCATTAAATGTGATCCTGAAAAAACAACTGAATTAAGGGAAAAATATATAGGTGTTACAAAAGGGTATTATACAGGAAATACTTTAAAATGGAATTCTGTATATTTAAATAAGGACGTGCCAGATAAAGTAATAAAAGAACTTATTAATAATTCAGTAAATGAAGTTATAAAATCATTACCAAAATACAAACAAGAAGAATATTTTAATAAAAAGGAAACAAATGATAAAAAAATTAAAAGAAAGAAGTGAAGTATGTGATACATCTTATAACTGATTTAATAACGTTTTGTTACTAAAACAGCTCGTTCTTCATTCGATTATGTCATTTCACTTCCACTTCTCACTCCACCACATTGATGATGGTGGTTTTGCTTCATAAACCCTATTGTTCGCCACCAATGTCATGAATAACCTGAAGGTTATGTTACACACCCTCCTAAAATCATATTAAAATATTCCAAATATATAAGTGGTTTGCAAAATTAATTTAATTTTATTTAATAAATTATTGGAATCTTTAAAATTTATAATTTTATTTAAATAAATTATTTAATAAAATAATGATTAATATAATTTATTTTTATAAATAAAAATATTAAAAATATAAATATTATAAATCAAATAGATTATAAGAAATTATAACCGGTTTTAACATTTTTACAGATTTTTTAAAAGACATATATTTTCGAAAAAAAATTGTTCAACATTTGGATTTTTATGAAAATAAATTTACAAACCATTATACATTAACAATATTGATATAAATTGTATTACATGTATAAGTTATTTATATAAAGTTTATAAGGGATTATTTATGAAAATTATTAAGGTAATTGAAAATAAGGAAAAATATATGGATTTATTGTTATTAGGTGATGAACAGGAAAGTATGGTTAAAAAGTATCTTGACAAAGGAGAACTGTTTGCATTATTTGATAATGATTTAAAAACTGTTTCTGTGGTAACACATGAAAAGGAAAAAATATATGAAATAAAAAATATTGCAACATATGAACATTATCAAGGAAATGGATATGGAAGTATTATGATAAAATACATAATTGAAAATATAAAAAATAAAGGAAAACAATTATTGATTGGTACTGGAGAAAATGAAAGAATAATATCATTTTATAAAAAGTTTGGTTTTGAATATTCCCATACAATTAAGGATTTTTTTGTGGATAATTATAATCACGAAATATTTGAAGATGGAATCCAGTTAAAAGATATGATATACTTAAAAATAGATTTATAAAAAAAAGTATGGTTGAAAAAACTATGAGGAATGTTGAAAGACCATTCTTAGAAAATGAGGATGAAGGCTACTTTTTTAGAGTTTCAGATGGAACTCAAATATTCTACTCTATTTATATGCCAAGTAATGTGCCACAAAAGACAATATACATTATTAGTGGATATACTGGTATAAACCATAATACTGACAGAGATATTATTGAAATATTAGGAAATAATACCAACAGAGTAGTGACAATACACCCTCGTGGTACAGGATATTCTGAAGGAAACCGTGGAGCTGTCAAGGATTTCAATTTATTTATAAATGATTATGTAGAAATTATTAATAGTGACATACAAACAAATGAGGAAAATGAAGTTATACTCTATGGACATAGTATTTCAGCAGCTATTGCATGTGCTATAGGGTCACAACTTATAATGAACCATGGAATCATATTAGTAAATCCTCCTTACAAAATGAAAAAATCTCCTGGAATGACACCGAGTATGTTGGAATACATTAAATATGGATTTTATATGGTTTTTGCTCGTCATAAACCAATTGTAAATATGGGTGGAGATCCATCTTTGATTATAAATATAGAAGAACGAAAAGAAGCTATTCAACGAATAAATGATCCTTTACTTGTCAAAAACATAAGTATGTACATGATGATTAAAAGCAGGAAACTTCTTGATAATATTTTAAACTATGCGAAAGAAGCAGAATATCCATTATTGCTTATTTATGGTACAGAAGATAGTATTATTGAAAAAGAAGGTTGTGATGAAATATTCAAAAATTGGAAACATTCACAAAAAGAATACATAATAATAGAAAAAGGATCTCATGGAAAACAAACAGTATTATTATCCAAAAATCAAATAATAGAATGGATAAATAGAATTTCAGAATTATGAAAACAATATTTTTAGCCAGCCTAATTTAAAGTACTTTTGTGGAATTTGGGATTTCTTTGTTCCATTCACATATCAAGAGCATAATTATATTTCAAATGAATATAAAACATTAATTATATGAATTGAGTGGATAAACTTTTTTTTCATTACCATTAAAAATAAAAAAAAGAATAAAAATAAAAAATAAAAAAAATAATAGTAATAATATTATACTTATTATTGTGAATAAAGAGACATTTAATAAAAAAAATATTTAAAATGCGAAAGAATTTCTTAAACTAAATTTATATCATAAAAATGTTTTTTAATATAATTTATTATGGATTATAGTAATAAATATTTATTAATTATTTTATAGTGGAGATTTAATTATGAATCCTATTGATATGATGGTAGCTGATATGAATTGTGAAGATTTTGGTCTTTCAAGATTATGCTTAATGGAAAATGCAGGTAAATGCTTATCAGATGAAATAGCTAAAATATCGACTTTCACATTTTCAAAACCTGTTAAAATAGCTATTTTCACAGGATCTGGTGGAAATGGTGGAGATGGCTTTGTTGCAGCTCGCCATCTATTAAACAGAGGTTATGAAGTTGAAGTATTTTTATTATCCTCACCTGATGAAATAAGATCTAATCATTCTAAAATAAATTTTGATATATTAGCTAATATGAAACCATTTATGTCACGATTGAAGATTATAAACTTAAAAGACTCTGCAGATATTGATAATATTGAAATAGCTAAATCCAAGAGTTTTAGTGAATATATAATAATTGATGGAATTTTAGGAACTGGGATTAAAGGTAAACTAAGAGCAAAGGTTAAAAAAGCTGTTGAAGTCATTAACCAGTCAAATGCACTAAAAATAGCTATTGATGTGCCAACAGGAATGGATCCATTAACTGGAAATGTTCCAGACATAGCTATAAATCCAGAATACACAGTAACATTCCATAAAACTAAATCAGGAGTTAAAATTGCAGGAGAATCTGAGGTAGGTGGTCTTGTAATATGTGATATTGGAATTCCAAATGAAGCAGAAATATTTGTAGGTAGTGGAGATTTAATTAGACTTCAGATGAGAAAAACCACATCACATAAAGGAAACAATGGGAAAATCTTGATTATTGGTGGAAGTAAAGATTATCATGGTGCTCCAGCTATTTCTGGAATGTCTGCCTTAGCTACTGGTGTTGATTTGGTATATATAGCTACACCTGAAACTGCAAGTTTAGCTATTAAAAACCGTTCAACTGATTTAATTGTGAAAGGACTTGAGGGAGATTATTTAAATCTTAATAATTTAGAGGAAATATTAAAATTAGCTAGTGAAGTTGATACAATTTTGATTGGTCCAGGAACTGGTCAAAATAAAGAAACAGGCAAATTATTCAATGTTTTAGTTAAAAAAATAAAAAAACCCTTGGTATTAGATGCTGATGCATTAAAATTAATTGATCTATCATTGATTAAAGATAAGGAAGATTTAATAATAACTCCTCATTTAAATGAATTTAAATCATTTTTTAATAATATTCTTGATGAAAATCAAGAAGATTTAGATTTAATTTTTGATGATTTGTCTTATGAACAATTACAAGATAAAATAGCTAGTTTTCAACAAATCACAAGAAATATTAAGGGAACTGTAATATTAAAAGGCAAATATGATTTTATTTTCAAAGGAAATGATTTTAGAATAAACAAAACAGGAAATCCTGGAATGACTGTAGGTGGAACAGGAGATTCCTTAGCTGGAATTTGTGCGAGTATTTTATCTCAAGGATTAAGTAGCTATGATTCAGCAGCATTAGCTACTTATTTAAATGGAAAAGCTGGGGATTTAGCTATGGAAGAATATGGCTATGGACTTAGAGCTTCCCAACTATCAGAATTTTTAGCTATTTTGATGAAAAACTTGAAATGAATTCTTTAGTTATAGACTAGTCATTTGTATTTTTATTCATTATTAGCTAATCATTTATGTTTCTATTCATTATTAGCTAACTATTCTTATTTTTATTCATTAAAATTCATAAATTGTTCTCATCATGAGATTGTCCCTTTATTAACTCCTTGTAAACAAAACATTCTGTAATATGATCATTAACAATGCCTATAGCCTACAGAAATGAATAAATTGTGTCGGACCAATGAATTTAAAACCCATTTTTTCAGGTCATTACTTATTGTCTCAGAAAGAGGAGTGGTTGTGGGAATATCTTCCATCTTATTCCAATGACCAGTAATAGGCGTATAATCCACATATTCCCAGATTATTTTGTCAAACGATTAATGTTTTTCTTTAATTTCCAAGAAAATCTTGGCATTGTTTATTGCTGCTGTAATTTTAAGACGATTTCTTATTATTTTCTCGTTTTCCATGAGCTCCTCAAATTTTACATCATCATAGAGGGCTATCTTTTTAGGGTCAAACCATCAAAAGCTTTTCTAAAAGCGTCTCTCTTTTTAAGCACGGTTATCTATTCATATTAATGATTAAGTTGAAATATTCATATAAAGAAAATCTAAGAGAGTAAATGAAAAATAATAATTTGTTTTTGAAAAGAGTCAAAAATAGCTACTTCCATGAAAGTAGTGATTTTTTAGAAATTTTAATAAAAAACAATTTTGTTCATGAAAATTTTATTAAATTTTTTATAATTAATATATCCTCATTGACAATTCTTCTGATGATGATTATAAAATTGTTTATTTTTTAATTTTATTTTTTTTATTAAAATTTTTTTTTATTTTTTAAATTTATTTTTCCTTTAAAAAAATATTTTAAATAATTATAAAGTCATATTTATCCATATAGCTATAAATTGTTTAAAATAATATGAAACTGAGTATTGGAAGATATAAATAAAATGAGCTAAATTATGACTAATAATTTTGAAGAAAACATAGAAAAACAGATTATACCTTTTCCAAAACATTTAAAAAATATATTAATTCCAATAGGAGATAACAACAACGAATTTCAACTTACTGGAAAGATTGTTTGTGGATGTGGTAGTGAAAAATTTACAATTGAGCTTCTTGGTGATGATTCCACTTATAAGAAATATAATGTTATAAAAGTAGCTAAAATAAATGAAAATTACTTTTTAATCATAAAAGTGAAGTGTAATACTTGTAATAAAGAATATTTGGTTTTTGACAAGGATTATCATGGTTGGAATGGATTTGTTTGTGAAAAAAGCTCTAAAAATTTAAAAAGACCAGATACCCGAGATTGGCATTGTAATAAGTGTCAAAATACAAATCATTCCATGATGTTAAGAATTGAATCCCATGGACAGAATGATTTTATAGAAGAAACAGAAGGAGAACTGGATAGTAAAGATTGGGCTGAAGCTTTTAGTTGGATTACAATAAAGGTGATTTGTAATTCATGTGGTGAAACTAATAATGAATGGAT
>Ga0099364_10015458_pt1 | contig 10061 bp, 12 predicted proteins | sample TergutTh196P3_FD_73070 | JGI IMG/M metagenome (GOLD analysis project Ga0099364, IMG submission 73070) | Microcerotermes parvus P3 segment gut microbial communities from Pointe-Noire, Republic of the Congo - Th196 P3 | ecosystem: Host-associated > Arthropoda: Insects > Digestive system > Gut ...
TTTTAACCCTATCCCCAAAAGCCTTCACACAGACCTCAACATAATCGGCAAACCATTTTGAACTATCTGAATTAAGCCATCCGCCGCGACAAAATAGTTCGTATGGATACTCCCAATGGAATAACGTAATATACGGAGTTATATCGTTTTTTAGTAGTTCGTCTATCAAGTTAGAATAAAAAGCTATCCCTTTGTCATTGACTTTGCCTGCGCCTTCCGGCATAATCCTTGGCCAATTTAAGGAAAAGCGATAAGCATCTATGCCAATCTCTTTCATTATAGCTACATCTTCTTTATAACGATGATAGTGGTCACAGGCAATTTGTCCGCTATGACCTTCAAACACCTTACCGGGCTGTAAGCAAAATTCATCCCATACGGACGTGCCCTTGCCATCCTCAAAAGCTGCCCCTTCAATTTGATAGGATGCTGTTGCTGCCCCCCAAATAAAATCGTTTCTAAAAGACATACAAAATCCTCCTTTTCGTAAAATTTAGGTCTTATCTTTGATGTTTGCAAACGCTCCCGTTACCACTCGACTTGGTCAAAGCGCAAATCCTTGTAGTAATACTCCCTGTCACGCTCCGTTATCTCCCGCAACACCCTGCACGGATTGCCGACGGCAATCACATTGGCCGGTATATCCTTCGTTACCACGCTTCCTGCTCCGATAACACTGCCTTTGCCGATTGTAACGCCGGGCGCGATGACTGTGCCGCCGCCGATCCATGCATCGTCGTCTATGACCACAGGCAGGGCAAACATGCCGCCTTCCCTGCGTTTATCAGGATGCACGGGATGGTTCGTCACCGCTATGGTAACATTGGGACCGAACATCACATAATTCCCAATCGTCACCTTGTAATCATCTACCACGGTAAGTCCAAAATTAATGTAGATATAATCTCCCAACGTGGTGTTGCTGCCGTAAGACATATAAATCGGCGGTTCCATCCATACATGGTCACCCATTGCTCCGAAAAGTTGCTTCATAAGATTTTTTCTGCCCTCAATGTCATCCGGGTGCAGACGGTTAATCTCCCAACAGAGTGCTTTGCCGCGCTGACGCGCACGCGCCAATTCCTCCGCTTCTTCCGGATAGTGCGCGTCATGGTCGGTAAACAGTTGGCAACAAGCCATTCTTTCCTTAATTGTCATATAAATCTTCCTTTCTTATTGGTTCATACACGAACTTTTCTTTATAATGCGCAAGCATTCCCTCTATGCAAAATCCCTCGTTATGTTTTTAAGCCAACGATATTGACGAAAGCGCAATGCGGCAACCGGAAGTTTAATAAACTCATCCAAACATATAATTATGTATAAGAGCATCGGGTCTATGCGCCACACAAAAGCACATAAAAGACTTACCGGAATAATGATGCACCACATGGCTATTGTATCGCACCAAAAACCGAATTTAGCATCGCCTCCCGCTGGAAATATGCCGCCGATAACGGTGGAGTTGAGTGATTTGCCGACGCAATAATATGCGCATACATAAAGCATTGCGTTTAGATAAGCTTGCGCAGGAGCGTTCAGATTGACCGCGCCTAAAATAAACGGTTTGAGTAAAAGGATGGACAATCCGGCTATTACGCCAAATAACAAGGCATAAGCATACAGTTTTTTTCCGGCCTTTTTTGCCCCTTGTATATCGCCGCCACCCAAATACTTACCCACAAGGATACTTCCACCCCCAGCTATGCCGCCACACAGAACAATAGCCAGATTCCTTACCACCCCGACAATGGAGTTGGCCGCGACCATATCCGAATTTACATGGCCTATGATAGCGGCGGTGGCCGCCGTTGCAAGTCCCCATACAAAATAATTAGCCTGAACAGGAAGCGTATACCGCAGATAATCTCGTGTAAGCTGTTTTTGAATACTGTCTCGGCCCGGCAAGCCAAACGGTATGTTATCCTGTTTTGTCGAGTGGGTGAGGCAACACGCAAGTTCAATGCAACGTGCTAACACTGTTGCCACGGCGACACCGATAACGGCTCTGTCGGGTTGACCCGGAAATAGCACGAAAATACTCACTGCGTTAAGCGCTATGTTTAGTAAAAGGCACATAGAACTGACAGTTGCGCTGAAGCGCGCCTTACCCATGCTTCTCATCACGCCGAGATACATTTGCGACAAACTCATGGCAAGATATGAAAACGAAACAGTCCGCTGGTATTTTATCCCATACGCGATAAATTCTGCGTCACTTGTAAAAACACGCATCAAGACTCCCGGAAAACATACCGAAGCTATGAAAAACAGGGTTGATACAAAAACCGAAAGCATACAGGCTATACTCAATACCCGTCGTATCGCCTCGGGTTCTTTTTTACCCCAGTATTGGGCGGTAAGAATCCCTGCTCCCGTGGATAACCCGAAATAGAACAGTGTCAGCACAAAAGTTATCTGACCTGCGAGCGATATTGCAGACATGGCTGATTGGCTGAGCATACCGAGCATTATTATATCCGCCGCGCCAACTGTTGCCGAAATTAGGTTTTGCAAGGCGATAGGGATTACCAGCGTGATCAGAGAACGGTTAAAACTGTTGTGTTTTACCATATTGCTAACATCACCCTCCTCTCCTCAACAATATAAATATTGTAGCACCGATTGCTTGATTTATCAATAAATATAGTGTATAATAGTATCAAAATCGTATTTTTCTCATGGAGGTGCAGCATGATGGCTCTTGAGGTTTTTTCAGATATGTCCGAGCGATTGAATCATAATATACCAGGATTCCCGCTCTATGCGCGCAGCGGAGAATTGCGTAACTATGACAAATATGCCGCAGCATGTCACTGGCATCCTGACTTGGAATTCTTACTTGTGTTGGATGGCTCTATGGATTATTTCGTCAACGGCAGACATCTGCACATGGAGGCGGGTGAAGGGATATTCGTCAACAGCAAACGGCTGCATTACGGTTACTCTAAGGACAACACCGATTGTTCTTTCCTTGTCGTTGTTGTCCATCCTTCCTTGCTGGGCGCGGAAACCTCTGTGGGCAAAGAGTATTTTGACTTGAAATTTGATTCCGAAGCCGAGGACTGCATCCTTCTGACCGACCATTTAGGTTGGCAGGGTGAGGCGACTAAAACCATCCGTCTTGTATACGAGGAAATGCACCTTGATACAATGAATCCCTTGCGATTAATTTCCCACATCACATCTCTTTGTGCCAATGTAAGCGAACATATTAAGGCTATTTCATCGCAGCAGACGAACAAACACGAATGGCTGGCTGTATGGAACATGACCGGATATATTCAAAGCAACTATGCACACAAAATCACTCTCAGCGATATTGCCACTGCTGGCTCTGTGTGCAGAAGCAAATGCTGTATTCTATTCGGTAAATATATCGGACAAACACCCAACGCTTATCTGATACAATATCGTATTGGCAAGAGTGGTGAAATGTTGCGGGAAACTAATATGTCCATTCTTGAGATTGCATTGAACTGCGGTTTTCAAAACCCGAGTTATTTTACACAGGTTTTTCACAAAAACATTGGCGTGACTCCGAGGGAATATCGAGACTGCACAACTTTAAACCCTAAAATAACGAATATTCGATAAAGAATCAAGTAAGCCATCTCAAAAGGGAGGTTTACTTGATTGTAGGCACACAAGCTGGAAACGCGTACGCTTGGGTACCTCTTAGCTCCCTCGCCCACCAAAGCGGTCCGGCTGTAAGCGGCACTACTGCTACGGCTTCTGCTTCCATCGGAGCCTTCACTCCTTACACCGTGAATGTCTCTGCCGGTTCCAGACTGAACGTCCGCGCTGCCGCTTCCGGCACCAGCGCCAGAGTCGGTACTCTGCGCCGCGGCGATGTCGTGAAAGTCCTCAGCATCGAAGCTGGCTGAGCGAAAATCGCCTACACCCCCGATGTACCGGTAGCTTATGTCTCGGCTGCCTTCATCACCCAATAACCACCCCGACGCCTAAGTTAAGCATCAAAAAAGCCCCCGCTCTCTTGCCATTTTGGCGTTGCGGGGGCTTTTGCTACATTTAAACTCGTTGAAGTATTTTTGCGAATCTGCTATAATTTGAGGGTGGGATAATGTACGCATTACCAAAAGATGTCCTACGAAGCCCACGGAGAATCATAGCAAAAAATCCGTAAATGCCGCTTTTATCGGCATTCACGGGCAAAGAAATAAGTGTCCTTAACTCAAATTGAATAAGGTAAACTGGAAACCCTAAATAGTTAAACAATAGGTAAACTGGTGTTAAAAAATGTATAAATGGCAGTGAAGATTTGAGGTGTTGGCTATCTGACAAAATCTACCATCGGAACGTTCCGATAACCGTAGCGAGCAATGCCTGTGTCCCCTCATTTTTTTCAAAAATGTGTGTCACACGCGCTCGTTGGGAGTACCCAAACCCCTAAAACCACCGGGCATCCCGGTGGTTTTAATCCGCTTCGCGTATACATCGCCCCTGCGGGGCGAGTTCGGGCAAGGACGGCGTTCATGGAATAGAAACATATATATACCCCTTTCAGAAAATTTTATCGGTCATGCGCGCGTGTCTGCGCCTGTTCGGAATCCCTGTAGCCCAAGAGCCGCTGTACATTTTGTTGGGCAGTTAGAACCTCCAGCATATAGCTTTTTTTGGCGTTCTGCGCGGCATAAAGCGCTTTTTTCTCAGCGGAAAGCGCGGCGTATTCCTGCTTTAACATATTCATGGTGGGCAGCTTTTCAAGGCCAAGACTATCAAAATATGCTTTAGCGGCCTTGCGGCTGTTGAGCGCCGTTTCATGTTCAGCCTTGTATTTTTTTGAAAACTTCTGCCGCCTATATTCCGCATAAATATCCTTTGTCTTGATATACACGCCTATATGTTTTTGCAGTTCGGATATTTCGCCTTGCCGGATATTTATTTCTTCAATCCGGGTTTGACCGCTACCGTAATCATCCTTTGCGGCCTGTGCCGCTTCGCTTAATTTATCAAGCCCGTCAAGGCCGTTTTCCTGTAAAAACAACAAGGTCTTGGCAGCCTGCTTGAGATTAAACTTTTTCGCCCAACGCTCATATCCGGGGGAATTTTGCACCTTGATGGAGTTCTGAACGTCTATAAGTAGGCTCTGCCGCTGTGGAATCGGCGCTGATATTTCCGGCGGAACGGACGGCCCCTCATACTTACCCGCAATCTTCTGATGGATGGCATCCTCGGAACAATCAGCGGAAAGTGAACGCAGCCTTATAAACTTTTTTTGTCCCGGTGCCTTAACCCCAAAGTGTTTTCCTTGTTTAACTTCACATCCCGCATCGCAAAGAAGCTGTATAAAATCCTCAAAGCTGTCCGGCTTTTTAGAAAGTGCATCGGATATGATAACCTCTAACTTTTGCCTTGCGGTCGGTTCTTTTTTCTGAGGATTGTTTTCAAGCCACTTACCGTAATGCTCTCTTGGTAGATTAGGGTTTTCGATTACCGACAGGCCGTTTTCTATGCAAATTATATCACTCAAACGGCGAAGCGCTATGCTGCTCCCCCAAAAATTTCTGTATTTTCTCTCACAGTCAAGGCTGACCGCATCGAAAATAATGTGGTTGTGAATATGCGATTTATCCGTGTGCGTAGCTATTACAAAAGAATGGCGGCCTTTTGTCCAGCGCCTTGCTAAATCATAGCCCACTTCATTTGCTTTTTCCGGCGTAATCTCGCCCGGTTTGAACGATTGCCGCACATGATAGGCCAGCACATCGCCGCGATAATTCCGGCCTGTCTTAGCGGTATATTCCTTCTTAGATATGAGGAAATCTATGTGCGCGTTTTGCGGGTCGCACTCGAAGGCGGTGATTAAATCGCTGCCTGTTTTGTCTGGATTAGTGATATATTCGCCAGCGGCTTCAAGGGCGTTATTCTCTCCCCGCGCCGCCGTTTTTCTTTCGTCCGTGATATACGCCGCCCGCTCACCAAGCGTTACGGCAATGCTTTTCCCCTTGCTTTTGTGGATTGGTTTCATCCATGTTGCGGCCAAAATATCCCCCTTTCACAGTTTATAGCAAGCAAAAAGCGCGGTATCTCTACCGCGCCCGCTGATACTTTACTCATCATCTTTTGGCGAATTATCCTTTGGAAACAATTCGATTGGAGTATCATCCGCTTCGATGAACAGATTTTCGCTATCCCTCTGCGCCTGCTGCAAAATTGATACGGCATCGGTCGCAGCATTGAAAATCGTGGCGTACATTTTTTGGTAATCCGGCATAACCAGCCCTCCTATAAATTATGAATAACCCTATGTTAGCGCGCTTTCCGAGATTGCGCAGCCCCCTAAAAGCGCAAAGTTAGCGTCAAATAAAAAGTTTGTGAAAAACGCAGGCCATGTGGTATAATGGGAAAAGATTTTGCGGCGCATTGCCGAGTGAGTGTTTATGTTGAAATATAAATCATGCACTTTTGGGCGATAAAGGCGTAAATAATTTATATGCTGGAGGTATTAATGTGCAAACTATTACGCCCAACATAATAACCGTTGAAGCACTCATGGATTATTATAAGAAAAAAGAAGGGCCTTGGCAGATTTCTGATGATTTTGTTAGAGAAGGATTCCAACAAAACTTAATAAAAACAGATAGCGGATATAAATATAGTAAATTTACTGGTTACATGAAATTTGTTGATGAATACAACAGTAGCCCCGATGTCAAGGTAAAGATACGGAGAGATTATAAAGAATGTGAGCCAAATCAGAAATGGCATTTTATACATTCTTATGGTTGTCGAAAAGTTAATAGAAAGGAAATATCTGCAAAAGCCGCATACGTCAGGTTTAGCTGTTCAGAACTAAAAATTTGGATGGCTGAGGCGGCAGAGGTGGATAAAAATATAGTCTGTGGAGTAGCAAAAATTTTGAAGATAATTTTGACTTGTTATGGAGACAATACTTCTGTCGATGAATCCAATCAGCAACAAATAAAACAATTTATTGAAGATGCCGGAATACAATTAACGGATTCAGTACAAAAAGAAGTGGCAAAATACTTAAATAACATTCCTCGAAATAGGCATGGAACTCTAAAGGCAATTACTAACCGCCTTTTACCATGGAATATAATTGAGAAAGCAATAAATGAACAGTGTGAATACTATCTTCGCATTAGTCCCCAATAGTTCAATATAGCAACATAAAAACACGGCGGCCACCATAAGCAAGTGACCGCCGCGCCGTCTATATTTTCGCCAGCTTCTCTTTTATCCCCTCTGCTGTTTGCCGTAAAATATCATACTTTCCCTGCAAATCCCGAATATCATCAGCGAAGATACTGCCGGTTTCGTTTACCCGCCGGGATATTTGATTTAGGTTACTTGCTGCATTTCTAAGCAGCCGGGACAGTTCCCGGATGTCGGAATAATCCACGCGGACAACATATCCGGTAAATGCCATTCTGCGGAGGTATTCACAGCGGTTTGTCATCCCCGCCGCCGCCATTTTCTCAGCGATAAAATCCCGCTCGGCTTCATTGACAAAAAAGTCTAACCGAATCCCGCGCCTGCGTTTTGCCTTTATCGCGCGTCCACCTTTCTTTTTGTAATATGCCCGGAATGGGCTTCATCCCGCCGTTTAGCTTCGGCGGCCGCCATCCTTGCCTGCGCCCTTGCATACAGTTCCGCCATGCGCGGACGCTTGGCGGGAGTTGGTTCTGGGATTTTTTGGGGGGCTTCACTTGCAGCCCTGTATGAAAGCGGAACAGCAGCGGATTTTGCCGCAACACGCTCATTGCCGCTTACAACCCTGCTAACAGGCGAGATTTTAATTACATCGTCTAAAATCTTGGCGGTATCTTTCTCCGAGGGAATAAAATATCTTGTCTGATGGGCTATCCTTTCGGTGAACACTCCTTTTTTAGTCAGCAAATCGGAATATAAATAATCCGCGCCCATAATCTCAATCCGCTGTTCGTTTGACACCCGCCTTTGTGTAATACGCCAGCCGTTATCAAGATGAACCGTGTCGCCGTTTTTAATGCCCTTTACTAAATCTTCCGCGCTTATACTGCCTTTTTTCCGTTCTGCGTCCAGCTTGTGCAAGGTAGAATCAATCATGTTTTCGGGTATCACCCTGCCGATAAGCATATCGCCGTCAATCGTTAGCACACGGTAAATCCGCACATTCTCGGAGGGCAGCTTTTGCCGCCGCTGATAATCAGCGCAACCGCTTTTTTATTGATTTGGTCGTTATCGACTATTTAGAATCACATCCTTCCTGCGAAATGAGAGCCGGAAGTTTAACCCCCGGCTGTTATAAACCCGCTTTGCATCAACTCAACTTGCGGAAAAATGCCGTGGCTTCGCAAAAAATCATAAAGGAAACGCCGCCCTTTTTGTGTCCAACACATATGAATGTAGGAGTATTTGCCTTTACAATACGTTTTGGTAATGGTATAGCCCTTGTTATCGTATTCTTTATACAGCAACCATGTTCTGTTTGTTTTGAAGCGGAACTGTACGCCGAGTTCGTGGAGCAGCTTATTAAACATTACCGCCGTCATACCGTAATCTTTTGCAATGACCGATACCAAGACTGCGCCGGGACATTGAAGAATAATATCGTAATAACGCACTTTCGGTTTGGCTATTTCTACATACCCCTCAAGCACCGCCATTTGTTCGCGCTCGTCCTTTAATTTGGCAAACAGATTTACAGCGGATTCGGGGTTTTCGATTAGACTGTCAAGCAAATCGTCTGTAACATACCCGCCGCCCGCACTCCGTTTGATATTTCCCGACTCATGTGCCATAATAAAGCTGATGATCGGTACGTCCCTTGCGCGTTTAATCAGCGATTCATCCAGCGCGAAACGAACCACCTCCGCTTGTTGTGTTGCCATCATCCGGCGGTTTAGATTTCAAGCAAACACCATCGCTTGCAAGGCATTCAAAATCAGGCCCTACAAAAGCACAGCCGTGGCATTTCGCTTTGTAATTCGGGCTGAATACCGTGGCGTGATTGTGCTGTTTATGCAGTTTTTTAGGTCTGTTTTTTCTTGGCATCATATTCCCCCTAAAATTAAATAATAGCCGTCAATTTGGCGGCTGCGCTGCGTACATATCGTGATTAACTTCTGCTTTATATTTGTTTGAGATAGTTGTCGGGGCGCGGTACAAAGCTGTGAGCAGATAGCTTCGTATATCGCGGACATTTGTAGTGTTCTTCTCCATGCTTTCCATGACGTACTCGATATGCGAATAGTCAAGTTTCAGCAAACGGCTTTTGATAACTTCGGTCGGCATATCCTCCCGCCCGACACGGATAAAATCTTTTGTGGAACAAACCGTTTCGAGCATAATTTCAAACAACTCATGGATTTCATACGCGCGGATTTTATCCTGCTTACACAAATAATTATAACTGATATTTTCTTTGATGATTTCGCTGTATACATCCATCGCTTCAATCCTATCAATCGGGTTTTGCTTTTCGCGCTGCCGGGGCTGATAGATTGATTGATATTCAGTATCATTAAAATCAGTATTTTTATTATCAGTCTTATTAGTGTCGGTTTTATCGACCTCCAGAGGTCGGCTTTTCCGTACTACAGAGGTCGGAGAATCAGGTATTCCAGAGGTCGGTTTTTCCGACTTCCGGAGGTCGGGCGTTTCGATAAACTTTTTGACGTAGGTAATGGCGGGTTTTCCAAGCCCTTGCTTGACACGTTCAATCAGCCCGACACCTTTCACGCTGTCGAGTTCTGCAAGGATTTTCATTCCCTTATCTCGTCGGCAGTTCATATACTCCTGCACATCTTCCAGCGTAAAATAAATGTACACACGCCTGTGTTCGTCCAGCCAGCCGTTTTTCATTGACAGGCCCATCCGGTCGAGCATGAGGCCGTACAGTATCTTTGCACCGTCAGACAGGCACTTGTATCGGGTATCGGTAAAAAGCACCTTTGGCAGACGGTAGAATGTGTACTGGTCGGCTTCGCTGCCGTAGTAATATCCGCTTATGTTCTGCCCCTGCATGACAAACCCTCCATCCCTAATTGACGGCAATAAAAAAAGACGCTTCATAATTCAAAGCGCCTTTT
>Ga0099364_10015459_pt1 | contig 10060 bp, 7 predicted proteins | sample TergutTh196P3_FD_73070 | JGI IMG/M metagenome (GOLD analysis project Ga0099364, IMG submission 73070) | Microcerotermes parvus P3 segment gut microbial communities from Pointe-Noire, Republic of the Congo - Th196 P3 | ecosystem: Host-associated > Arthropoda: Insects > Digestive system > Gut ...
GCCGCCGCGATCTCGCCGCCGGTCAGCACAAAATCGCCCAGAGGGATTTCTTCCTCCACGCACAGCTCAATAAACCGCTCATCGACGCCCTCATACCGCCCGCAGATGAAGATCAAGTGGTCCAGCTCCGCCAGACGCCGTGCCTCCGCCTGCGAAAAGACGCATCCCTGCGGGGACAGGAGGATCACGCGGCCCGGCCCGTGCGTCTGCCTGACATGCTCAAGGCAGCGGAACAGCGGGTCGGCCGTCATCACCATGCCCTGCCCGCCGCCGTAGGGGTAGTCGTCGACCTGCTTTTGCCTGTTGAGAGTAAAGTCGCGCAATTGGTGGGTGCGGACGCGCAAATGCCCGCGCCGCGCGCCGCGCGCGATGATGCTCTCGCCCAGCGCGGCCTCGATCATATTGGGGAACAGGGTGATGAAGTCCATTGTGAGCATCGTTCTACATCCCCTCGATCAGCGCCACCACGACGCGCCGGTTCTCGATATCAAGGCGTTTCACGAACTCCGGCACCGCCGGAACCCAATGCTCCGCGCCGTCCGGGCCGGTGATCCGGTACACGTCATGCGCCGGCGGCTGGAGGACCTCGGTCAGCGTGCCGATCTCCGCGCCGTCCGGGTCAACGGCGGTCAGTCCCAGCAAATCGGACAGAAAATGCGTCCCCTCGGGCAGGCTTGCCTCGGCGCGGTCAAAGTACAAAACGCACCCGCGCAGAGCCTGCGCGTCCTCGCGCGTGTCCACGCCCTCCAGCTTGAGCAGCAGGAAGCCCTGGTGCGGACGCGCGCCCTCCGTCCGGCGGACGCGCTTTTCCCCGCCGCCGGGCAGCTCCAGCGCAAAACGCCGGAAAGGGAGCAGAAAGTCCGCCCCGTCGCACCACGGGCGTACCTTCAGCTCCCCGCGCACACCATGAACACCGGTCACCTGACCGGCCTCCATCCAATGCGTGATGTCCATCGCTAGTCCAAAATATCGACCCCGACCCGCACGCCGGCCGGGGCGGCGGCCTTGATCACCGTGCGGATATCGCGCGCCACGCGCCCGCCGCGTCCGATGACCTTTCCCATATCGCCCGGCGCGACGCGCAGCTCCAGCGTAAGCTGGCTGTCCTTCTGCGTCTCGGTCACCGTCACGGCGTCCGGCTCGTCGACCAGCGCCCGCGCGATATAGGTGAGCAGTTCTTTCATGGGGCAACGTCCTTTCCTTAGATCACGCCCGCTTTTTTCAGCAAGCGCTTCACGGTATCGGTCGGCTGCGCGCCGGTGGATATCCACTTTTTGGCGGCGTCGGCGTCGACGGTGACCTCGCTGGGCTCTTTGAGCGGATTGTAGGTTCCAATCTCCTCGATGAACCGCCCGTCGCGCGGATACCGCGAGTCGGCTACAACGATGCGGTAAAACGGCGCTTTCTTCGCGCCCATCCGGCGCAGTCTGATTTTAACCATGCGTTTCGTCTCCTCCTTCTTTTTGTTCTTATACTCAAAAGAGCTTTCCCAGCCCTTTGGGCATCTTCCCCGAAGCCATTTGCCTGGCCAGTATTTTCATCATCTCGTACTGCTTGAGCATCCGGTTGATGTCCTCCACGCGGACCCCGCTGCCGGCGGCGACGCGGCGCTTGCGCGAGGAATTGAGAATCTCCGGATTCTCACGTTCCTTCGGCGTCATCGACAGGATCATCGCCTCTGTGCGCGCCAGAGCCTTTTCGTCAAACTTCGCGTTTTTCAGCGCGTGCTTGTCCACGCCCGGCAGCATTCCCGCGATGTCGGCCATCGAGCCCATGCCCTTCAGCTGCGCCATCTGCTCCAGAAAGTCGGTCAGCGTGAACTTGCCGGCCCGCAGGCGTTTTTCCATCTCCGCTGTCTTTTTGGCGTCCAGGGTCTGTTCGGCCTTTTCGATCAAGCTGAGCACGTCGCCCATGCCCAAAATGCGCGAGGCCATCCGTTCGGGGTGGAAGACCTCCAGAGCGTCGGCCTTTTCCCCCACGCCGCAGAACTTGATCGGACAGCCCGTGACGGCCCGCACGGAGAGGGCCGCGCCTCCGCGGGCGTCGCCGTCCAGCTTGGTCATAATCACGCCTGTCAGCCCGAGGGACTCATGGAACGCGGCGGCGGCGGTGACGGCGTCCTGCCCGGTCATGGCGTCCACGACCAGCAAGATCTCGGCGGGGTCCGCGGCGTCCTTGAGGCGCCGCAGCTCCTCCATCAGCGTCTCGTCGATGTGCAGCCGCCCGGCGGTGTCCAGCAGCACCACGTCGTTGCCGTGGGCGCGCGCGTGGGCGACCGCGTTTTGGGCGATGGCCACGGGATCGCCCTGCCCCTGCTCAAACACCGGAACGCCGTTCTGCCCGCCGACGACCAGCAATTGCTGGATCGCGGCCGGGCGGTAGACGTCGCAGGCCGCCAGCAGCGGGCGCTTGCCCTGTTTTTTCAGCCATCCGGCCAGCTTGGCCCCGTTGGTGGTCTTGCCCGCGCCCTGCAGGCCGCAAAGCATCACGACCGTCGGCGGTTTAGAGGAAAACTGCAATTTGGCGGACGTGCCGCCCATCAGGGCGGTCAGCTCCTCGTTGACGATCTTGACGACCATTTGCGCGGGGTTCAGCGTTTCCAAAACGTCCGCGCCGACGCAGCGCTCGGTGGCTTTGGCGATGAAATCCTTGACGACCTTGAAATTGACGTCGCTCTCCAGCAGCGCGAGGCGCACCTCGCGCATGGCGGCCCTGACATCCGCCTCCGAGAGGCGGCCCTTGCCGCGCAGGCGTTTGAAAACGCCCGCCAGTTTTTCACCCAAAGACTCAAAGGCCATAGATAAGGACTCCTTAGAACAGTGAGGACGCGGGGAACAGCGAGACCTGGTTTTCATCCTCCAGCCCCAGACATTCCTCTGTCAGCGCGCGGATGCGCTTTGCGTGGCGGGGGATATCGGGATGTGCCGGATGCGCGTCCGCCAGGGCGGCGATCTGCGCCGACGCCAGATCAATGCTGACCAGAGCCTCGCGCATCCGGCGGAAACGCATGACCAGCCCGAGCTTATCCTCCAGCTCGCGCAAATACGTGCCGGCGCGCTCCAGCGCGTCGCGGACGCCCTGCCGCGTGATTCCCGCGTTTTCGGCGATCTCGGAGAGGGAGAGGTCGTGATTGTGGTACAGGTCATAAAATTCCCGCTGACGCCCGGTCAGCAGGTCGCCGTAGAAATCAAACAGAAGCGCCGCGGTCTCGGGGTCTGTACGCATAACCAACACGCCTTTATAGTGGAGATATGAAACGGAAGGATCAAGGGGTTGGAACTTGCGTGTAAAGCTCATCGCCTTTACAATAAGAGGATTGTAACATAAGACAGGAAGGTTGTCAAGGGGTTCTGAAAATAAAACAGGGCAAGAGGATTTACGTTGCCCGTATCGCGTCCGCGTTTGCCCCGGCGCACACACCGTAGGGCGCGATGCCCACATCGCGCCGTGTTCCCCAAACGCGCAACCCGCCCTAAAATCCTCCGTCACGCCTGACGGCGTGCCACCTCCTTTACGAAAGGAGGCTTGCGCGCCCTGTAAGGCTCCCTCCCCGTCAAGGCTCCTTTCCTAAAGGAGCTGTCGGCGAAGCCGACTGAGGATTGACAAAGTTCCGCACACGCCGCAGGGCGCGCCGCCCGGTGGATCACGGGCCCTTGGCCGCGTTCCATTCCCTGATCAGTTGTTCCAGCGACGGCTGGCGTTTATCCCGTTCGTCGCTGACGGCCTGTTTGACCACCGCGTACAGCCGCTCGCTCAGCGGCCACGCTTCCGGCGAGCGGTCGCTGTCGGCCAGCAGGCAGAACGCGGCCGCGCCCATCGTATAAACGGTCGTGATTTCATCCATCACGCCGCCTTGTGCGCAATGGCATTCCTCCGGCGAGACAAAGCGGGTCGAGCCCCACAGGCCCATTTCGCCGCGATAGGGGATTTTCTGATAAAAATCAATGTCGCAAATCACGGTTTTTTTCCGCTCAAAATCATACAGGATGCTGCCGTCGTAAAAATCAATGGCGACATACCCGCGTTTGACGGCATGGGTGTGAAAATCCAGGATATCCTCAAAGACCCGGACGCGCTGATCCGCCGGCAGGGCCATAAAGCGCCTGTGCTCGGCCGGATACATCCGCCCCACGCCCGGCGCGTCCGTCCACGCGAACCGGGTCGCAAACCCGCCGCCGATTTCCTCCGCGCCGAGAAAGCGGATCAGGCCCGGATGCGGCCCGATGTCCTGATACACCCGGACCGACGCCCGCAAGCGGGCCGCCGCGTCCTCCGGCGTGCCGTTATACCGGACCTGCGGCGCGCCCGCGAATTTGAGGAAAATCCGCTCCCCGTCCTGCTCAAGCCCAAAGCAGACGTTTCCGCCGTCCTGTTCGTCGAAGACCTTGAACACCTTGCCGTATTTGCTGAGGAAGGAGAAGTCAAACGGCGCTTTGAGCCGGTAGGGAACGCCGTCTGTCCGTTGGATGCAGAGGTCTTTGCGATACCACGACGGGATCTCGGCCCGCATATTATCATACCAGCGCAGGACTTCTTCGTTTTGCTTCCTGGCAAAATCCACCTCACTCTCGCCGAAAGGCATCGCCCAACCGACGACGCCAAGCTGAGTGCCCGCTATGTAGAACGCCAGCAGCTTGAAAAACTCCGCGGGCGGTTCGCCTCCGAAATAGCCGCGCAGCTGTCCTGCGGCAAAATGCGGGCTTGTATGCGCCGTAAAGGTGATCCGGTTAAACTCCTCCCACGGGTCGCCGAAGTCGTCGCGGTTCCAGTCGATGATAAACAGCGAGCCGTCAGGGGCGATGATCATGTTACCGGGGTGGTAGTCGCCGTGCTGATAGCACTGCGGGCGGTTTTTCAAAAGGGGCCGGTTCTTTTCAACGTAAGCCAGGAAATGCTCCTCCCCTTCCGAGGTTAGGGCTTGTCCTTTATATTTGCGGTAGGCTTCAATCCTCCTGTCCGTCTTTCGATTAAAGCGAATCTCCCAATCCTCCTGCGTATCCGGCGCGGGGATAGAGTGTATCTGACGCAAGATTTCACCCGAGGCAACCCCCAGCATATACTGCGCTGTTTCGGACATAAGCGGCAGCATCGCTTCCGCGTCCTCGCCGTCTGCCCAGGTGAGCAGCACATATACCTTTTCCCCGCTGCCGGAAGCGCCGAAATCAACGGGCTGCTGCATGGGAACGCCCAGCTCCGCCACGCGCTTCATCATTTCGTATTCCCTTTTCTTGCGGTCATACTGGGCCATATCGGCGACACGGAGCAAGAGCCGTTTGCCGCCGGCGGTTTCTATGCAATACTTTTGATCGCCCGACCAGCCTTTGTGGATCGGCTCAATTTTTACAAACGAATGAACACCGGCCACCCGGCACACACAGAACAAGTCCTCCCTATAGGGATAGACCTCTTCCGGCAGAAAGACGCCCTCGCCCGTCATTTCGTGAATCTTTTCCTGGGTCGCCCAGATCGCGCCGCAGGTTTCATCGGGATGGAATACAACGGAAGAAATATCCACCTCCTGCCGGAACAGCCACACATCGTAAAGAGCGCCGCCGCTGTCGTTGGAGTGAGGACTTATATATTGCTTGAACAATTGCCCGGCGGCCGGGTCGAGCGTAACCCCGATCTCTTCCCGTGTTTCTTTGAGCGCCGTGGTTAAGCTGTCGTCGCCCGCCACCGCGCTGCCTCCGGTTGTCTCCCACATATTAGCCCATCCGGTGACGCCGGGGGTGCGCTTTGAAATCAGAAACTCACCCGCACTGTTCATGATCCAAATTTGCACGACCAGATGATAATCTCCGGCATTCATCGGCTGGCCGCGTTCATGCAGCCGCCCGGTTTTGTTTCTGTCACGGTCATAAACATCCCACAATTCAGCCACGGATAGGGTCACTCTCCCATCGGTTAATCTGTTTATGCCCGCCGGGAAACGCAACGGTCAGACCCCCGGTTTGACCCCGAAGGGAGGCCAAGGCAGGCCATAAAAACACGCACGTTCCAAAATCCGGAGGGTAAGCGAACACCCTGTAACCGTGCAATTACAGGGTGTTCACTGGTGGAGGCAGAGGGACTCGAACCCCCGACTCCCTGCGTGTGGAGCAGGTGCTCTACCAGCTGAGCTATGCCTCCATTGTGAGGGTCAGTGTACCACAAAGCGCGCCGCGTGTCAAGGGGGTGTTTGAGGGGGGCCGGGTGTAAATTGAATCGCACAGATTATGGCCACATCGCGCCGTGGCCCCGCCGCGCCACCCTCGGCGCGCCGTGGTTCCCCCAGGCGTGTGCGTTGGGGACGTTTTGCGGGACGCCGAGGTCTGCGTCCCCTACAGGGTTTCCGCCCCGCCGCCGTAGGGCGCGTCGCCCCCGGCGCGCCGTGTTCCGCCCAAACACGCAGCCCGTCCTAAAATCCTCCGTCACGCCTGGCGGCGTGCCACCTCCTTTACGAAAGGAGGCTTGCGCGCCCTTTAAGCGTTTGTCCACACCCCTTCAATTTTTCCCCCTTGACAAACCGCCGGGGAACGGCTATAATATCCCCTGCGTCTCCATGCGGCGGCATAGCTCAGTTGGCTAGAGCATACGGTTCATACCCGTAGTGTCGTTGGTTCAACTCCAACTGCCGCTACCACAACCCGCGGCCCGGCGGTTATGAAGCCCTCCGCGCCCCCGCTTCATAACCGCCCGACGCCGCGGCCCGTATCCGGCCCGTTGGTCAAGCGGTTAAGACTCCGCCCTTTCACGGCGGCAACAGGGGTTCGAGTCCCCTACGGGTCACCACGCGAAACCCATGTCTAAGCAAGTCCGCAAACGTTGAAAAAGCGAGTATTTTCAACTGTTTGCGAGTTTGCTCGGGCATGGGTTTTTTGTTGTCTGAAAAACCATATTTCTAAAAATATTGGCATTTTCGCCGGGGTGCGACGCCGGAAAGCGTTGCAAACACAGCAATGTTTGGAAACATGGGTCGGTAACCCCTCAAATGGAAGGGTTGTTGCCTCCCCAACCCGTGTTGGGATGGGGTGGGGACTCGTCAGAAGAGAATGGGTGCTGTCATGTTTGCGAATACAAGATAGAAGCATTATAATAGCACTATCTATCACGCATTGCCAAAGCCGAGACTTTATACTGTAAGCGGGAGGTGAGATTGGTGGACAATGAAAACCCGGTGTTCCGTTCTCTTGAACTGATTGAGAGCCGTATTTCCGAAAAACTGACCGTTGAAAACATCGCAAGTGCCGTATTTTTTTCCAAGTACCATTACCAACGTCTTTTCCAAGAAATCGTAGGCGACAGTGTAATGGAATATGTAACGAAACGGAAGCTGACCCTTGCCGGCAGGGCGCTTCTGGAAACCAATATGGCGATTATCGACATTGCATTGGATTACGGCTACGATTCCCGCGAAGGATTTACACGCAGCTTCAAGGCGTACATGGGCGTGTCGCCTACGGAGTACCGTAAATATGGCCTGACCGCCATCTCCCAAAAATCAGTAAAGGAGCGGATGAACATGAAATACTCAAAAACAACGGATGAAATTCTACGCGAACTGAACGAACTGCTCGCAAAGATGAAGGAGGCGGCAGAAGCCGCAAGAAAATGCAAGGTGGCTAATTATAAGCCATTTTGGAACTGTTTAGCGGACAAAACAGACGGATTTGCGGACAAAATCGGGGTCGCGATAGAGCGCACATCCGCTATCGCTGATCACCCGGATGAGGTCACGGGTAGATTCAACATCCTGAAACTCATCGACGATACGGCGTTTCATGTGCACATCATGTCATTACATGTGGATTTGACGCTTGCTCGCGCAAAGCCGGATGATTACCAGGCCATGCAGATTATCTCTGAGAAGTATCATGAGCTGATGGAGGGGTATGGGCCAAAAATCTATAAAATAATACAATTTTTCAATGAGTTGTCAACCCTTATCTTTGAGGATATGCGCAAAACCGCCACCGAAAAAATTGAAGAGGTCATCCGCAGAGTCAGGGCTGCCGCAGATATGATCAAAGGGTACAGTTACATCAAGAGTGAGCTTACATATATGGCCGAATCGATTGAGGCAATCCCCGCAGGGGAGCTAACAGCCAAGAGGCTCGACGATGAGCTGTTCAAACTGCCCATCCTTCAGTTTTCCATTGACACTGACATATACCGTAGCGGCGGCAGAGACAAAGCGATGTTTGGTGGTATGGAGCCTCTAAAACACAGCATGGAGGACGCGGTAGACCTTTTGCGCTCGCTTCCGGCGCCAGAAGCGGAAGAACCCAAAATAATACGTATTGCGAAAGCATTAGATGACATCGGCTATCAAGGCAACATCCTATTGTTTTTTACCCGGGGCGAAGCCGAAAAGCTCGGCGGTTTGCTTAACGATAGACAAAAAGCGGCATTTGACGCGATTTGTGAAAGAATCAGCCACTATATACATTTTACACAAAATTCCGCCGACGAAACAGCGTTCAAGCCGATAGCCGATAGAGTGTCCGAGATTCATAAAGACATGGCGGCTATGGCAGACGAACTGGGGGAATACGGCGGAGCGGTGAGGGTTCTTGCCGATACATTCAAGATGCTGGGCGACAAAGTGATGCACTGTATAAAGGATGCCGACGCCTTGAGCAACGAATAAACATACTGTTGGGGGCAGAGCTTATGGCCTTGCCCCCGATTAAATTTGTAGCTGCCAAACTGCCACGGTCAAAAGTGAAAACACAGTAATACCAATGGATACAGCTCCATAAAAGGGGTTTCGCCGGGAGCTTCCGAACCCCCCGTTCTGGGATTTGTAGGTAACGCTTGTTCCCGAAACCCTACAGCCATAGGCAAAAGAGCTGTCGGAGAACGTTTTGGGGCGTTTTGTGGCATAATAAAATACCCCGAAAAAATCCGGCATATAAAGCCTAGTATTTACAAGGGTTACAGGTGTGCTGGACATGGGTTTTGGGAGTAACGACCACAGCACCACCCCACAAACAAAAAGCCTGTAACCCCCCCGGGTTACAGGCTTTTTCCCACACACACTCTCCCCCGCCGTTACGGCGCCGCGGACGCCGCGGGCGGCGGCGGGGCGGCGGGGAGGGTTAGCGATTGCTTCTCTGACGGCGGGGCTTTGCCGGTGGCGGCTTTCCAGATCAGCACGGTGGTCTTTTCCAGCACTTGGTTGGTTTCGCCGGCGGTGAGCGCGCTCACGATGTTCAGCGTGCCCGGGCCGTGTACGACCGCGGCGGCTCCTGTGCCCGCCTCGCAGAGCAGGCCCTTCTTGATGACCAGGACGCCCTTTTTCTCGTTGGCCTTTACCTTCGGCGGCTTGGCCAGAGCCTTCGGCTTGACGCGGAACGCCTTGCCGGCGGGCGTGTACTTCTCGCCCTCGGCCTCGGCCTTGGTGCGGAACAGATAGGTTTCCTTGGTTCCGGCGGCCTTGATGGTAAATCCGCCGGCCAGATCGGCCCCCTCGTTGGCGAGGCTCACGTCCAGCGCCGCCCAGGCTCCGGCGGGGGTCTTTCCGTCGCTGCTGGCGGCCCATTCGTAGGCCAGCGAGGGCAGGGACGCGCCCTTCATCGGGGCCCATTCCGTCTCGCCGTACCAGGGCTTCAGCTTCTCCGTGTTGGCCTTGGGGCGTTTGTCGATCTTGGGGAACTGCACGATCTGCGCGCTGGCCGCCACGCCCTTTTTCTCCACGACCTTTTTGCCGTCCTTCACGTCCTTGTCGTTCCATCTGCTGGCAACCCAGAGGGTCATGCCCTTGTCGAACAGCTTGGCCAGCGCCGCGCCGGTGGGCAGCGCGCCTTTTTTCCACTTCTTGCCGCCGTCGATGCTCCAGGCCGCCCCGGAGAAGCCGGAGGGAAGCGTGATAGTTTCAAGGGCGAGATTGATGTGCGCGCCGGATACGCCGACGTCGTTCAGCAGGCTGACCGTGCCCGCGATGGTTCCGGGCGGCGTCGTTTTCGGGAACGCATAGGTCAGCGTGACATCCCCGTCCTCCTCATGTTCAACGTGCGCGGGCTGCCCGTTGATGGTCGCGGCAAAGTCGTCGGTGAAGGCGTAGCCCTCCTCAGGTGTC
>Ga0099364_10015460_pt1 | contig 10060 bp, 7 predicted proteins | sample TergutTh196P3_FD_73070 | JGI IMG/M metagenome (GOLD analysis project Ga0099364, IMG submission 73070) | Microcerotermes parvus P3 segment gut microbial communities from Pointe-Noire, Republic of the Congo - Th196 P3 | ecosystem: Host-associated > Arthropoda: Insects > Digestive system > Gut ...
AAAGAAGAGACCTACTATAATGTGAACGGGAAAGTAGGTTATCCATATTTCGGCCGGCTTATTCTGGACTGCATGAACCGCACAGAAAATGCCATGACACAGGAACACTGCTTTAAGGCTGCCGAACTTTGCGTCAGGGCCCAGATGAAAGCGGTAAAGATAAAGTGATTAAAGTGAAGCAAAAGGAATTCTTTTCACCGGTTTACGAAGATGAAAACATTGCAGTCCTGAACAAAAGTTCCGGCATCGCCGTGAGTCCCGACCGCTGGGATCTTTCCAGGGAAAGGCTTGATACGCTGGCGGCGGAGTTTTGTAAACTTCCCCGCATCTTTACAGTTCACCGCATAGACCGGGAAACTTCGGGGCTGGTGGTATTTGCCAAAAACAGCGAAACCCACAAAAAACTTTCCCTGGCATTTGAAAAAAGGGAAGTCAAAAAACACTATATCGCCGTGGTTCGCGGCCGGCCCTCATGGAAGGAGACTGTCTGCGATCTTCCCCTTGTGCCTAACGGAAATAAACGTCACCTTACCATCATAGACAAGTTCCGCGGGAAAAAATCTGTCACCGCCTTTCGCCTTCTTGGGAGCGCGGGAAACTACAGCGTTCTTTCTGTCGTACCCGAAACCGGCCGTATTCATCAGATCCGTGTGCATCTTGCCAGCATGGGCCATCCGGTTGTCTGTGACGAGTTTTACGGCAATGCCAAACCGGTATTGCTTTCGTCATTCAAACGTGGCGGTTGGCGGGGGAAGCCCGAGGAAGAACGCCCCTTGCTTTCGCGGCTTGGGCTCCATGCGGAGGGGCTGTTTCTGCCGGACTATGCCGGGACAGGGCTCGCCCTGAATGCCCCTCTTCCCAGGGATATGAAGGCTTTAATCAGGCAGATGGAAAAGGCCGCCAAAGAGGATTGGAAAATTGAAAGCTAAAACGGCATAAGTAAACCGAGCATCCATTCGATAAATGGAAGTATGGGAAGGATAGTTATGTCCAGCATATTCTGTGCAACGATAATGATAATGAGAAGCGGAGCGCCTATTCTCATTATCCTGTATTCGGTTTCCGGTCTTAGGTTGAGGCTGGAAAAAACTATATGACTGCCGTCCAGAGGCGGGATAGGCAATAGGTTAAACACAAATAGACCCAGATTTATCATTGTGGCATAAAAGGTTAAGTTGATAAAAGTGTCAAAAACAGGTGACTGTAGAAGGGTCAATAGTTCTTCATTGCCGCTGTAAAAACTTCTTGCCAAGAAGAAAAACCAAATCCTTATAATACCGGTAAAAAACAATGCCAAAACAAGATTTGACAAGGGCCCCGCAGCCGCTATTATTGCCTTGTCCCGGCGGGGATTTCGCAGGTTTCCAGGGTAAAATTGAACCGGTTTTGCCCAGCCGAATCCGGCGAATATAAGGAAAAGAAAGCCGATTGGGTCTATATGTTTTATGGGATTAAACGTAAGGCGGCCCATATCCCTGGCGGTACTATCTCCCAGTTTGAATGCGGCAAAGGCATGGCAGTACTCATGTACGGTCAAACCTATCAATATGCCCGGAAGAAAATGAATAATTCTGAATAATATGTCGTCAAAAAATCCGCTCATCTTATATGTCCTGTATATTTTCTTACAAAGCCCGACGGCCTGTATGTCATCTTGGCTTGCCTGAGGCCCTCGTCTCCCAGATCCTGTTCGCGGTTTATGTGGGTAAAGTATTCCGGCAGGGAGGCGGCGAAGGCCTGATTAATATACTGATAGATACCCTTGTATTTTTCCAGACCCTTTTCAAAATGTATGGTAAACATCCTGCCCCTTGCAATGGATTCTCCCAAACACCAGCCGACAGGTTTTTCATTTATGTAAAACAAACGTCCCCTCATGTTCAGATCCCCAAAGAGTTCGAGGGCTTCCCGGCAGGCGATATAGTCGCCGTCATCGTCCTTTTCCGCTCGCCATTTTTCCAATACCTTAACCGCATCGGGAATTAATTCAGGCGTTAGGGGTTTTTCTTCATGGTTTGAGTACAATCTTAGAAACTGCGCAATTAAATTGCGTTTTTTGTGATATTTCTTGCCTTTAAGTTCGGCCAGATCATTTCTCAGATAAAGATAATCAAAATTATTCCTGTCTTCCCTGAATTCCAGACCCCATTCTTCCAGTTTTTCCCTTTGCGGAATTAATACCAAATCGGAAATATTTTTCCAGTAGTCGTGGTTTTTGAAGAGTTCCCCCAATACGCCCCGGCCCGGCGCTGCGCAGGGTGTCATAAAAAACCTTTTCCCCGCGTCTTCAGGATTGGACGACGGCTGAATGCCCGAAATAATAAAGGTCTTGCCCTCAAGCCACGAAACCCTGTATTGATACCGCTTTCTGAAAAGATAAAGGCCCGCAAAGGTAAACTCCGAAACCCCGTCCGGGGTATTGGACAGCTTTGAATGCATTTCTTCCTTGTGATCCAGCGAGATGGGTGTAAAATCGGGATATGACGGTAATGCCATGTTTGTATTATACCATTTTACCGGGTAAGAATAAATACCGCGAACTGTACACGAGATCACAGAGGACACAAGCGAGTTGCGTTTCATCATTTTTCATGATAGCATCAGGCGTGCCGGATCCTCTCCCAAGAATCACGAAATTGCTTATTCCCGCTTTTTATTCGGTCTTAATGCTGATGATGGTGTATTATGCGTGGAATGACCAGAGCATAATCAGGCGGGGCGGGTCGAGTCCGTTGTACCAGGACTTAATGGAATATCCCGTTTATATCAGACACGGCTTTGATCCTGCGGATATTCAAAAAGCTCCCGATTTTTCCACAGAAGCAGGATTGCCTGACCGCTTCGGAGAAGCGGTCAGGTTTGAATCAAGGCCGCTGCGTATTATGGACGCTCCCCTGCCGGATTTGCCAAAGCGCAGGTTTCTTTCGCCCTGGGGGATGGAAGCGGAAGAATTCACCATTTTGATTGCTGTTGAAATAGACAGCGCAACTATCTCTTACCTTGAAGCTAATCCTTCGGTGATCCCGGGAATTTATTTTGCCTGTATAGGAGAAAACTGGGAGGTCTTTTTAAACGGGAAACTTGTTCATTCAGCAATGCACAGGGAACGCCGAACCTGGCGGAATGCCTATTTCCCGATGGACAGAAGCCTTCTGGCGGAAGGAACCAATATACTGACCCTGCGGATAATCGGGGATCCGGGGTATATAGTTACGGGATTACCCCATAAAGCGCCACAGTACCTGGACGAATACAGCGCCATCCAGGGGCGGCAGCACAATTTTTTACTCATTGTACTATGCGGCATCTTTGGTTTTACCGGCGTTTACTATCTGATGATCTTTTTTTCCATCAGAAGCAGGGGTGAAATCTTTAACCTGTACTTTAGCCTATTTTCTATCCTTCTGTGTATTTATACTTTTTCCAGACATAGCATGATCAATTACCTGGTACCCAATTCGGATATTCAGATACGTCTGGAATTTGGTTCCATGATGCTATTGGTTCCCGTATTCTGTGTTTTTATAGAAAGCCTGGGCAGGGGAAAAATAACATTGGTTACCCGGTATTACCTGGCGTTCTGTATCTTTCTTGCTGTTACCCAGATTTTCTTCTGTGCCCAATACGGTGAGGATGCTGTTCTTATATGGGATATAACAATACTTTTTTATTATTCCTATGTTTTCTTTTACGATGTTATCTATTTTTATTTTTTTGACAAAAAGGGACCCAGGTATATTAAGAGTGCAAATGTATCGGGCACACCCATTGTCAATATCTTTGCCGGCATGCTTGCAGTCTATCTATGCGGGAGTTATGAAATACTGGAACTTGTACTTTTCCACAATTCCATAAGCCTTTTTCAGTACGGTATCTTTGCGGTCCACATCGGAATGGTTTTTACCCTGTCTCAGCGATTCAGCGGAATGTACAGACAACTGGAACAGTCCAATGTTTTACTGGAAACTACAGTGCAGAAGCGTACCAGTGAACTCGAAGAGCAGACTGCCATTGCAGTTGAGGCGAACCGCGCTAAAAGCGAATTCCTTGCCAACATGAGCCATGAAATACGCACCCCCATGAACAGCATAGTGGGTTTTACAGATCTGGCTCTAGGTTGTGATATAGATCCCAAAGCCGGTGAGTACCTGGGCATAATTAAAAATAATACCCAGGGGCTTTTGCAGATTATCGATGATATCCTTGATATATCAAAAGTTGAGCATGGCAGACTGGAACTGGAATGTATACCATTTGAACTCCATGAAGTATTGGATAATTGCGAGTCAATTTTGATGCCCAAGGCTCTTGAGAAAGATTTGGAGCTGCGGTTTAATATATCATCTATAGAGACAAAGCTGTTAGGCGATCCATTTCGTCTGCGGCAGGTACTTTTAAATTTAATATCCAATGCAATAAAGTTTACAGACAGGGGCTTTGTGGAAGTTTCAGCTGTTATAATAGGCTCATATCCGGCAGAAGATGCAAAGCCCCTGACAGTACAATTTACCGTTACGGACTCAGGCGCCGGTATGACGGGTGAACAAGTGGAGAAAATTTTTGAACCCTTTACTCAAGCAGACAGTAGCATCACGCGCAAATACGGCGGTACCGGCCTGGGGTTAAGTATAAGCAAGAATTTAATTGAACTCATGGGCGGCCGCCTTGCCGTGGAAAGCACATCAGGAGAGGGCAGCACTTTTAGCTTTAAGCTCAGTTTTGATACAGCGGATGATGCTCAACTGCTGACAGCCGGCTGGGACGCATCAGATAAAAGTTCAACAGATGAGATTGAACAACCCATGTTCGATGGAGAGGTATTGGTCTGCGAAGATAATGCCTGGAACCAACAGCTCATATCGGAGAATTTAGTGAAGCTTGGTCTTCGCGTAACGATTGCCAAAAACGGCCTGGAAGGGGTAAACCTCGTCCAAGAACATGTTAATAAGCCCTTTGATCTTATACTCATGGATATACAGATGCCCGTAATGGATGGGCTGGAAGCCGCATCCAAGATTGCACAAATCAAGAGTGAAACGCCCATAGTGGCAATGACGGCAAATATCATGTCATCTGACATTGAACTGTACAAGAAGCACAATATGGCAGACTGTCTTGGCAAGCCTTTCTCTTCACAGGAATTATGGAGCTGTCTTTCAAAATACCTGAAGCCTGTTTCTGCATATAATGTGCAGGAATCTGAACATGCGAAGGCAGAGCTCTTTTTACAAAAACGTTTTAACAGAAACTTTCTGTACGAAAACAAGGCAAAATTTGCTCAGATAAAAGATGCGCTGGAAGTAGAGGACATGGTTTTAACCCGGCGACTTGTGCACACCCTTGGGGGACACGCCGCTTTGATAGGCAAAACGGCTTTGCAGAAGAACTGCCTGGAAATGGAAGATCTGCTAAAAGCAGAGGACTCCCCGGCTGCTACCGGTTCAATGGCAGCCCTATATTTGGATAATCTTAAAAAAGAGTTGGATGTGGTTCTGCGAGAACTCGAAGCCAATAATGGTGAATCGCAGGATGCACCATTGCCGCCAAAAAATATATCGGAAAAACAAGCCATGGCGCTTTTAGAACAGCTTCAAACAATGCTGGAGACAAGAAACCCTTTGTTTATTAATTTGATTGACGATATAAGAGCCATACCGGGAACAGAAGAGCTTGTTAACCAAATGGAAAATTATTTAATAAAACAGGCACTTGTAACGGTGGCGAAGTTGATAGCGGGTAGTGATTAGAATAATCTCTTTTCGTATATCTTTTTGAAGTCTGCGTATTTTTTTGAGATGGGGATATTTTTGCCGTCTTTCATAATTACAGTGCTGCCCTGTATATAAGCGATGTTATCCATGTTCACCAAAAATGAATTATGGCATTGGGCGAAACGGCTGGTTTCGCGGCTTTCGCCTTCACCTGTCAGCTTGAGGGCGATTTTTGAAAGGCTGGACCACATTTCCAGTTCTGTGTGATCCATCATACGAATGAAAAGTTTTTGGTTCATTACCTCCACATGGGAAATATCCCGGTACAGTATAAACCTTGTCATCTTTTTTGTTTTAATCTGTATTCCCGCGGTATCACGGTCTTTGTTTGCTTTTTCCGCCTTGTGCAGTATGGCAATAACTTCTTTTGCTTTGGGCGGTTTTAGGAGGTAAGAAAAAGCCTGTACCTTGTAAGACTGGGCCGCAAAATCGTTTGCCACCGTAAGAAAAACAATAGTGCCCCTGTACCCTTCATTCCGCATTTTTTCCGCCAATACAATTCCGTCCATTCCGGGCATTAGTATATCCAAAAAGCATATATCCGGTTTTTTGCCGGAACGAAAAAAGGCAAGGACTTCGGCGGCATTGTTAAAAGCTCGAATGTCCGCATCAGGAAACGAAAGGGAAATAATTTTGGTAAGCTGTACAACCGCGTCGACGAGGTCGTCACAAATTAAAATATTCATCCTAACAACTTTCTCTATTATACCAGATTATTTTTTTTATCTCATACCATGTTTCTTGTTATTTTACACGATTTCAATGGTTATCTACACGAAGAAAGCCAAAAATCACTATATTTCATACGAATTCCTGATATAGTGCCTATAAATTCCTAAAACAAAGGAGACACAATGAAGCATTTGAGAAAATTTATCGGATTTACCGCAATTTTTGCGGTGATTGCAACCGGCTTTATCGCCCTGTCTTTGACAGGATGCGATACCGGCAACGGCATAAGCACAACACCAACCGTAACGCTTACCCCTGCCAGTGTTACCGTTAATGACGACAACTTAACGCAAACTGTGAGTGTTGGCGGGACGGCAACAGGTGAAGTAACATTGGACACAATAGCTTTACCTACCGGAGTTGAAGCAGAAGTTGAAGGCACCGAAATCACCATAACAGGTGTACGCCCGACAACGGATGTTCCGGCAATAACAGGCTCATACACCGTTGTCGTAACACGAGAGGGCATAACAGAAGACTTGACCATAGAGGTAAACCTTACAACAACCTGGGAAGCAACAGTAATTCTTACTCCTGAAACTGTAACAATTGATGATAACAATTTAACAGAAGCTATCACAGTCAGTGGAACGACGATAGGTGAAATTACATTAAATATAAGTAATTTACCTGAAGGAGTCACAGCAGAAGTTACCGATACGAATGAAATCACTGTAACAGGTGTTCGTCCCACAACAAAAGCTACGCCGGTAATAACCGGTTCTTTTACTGTGGAAGTAACACGGGGGGGCGTAACCGAAGACCTGATCGTAGAAGTACATCTTACATCAACCTGGATATTTGCAGGGTTGTATCATAAGGCTCCGCCGATTCTTGATACGGACACACCCATTGCTTCAGTTGCCGCCAACAATGTAACTGAAGCCATTACCTACCTTAGACAAGCTGGCGATGAATATGATGGCGCATACACCCTCTTGCTTGATGCTAATGCAACGGTAAGCACAACACAATTTATGAATGTAACTAACCGTCAGTTAACCATTATCGGCTTAGGCGGCGAGCGGACTATAACTAGACCGAGTACCCAAACAAGCATAATATTTGAAATTGGTTACAGCGGAGAAACAGACATTGAACTAACCCTTGGCGAGAATATTACCCTGAAAGGAAGGTCGGCTGACGGTAATTATGTAGTAAGAGTGCGAGAAAACGCCACATTAACCATGCTTGAAGGCTCAAAGATTACAGAAAATACTTCAAACGCATCCTATAATAATGGCGCAGCGCTTGTTGTTGACAATGCGACCTTTATCATGGAAGGTGGGGTGATTAGCGACAATACCTCTACCAGAGATATTGTTTATTCAACAGGCGGTGTATATGTAATTGGTGATAATGCTGTTTTAAAATTAAACGGCGGTAGCATTACCGGTAACAAGACCAGCACACGAGGCGATCGCGATTTGTTTGTACCACGTAGCAGTACTGTTAGCGTTACCTTATCGGGAAATATGGAAATAGACAATGCAATGCTTCATGCCGATAATAATGCAAACGCACGATTTAATGTTGCTTCCGACTGGACAGGAACTGTTACCAATCTTACCCTGTTTGGCGACAATACTTCGTGGGATCTCGCCTTTTCATATTGGCTAAACAAAACAGTCTTGCAAGGCGCAGGCGAGCATACCCTTGCTCCCGCAGACATTGCCAATTTTACCAATCTACTGTTTATGAACAGAAATGATACAAATGAAACAAATGACATCAGCGATACGCATGTGATAAATGCGAGCGGAGTGTTGGTGGTGAAGTAAGAGGCAAGGGGTGTTGTTGTCCGAGGGCTGATCGGGTTTCCATCACGATGCCTCTTACTTTCCTAATTCGTTGTGCCTTTGTGTCTTTCCCGACCACTCATGAGTGGTCGGGTTTGTGTTATATGATTATTCATGCCAACTACCTGCAAGCACTATTTTACTATCAATATCTTAAATGGCGTTATCTACATGCACGGTGTGGTATGTATGGTACATATTGTATATAGGTGATGCAAAGGTGTCAGTCACCGTTTTAATCATAATGTAAAACACTACACAAATGTTAAGTAAAAGTCCTGAAACGTTTCCAAAAAATAAGAAAAATATATAAAATTTGGAGCGATAATCTTTTGTTACGAATAAGTCAGATATTTCCAGATAGCTGACACCATTTGGAACTACGCATTATTCGTTACCATTTTTATTACCGCAACTAAAAAGCCTATTACATGCTTTTCATCTTTGGCAACCAAACAGTATGGCGTCATGGATTTGGAAATTTGATCTATAGTCCCTGCTACAAATAATATAGATTTTATATTATTACAAACTTGCAGTCAATAACCTTTAAATCATATACTGTAAATCTCTTGCTATATTACACATAATGTATGTTAGGCGCAAGTTTTTATAGGAAAATATGGAAAGAATTGTAAAATACTTGACAAAAAATACATTTTGATAAATATGATCCTATGAAAACAAAGAAAGAACTAATAAATATTGTCCAGACGCAGTTGGCTATTGAATATAATTGTTCAATTGAGGATTTTTCAGGTAAGAATAATGTTATAACTACACAGAAAAATAGTCCTGATAGAAGACATTATATTGAAGGTTCATTCTTCTTTCAAATGGTAACATTTGGGCATAATGTAGTAATAACCTCTAATGAACATATGCATGAATGGCTAAGGAATTATACAAAAGATAAAATTGGACATTGGATATTTGAACATAATAATTTAATGGAAATTGATGAAAAATTGAAGGAATTTGGTAAGAAATTATCACAAACACATCATATGTTTTTACCTTTTAAACATGTAATTCCAAAGGATGTTGAATTAAAAATAAAATGGTTTGAACAAGACATGATACATCAATTTTATGAAACTAAAATGTTTCCTAATGCTTTATGCAAAGAATATAATCCTAAAAGACCTGATATACTAGCTGTAGCTGCATTTAATGATGAACAAATTATTGGAATGGCAGGGTGTTCGGCTGATACTTCTTTATTATGGCAAATAGGAATTGATGTGAATGAAAATTATAGAGGAAAAGGAATAGGAACATATCTTGTTACACTATTAAAAAATGAAATTGAAAAAAGAGGTAAAATAGCATTTTATGGAACGAGCTTATCAAACTTACCTTCTTGGGGAATAGCATTAAATAATGGATTTTACCCCGTATGGATTGAAATATCAACTATAGAAACAAAATTGTAAGGAGAAGGCCTGGTAAAAAGAAAAACCTGCGCCTAACCGGAACGTTATGCGTAATAAAACCTGAAATTATCTGTAAAAATAAATGTAAATTAGTGGAAAATATAAGAAATTAAATATTGACATTAATAAACAATTGAAATATAGTACATTCATAAGACTAAAATATAAGAGGAAATATGAAACCAAAAGAATTGATTAAAATATGGGTTGAATTATTTAATCAAGGAAATTCTGAAAAAATTTCTGAATTATATCATGAAAACGCAGTTAATCATCAAGTTGCAAATAAACCTGTTGAAGGAAAACAAAACATTTATAAAAT